>WSSedL1CaDRAFT_10000490_pt1 | contig 28013 bp, 24 predicted proteins | sample WetSurSL1Cattail_FD_9464 | JGI IMG/M metagenome (IMG submission 9464)
TTCTTTTGCCGGGTCCTTTAAAAGCCCAAATGACACCTATGTGATTAATTCTCAAGGATATTATATCTTCAATGAGGCTACCAACTGGATATGTGAAGCAAAAATACAGCTGGATGAAAAATTGGATAACACAACACGAAAAACCTCTTTTCAACTAAAGGAGATACAATAATGGCTGGTAAATATGTATGTAACGGTGCAAAAATAAAATGCCCTCTTTGCAGTAAGCAAGAAGGTAAACTTCTGGTTACTTCTACCCAAATACTATTACAGGACAAGCCATGGGCAACAGAAGCAGATAAACAGAAAATCAATTTGCAATTCCAGGGCAACTGCACCAAATTCAGCAATAATCCTCCTCCCTGTATCGGGGTGATTGTTGTTGGCGACTGGCAAAATGTAGCGGAGGGTGTAACCATAGATGGCCACGCCCCGTTGCTGGAAAATTCTATTATTATGTGCAACACCGGAAGTGTACCAATCACCATAGTTAACCATGTGCAAAAATCCGTACCCACTAATCTAAATCAACTGGCACAGACAGCAGCGCCTGTGCCAACTACAGAAGCCCTCCTGGAGCCAAAAGCTGTAGAGTTTTACTGGATGGACGAAAGGAAGCAGGAAAGGATTGAAGTGGCCCACCATGGCGAAAAAGTACATTTGTATGTAAAAACCATCAATGTAGTTGACGGAACTGAAATTAAAATCAAAATAAAGGATCAAGATAATTTAGACTTCTCTGAGGGTGAAAAAGAATTGGTTTATTCCGGTACAGTTAATTGGGATGGTGTAGCTGAATTAGAGCTAATAGAACTCATTGAAGATTGGAAAAAAACAGAAAAAAAGTAAAATGAAATGTCAAGAAGCATAGTAGTTTCTGAAATAGAACTGAATGGAACATCCAGGGCATATCCACAGGGAGCTGTATTGGCAATCTCACCTCACCAGGTTACTGATGCTTATTTTGCCAAAAAAGTCGTTGCATTTTCAACCGTGAATGGTGAATTAACCGTTAGTTTTGAGAGAATAGATGATGGCAATATTGGCCGGGAAGTTTATATCATTGTGGAAACCGATGAATTCCAAGGCGAAAACATAAAAATATCCGTAAAAACAAATGATACTATCCTTACCGGTGCAATTGATGCTTGTTTAAGTCTGGTACAAGGCAATAGTGCCCTGACTGAGTTTACTGTTACGGTTGGCAATAAAGATATACTCAACAAATCCGATGGTACATGTGATTATACTAACCTGAGTGATTTTGATGACAAAGCAATACTCAAATTGGACCTGCGCCCACAAGCAAGGGCAGATTTTAACACTTGGGCACAAAACATAGCCAACAGTACAAGCGGTTTACCGGAATTATACATTGAAGTTTGGCCTGAAGATGCAGGAACCTTAGTAGTCTATGGAGGTACCGGCGCAGCAGTATCCACACGGGGGAAGTTTTTAAATGGAGCTTCAAATGGTTTTAGCTTAGACAACAGGATAGTGTATGAGATTTACCACCCGGACAACCTTTATAACCCGCTCGGCACACACACATATCGCAATGCGGTAGTTCGACGCAGGATTGGTAAGATTGAAAACGAACAATCCACACAGGTAAAATATTTTTACCATAACGAGATAGGCAACTGTTACGAAATTTGCGAATGCGAATTGACATTGGCAAGAGAGCGAAATACCGGTTATAAACACAGTTCCACTTCAAAATTGGCTAATTTACCTGCTGGATATGCAACGTCTCAGGCTGCTCCCGCCGGAGGTGATGCTATGACAAATTATTACTATAATGATCCACGCGGAGATTTAACAATACAAACTAATTTTCAAGACTATAACGAAATTATTTCAATTGATAATATTAACGCACCAGGTACTGATTACGGTATCATAGGGTATAGTTTGGCAAATCCAAATGATCCAAATATCCTTGCTCCTTTGGTTAGGATGCCAGATAACCTGAATATTGACAGGGAGCATACTTCCTGGATCGACACTTCGGCCACTCCTCCTAAAACGATAACATATAGGGTAAGGGCAACATTTTCATACAGTGCAACACAAAGGAGGTATTGTAATCCCGGGTGTTTTGCAGGTTTTATAGGTGTTTTAATTCAATTAGGCCGGGGTGATGTTGTTTGCACGGGTATGTGTTTTGGGGATGCAACAAGTTACCCAAGTGTAAGCCACCCCAATGGCAAGAGCGTTGATACAGAGTATTTAAGTACCCTTGCAATAGAACAATTAAAAGTTAATGCTTTGAGAGACCATTATTTTGCAACTATTTTATGTGGAAGTTCTGGTTGGTTTCCTCAATTAACTGGCACAACATATCATGTACACCATGAAACACACTTACACTCCGGAGGTTTTGCGGAGACAAATATATTAATATTAAATCATTGATAATATGCTATTTAGAAATATAATGGTAATTATTTTTGGAGGGTTTATTTTCCTTTCAGAAAATTTTGCAAAGAATCAAAAAACAGAATTAGCTGAATTCTTAAATAATTCTCAACTAATTAATAACACTAATGATACACTGTCCAATATAATTCAGCAAATTAGGATTTCACCCCTGCCATTGGGGGAAAACTGCATCCTGTCATTTACAAAGCCTATAACAATTACTCCTGGTGAAACAAATGATCACTTAACAGACAGTATGTATGCGTTGAATAGATATTATTCCTTTGAAACTCAAAAAACACATATACGAATTCATTTACCCATTAAAAAAAATGCAGATGAATTGCATTATTATGATATTGAAGTGATTTCTCCCAATATACGGGTTATTGATTCGTTAACTTTTATTTTAAACAGGCTACCAGATTTGGAAGATTATTATATTTTCTATTGTAAACAACCAATTAATTCATTAAGTAAGGGTTATGTTGAATTATATAATTTGTACACCTTTAATAAAGTTCAACACAAAATTGTTGATGGACTGAATATTTTTTATAAACAAAATTTATTCTATGGCAAAAAAATAGCTGTATATAAAGATTTTACAGACGGATTCGTTGAAAAATTCTTTTATATTAAAAATGATGGGATCATAAGTCTTTATTATTTCGATTATATTGTAATGGGAGAAGGGGAAGATTTCAAATTTCTCAAAAAAGAAGACTGGAAAATAAAACCCAACGGAAAATTTGCCCGCTATTATAAGGCAAATGGCTATTTTAAAGACGATGAAGAAAAAGGCCAGGTAAAAAACCACTTGCGTGAAGGCCAATGGGTAGAAACGAAACCCAACGGTATGGTAAACAAGCTAACCTATCTCGAGGCTTCGTTTAAGGAGGGTGAACCAACAGGTTTGTGGAAGTTCTATTCCTTTGAAGCCTCAAAAAAGGGAAAGTTGCTATATACTGAATCATACAAAGATGGAGAGCTTGAAAAAAGGGAGTTTTCTGATAAATAAATAAACACTATTATGGCATATGCAAATTTTACTTCATTTGTCTCCAATGACCCTGTTAACACTGAAGAAAATAAAGTTGAACCTATCAAATGTGAGTACTGTGGAAATAAGAATATCATTGATTCCGTTGTTCTAAATTTTGTTGGTTCTAAAGAAAAGAAAAAGCAGAAAAGGAAAGATGAAATAATATCGGGGATATTGCCTTATTTGCGTGATGAAAGTACCACTTACATGGCAAAAGCCGAAGTTAATACTTGTGTAAGGTGGGCGCATTTTATTGCTCAGTGTTCAATTGAATCATCTGGCTTTTCATCATTGGTAGAAGGTACTTATCATACGGATTATTCACGAATTCTGGATCTATTTCCCTCTAAGTTCAATGGAATACTGAAATCAGATAGCGAAAAGGTTCAAAACTTGCAGGAAGTAGAAAAAAAATTAACAGATAAAAAAACCGAACTCGAAAAAAAGAAAAAAGAAGAGGCTGAGAAAGCAAAAAAAACAAATGTAGATGCTGTAAAGGATGAAGATGTTATAAAGCTTGTTAAAAGTGATATTAAACTGCAAAAAAAATATAATGATGCTTCTACTATTTTATCAAAAAATAAAACATCGGTAACCAATGCAACCACTGAGATTAATAATAAAACAATCGAATTGATAAAGAAAATAAAATCGAAAATGGAAGAAACTAAGGATCATGTGGATGACCTGGTATCCGATGTTGGAGATGTTATAAAATGCTTGGGTGAATATGCTACCTTAAATGATGCAAAGACCAAAATAGAGGGATCTAATTTGGATTTTAAGATTGAAACACTACAAGTATTGACGGTTGAAATTGATCAGGCTAGAAATACTGATACCTTTAAATGGATACTCTCTGATTTTAAATCCAATCTGGAGACAGCTTCAAAAGAATATCAGAAATCTTTAGATAATTTAAAGAAAACAGAAACTGTATTCAGCAAACCTGATTTTGATGCCGCTTTTACTGCATTAAATACGGCAAGGGAAAATGAAGCAAAGGCATATCTTAAAAAGTCTGTTTTTATAGCAAACAGAACATATAGTGATGACGAAGAAAACGGTGAGGGTTGGAAATACAGGGGCAGAGGAATTATTCAATTAACTCTGAAAGGTAATTATAGTAAATTCAATACCTCTACATTCAACGATAGCGGGAAAAATATTGAAGAAAATCCGGATTTAGTGGCTGAATATCGGTATGCAGTTGCTTCTTCAGCCGAATATTGGAAAAGGAATAATATAAATGATAAAGCAGATGTTGGGATAAGCGATCTGGACGTAAGTAATGTAACAGTAAAAATTAATACTAAAAGAGAAGGATTAGCGCAAAGACAATCAAATTTCCACATTTTAGTTAAGTATTTGCATTGTAATTTTCACTTGGGAACAGTCGAATATAATAATGGCAAATATGCAAAAGCTAAAACTTATTTTTCCACCGAGAAAACTAATTTAACTGCATTAAAAACTGAGAATGAGAAAACGAAAACTAAACTAGTGGCAAAGGAAAAGCAACTGGATGAAGAAAACACAAAACTTACAGAACAAGAAAAAAAGGTTCAGTCCAATAAAGCTGCTCTCGATAAAATATCTAAAAGAAAAGAAGCCATAAAAACGGAAAAAGAAAGAATCAAAAATCAGAAAAAAGATATTGATGATGGAATTTCAAAAATTAACGAAAATATAAAAAAAACAGAAGATTCTTTAACAAAGGTAGATAACGCATTAAAATCAAACGCAAAATGAAAAAAAACAAAAAAAAACAATGGGTTATATTTATCGTGTTTGTTTTAGTAACATTGGACTGGAATATTGCTATATCTTGTTCAACCACTAACAAAAATGGACAATGTGAAATATTTGTTAAAAATGAAGCCCTATTTTTTTCGATATCCGGTGGATGCGCTGATCACTTTCAAGAACTTTTTAAAGACACAGCCAATTATGTAGTTCAATATTATCTTAAATTTGATTATAATAATGATAATATTGAAGATCTGATCATAGTTGTAGAAAGCACATCAGGTAGCCTGAAAAATGAAATTGATGCTATTATACTTGAAGGAATGCCGGATGATACCTATTCTTTTTCCGATTATAACAACATTGCTTTTGAAGGTTATCAAGAAAGGGATATTTCCATAGATACTGTTTCCCTTAGGTCGTTCTCAATTAAGTATTCAACCGGAGGGCGATCTGCAAAAACAGAAGAAAAATATCAGTTTAATTATTTTAAGAATAAAGGCGGCTGGTATTTATCTGATTTTCACATACACGAATGGTCAGATTCCGAAAACACAGGAGGAGAGCCTTTATTAGTTAACAAAAGCATCCATAATCTTATTTCTAAGAATATTAAGTTTACCACTTTTAAAGAAGGTATTGTGCATTTTCAATTGGATAAAAAATAAAAAACAAGTTGGTGCAGGTATAAACCTTATCGGAATAGCTCACTGAAAAACAGAACATGGAAACGTTTACTGAAAAACAGAAAAAATACCTGAAAAAATTTTGGTTCATCTTTATTCTTTTCCCCATCTTACTTTTGATTCCTTTGTTTTTATTCATTACCAATGGGTTAAACCTGAAAAAGAAATCCGTACTTATTCCCTTTTCATTCATAGTTATAATTGTTATGCTTACATTAACCTATTGTGGCCATGTAGTATACCTCAACTTTAAGCTTCAAAACCTTTATGACAGGTGGAATGAAAAATATGCCCAGGATGAAACGAAAAGTGATACAGCCAGTCACAGCAATATTTTTATGGATTCATTATCGCATCTTAAAAACATTCAGGCTGAAAAAGAAGAGATCCTTCAGTTAAGTGTTACTGTAGAATATGTAGTCGATCAGATGTTTGAGTTTAATAAAGATACTGTCAACTATTCAGGTCTCACAAATCGTCACGACTTTTTGAATTTCACTGATTTCAGATATTCCTATTATTCTGATAATTCCCCTTCAATATTGCATGGTTATGTGAAAGGGTATAAGGAAAGAGATGTGTATTACAAGGAAGATCCTGCTTATCCTAATTATAAGGGGATTATTGAAACACTAAAGCAATATATTGATGACAGGAGTCCTGAAAATATCATAAATCTGTTCAACCTTGCAAAATATACCATTTATAACCTCATAAGCAAAGCGACCTATGAAAGGACAAAATTAAACTTGCATGTCGACTATCTCATTGAAACCTATAATGCCATAACTTCTGTTGAGGGATATGAACATCACCTGAACCATTTGTATATCCTGCTTAGCAATAAAGACACTGTTGTAAGTACAGAAGATACATACAATGAACTACACCCCATCATGTGTAAGAGGTTGGACAAATTATCCCAACGTGATGAATCGCCTATTAATCAGGACGACCTGGTTTGGCTTCACACATTCTGGATGAGAAGATATAAGGATGGTAATGTGGATGAAGTATACCACATTTTAAGAGAAATACAAAATCATTATTCAAAAATATAAATTATGCAAAAGCCCATAATTCTTTGGTTAGTTTTCCTTTTACTGGTCATACTTAGTACATGGCAATACTTAACATGGTACCAGGATAAAACAACTGAATTTGATTGGCGGATTAAAGGAAAAGAATGGGATTTCCAGGATAAAAAGAACCAGGAACTGATTACTCAAGATAATAAAACAAAAGAAAACGACTCATTACAACGGGAGATAAAACATTTTAGTTATTTAAAAGAAGTTGATGTAAATGAGATTGTTGTTTATGAAATGGTAGATTTTGGGTTAAAATACATTCAAAAAGAGGATATACATTACGAATTTACAATTTACAATTTATGTTCTGCCAACTATTTAGATGAGGAATGGATTAATAAGAATGAAGAAAACATTGATTTTGTAAGAAAGAAAAACTTCCTTGGGCTTGATAGATCAGAGCACATTGATAAACAGAATTTAACATCTTGGCTAGGTGCTTATTTTCTCAGAAAATTCAATATCGAAACATTTTATAAAAAATACAAACACCTGTTATTCATGCAACTTCCTGATACTACCTATAAAAAAATGTTTGCAGGTTATGTTGATGAGTTAATAGAAGTATATGATTATATGGAGAAAATTCCGGATTCAGAAGTTTATTATAAACAATTCAATAAAAACAATAAGATTTTAAGCACAAAGCCCATGCTCGATGAAAAGTTTTTGTCCGAATATAAAAACGACGAAAATGGGAACCTAAATTCTTATGTATTCTGGCTTCATTCATTTTGGGGCAGAAGATATGATGAGGGGCACAAGGAACAAGTTTATCATGTGCTGGTGGATTTGCAGAATCATTACAAAAGTAAAAGATAGATTTTAAACAAACCCCACGCATTCGCCGCCTCAACCATTTATTTCCTATAAAATAAAAACATCCTAAACAATTAATTCATTTTATCAGTTGGATAATAGTATCCTTTTGGCATTGCTTATTGCAAGGTGTACCCAAGGTAATACCTCGGCTACGAATTGAAACACATATAAAATGAATCCTCCGGTACCTCCCATAATCCTCTTACTATCCTCCGGGATAACTCCGAGATGACTCCGAGATGGGTTTGTGACTTTTACTAAAATAACTAAAAGACATAAAAGCAGAGTTTAACCTGATGAAGTTTTCTTTTTTAGTTAAATAAAAAGAGTAAATTAGATGACTGTGCAAATTTAGGATAAGTGCAATGCTAATAGTCTTTGATTGGATTACAATTCATCCTTATCAATGCCCGCCTGTTTAAGAATAGCATACAATGTACCTTTGGCTAAGTCTTTATTATGCATGGGTACAACAGTTATTTTACCAGTTACTGAATGTACATAATAATGATGACTCCCATGAATACGTTTTAAAACAAACCCTTTACGCTCAAGAAGTTTTATAAGTTCTTTCGGCGTAAGTGAAGGAATATTACTCATAACTTTAAGAAGTTAATGTTAAAGAATATTCCAGTGAATGGCTGTCATCGGGGATTGCTTCGCCTTGTTCCTTTAATACTTCGATATAACCTTCAATGGCTTCTTTAGCCATATCAATTGCCTGATCAATGTTTTCACCATAAGTGATACAACCTGGCAAAGACGGTACTGTAACTGTATATCCGCCTTCCGGTTCATGCGACAGTATAATACGGTATGTACGCATATTATATTTATTAAAGTTTATCGATTAATTGTTATCAACTTCCCATGTGTCGGTTTCATAACTCTAAGTATTGAAACTATTTAACAAAGATAATATAAAGATTGGTCCATAATTATTAATGTCATCCAAATAATCGAATTGATTAGAAATATTATCCAATGAATAAAACCAAAATGGGTTTAATTCGTTAAATTTGTAAAAAGGCACTTTATGACAGAAATAATTTTTATAGTTGAAGAATCAGCCGAAGGAGGTTATGAGGCAAAGGCTTTGGGACATTCTATTTTTACTGAAGGCGAAACGATTGAAGAACTAAGGAAAAATATTAAAGAATCTATTCATTGTCATTTTGAAACCAATGCGCCTAAAATAGTACGGTTACATTACATTAAAGAAGAGGTTTTTGCGGCATGAAAAAATTGCCCAGGGATATTTCAGGATCAGAAATCATAAAAAGGCTGAGCAAGTTAGGCTATAAACCTACAAGACAAGTAGGAAGTCATATCAGGTTAACAACAGAAGAAAAGGGTGTTCATCATATTACAATACCAAATCATACACCTTTAAAAATAGGTACTTTATCCTCCATTCTAAAAGAAGTGGCTCTGCATTTTGAAATCACAAAGGAAGAACTTTTAGAACAATTATTCTAATATCCTTTTAGACAAAACACCAAACAATTACTATTTCAGGCTTTACCTTTACCACCTAATACCCTCACCAGTTCCTCAAACGAAACCTTGCTTTGTTCTCCTGATTTCATATCCTTGAGTGAGATCAGGTTTTGCTGCATCTCATTTTCACCAATGATAGCCACGTATGGGATTTTTCGGGAGTTGGCATAGCTCATTTGTTTGTTCATTTTTGCATTGCCAGGGAATAGTTCGGCCTTAATGCCGGCTTTCCTGAGTTTCTGCACCAATGGTAAGCAGAATATTTCCTCTTTTGGTCCAAAATTAGTAAACAAAATACCAGTTGATTGGTCCGTATCTGCCGGAAACGCTTCCAACTGATTAAGCACATCGTAAATACGATCGGCGCCAAACGAAATACCTACACCTGACACATCCGGGAGTCCGAATATTCCGGTAAGATTATCGTATCGACCGCCTCCGCAGATGCTTCCAATTTCAACATCCTTTGCCTTAACTTCGAAGATTGCACCGGTGTAATAATTAAGGCCGCGGGCAAGGGTTAAGTCGAGCTCAATTTTTGTGGAAATTTCAACGTTTTTAAGGTAATCAAATACCGTTTCCAATTCTTTAATTCCTTGGAGTCCAATTTCGGAAGCCGATATCCATGTCTTAAGTTTAACTAGTTTTTCCTCATTGGTACCACTAAGATCAAACAATGGCTGGAGTTTAACAATCGACTCCTCCCCTATTCCATTTTGCCTAAGCTCTTCTTTAACTTTATCGAGTCCGATTTTGTCAAGTTTATCGATGGCTACGGTAATATCTGTAATTTTATCGGGCTGACCAATGATTTCAGCAATACCACTAAGAATTTTTCGGTTATTGAGCTTGATAACCACATTAACGCCAAGCCTTTTAAAGCCTTCATCAATAATCTGAATAAGCTCAATCTCGTTAAGCAACGAATTACTTCCTACCACATCCACATCACATTGATAAAACTCCCGATAGCGCCCTTTTTGGGGTCGATCGGCACGCCATACAGGCTGAATTTGAAAACGTTTAAATGGGAAAGTGATATCATTTCTATTTTGTACAACAAACCTGGCAAATGGAACTGTTAAATCATAGCGAAGGCCTTTCTCACTGATTTGAGAAGAAAGTTTTAAGGCATTATCTGTATTTAGTTGATCTTGTCCAATACCATCAAGATAATTACCTGAATTCAATATCCGGAACAATAGTTTATCCCCTTCATCACCGTACTTACCAAGTAAGGTAGATAAGTTTTCCATTGCTGGAGTTTCTATCTGCTGATATCCATACAATTGAAAAACGTTTTTCAGTGTATCAAAAATGAAATTCCGCTTCCTCATCTCTTCAGGCGAGAAATCACGTGTCCCTTTAGGTATTGATGGTTTCATAATAATGTGCTAATGAGATGATGTGCTGATGTGCTGATTATTTTTTGGATGATGATATGATTTTTGATAGTAACTTTTTAATTATTAAAAGTTTGTCCAAAAGTTCCTGATTAAATGGATAACATTTTGAGTATTTACAAAGAAGTAACCAATATTCCGTTTCCTCAGATTCTTTGGAAGATATTTTTAGCTTATTTATAAAGTCAACTTTGCTTTCTGCTGATTGTGACTCTCGAATATTAGCGCCAATAGACGTTCCTGAGCGCATTAACTGACGAGCTAAAACAAATTTCTTAGATGATTCAAGTGTTTCAGTAAACTCGATAATCATCAGTGCAAACTCAAAACTTAAATCAAGAATTAGATTTTCTTTTTTTTCAGCCATGGGATTTTTTATTTAAGAAATTAATAATAGTAATTGCGCATCAGCACATTAACACATCAGCATATCAGCACATTATTTAATCAGTTTTTTATATTTAATCCTATGCGGTCCCTCATCACCCAAGCGTTTCTTTTTATTTTCCTCATAGTCTGAGTAGGAACCTTCAAAGAAACAGACTTTTGAATCGCCTTCAAAAGCAAGAATATGGGTTGCTACACGATCGAGGAACCATCGATCATGCGAGATGATAACTGCACAACCTGCAAAATTCTCAAGACCTTCCTCAAGTGAGCGAAGTGTGTTAACATCGATATCGTTGGTAGGCTCATCGAGAAGTAGTACGTTGGCCTCCTGCTTAAGCGTTAACGCAAGGTGCAGACGATTGCGTTCCCCCCCGGACAACATGCTGCACTTCTTTTCCTGATCGGCACCCGAGAAGTTGAAACGGGCAACATACGCTCTAGCATTTACAAGCTTCCCTCCTATCGAAATCTGGTCGCTATCTCTTGAAATTACCTGGTAAACGGTTTTTTCGGGATCGATATCTGCATGGGTTTGGTCGACATAACCGACTTTTACAGTGTCACCGACATCAAACGTTCCTGAATCGGGCTTTTCTATATCCATAATTAGTCGAAACAGGGTTGTTTTACCAGCCCCATTGGGACCGATAATACCAATTATTCCGGCAGGTGGAAGGTTAAACGTTAAGTCTTCGAACAAAAGTTTATCGCCAAATGCTTTGGATACTCCTTTCACTTCAATCACCTTATCGCCCAAGCGAGGTCCATTTGGAATATAAATCTCCAGACGGTCTTCCTTTTGTTTCATATCCTCATTAAGCATCTTATCATATGCCGACAACCTTGCTTTAGACTTTGCCTGACGGGCTTTGGGAGCCATGCGCACCCAATCAAGTTCCCGTTCAAGAGTTTTACGACGTTTGCTTTCGGTTTTTTCTTCCTGTGCAAGACGTTGCGATTTCTGGTCGAGCCATGACGAGTAATTACCCTTCCATGGAATACCCTCGCCACGATCGAGTTCCAGTATCCATCCTGCAACATTATCCAGGAAATAACGATCATGCGTAACAGCAATTACTGTTCCTTCGTATTGTTTTAAGTATATTTCAAGCCATTGTACAGACTCAGCATCGAGGTGGTTGGTTGGCTCATCCAGAAGCAAAATAGCAGGTTCCTGCAATAAAAGACGACATAAAGCCACCCTGCGACGCTCGCCTCCTGAACAAACACTAATTGCTGCGTCACCGTCGGGACAGCGTAATGCATCCATCGCACGATCGAGCTTATTATCAATCTCCCAGCCTCCGGCATGATCTATTTTTTCCGTCAGTTCGCCCTGTCGTTCAATGAGTTTATTCATCTCATCGTCGCTCATAGGCTCTGCAAATTTGTTATTCACTTCTTCGTATTCCTTCAGCAGGTCCATAATACCCTGAACGCCTTCCTGAACAATCTCTTTCACGGTTTTGGTCTCATCAAACTTCGGTTCCTGCTCAAGATATCCAACTGAATATCCCGGAGAAAAAACCACATCACCTTGAAATGACTTTTCAACGCCGGCAATGATCTTTAATAAAGTTGATTTACCGGATCCATTCAAACCTATGATACCAATTTTAGCACCATAAAAGAAGGATAAGTAAATATTATTCAGCACTTTTTTTTGGGGAGGAAATATTTTACTAACTCCCACCATTGAAAAAATAATCTTGTTATCTTCAGACATATTCGATTAATTCAATAAGTTTTTACCTTGTTCATTCATGTGTTTCAATTCAATGATTATTTTAAAATCAGGACACGAAGGTATTGATTTTTTACGAAATAATGAGTGGCTACTAAATACCCAAGTTGAAAAAAGATGAAGTTATCGATTGCCAACCATGTAAGCACTGAAAATTATTTTCATTTATTATTATAAGTTATTCAGTACATTAGCGTAAATAAACTGGACCATGGGTATAAATACTTAGTATTTGGAAATTTTTATGTAAGTTTGAACCCTCAAATTTTCTATAAAGTAAGTTTATTAAATATTTTTTATAACTTTAATAGTTTGTTTTTTATTTATGAATCTATTTTTAACTGGTAGTTCAGGTTTTTTGGGAGGAGAATTGTTGGTAACTCTTTCAAAAAGAGAAGACATCTCCAGAATTTTTTGTCTAATCAGGGCGAAGAGTCAGGAGGATGCGATAGCTCGATTGACCAAAGTATTTGAATTACACAATGATTTCTACGACAAAAAGAAGGTAATTCCAGTGGTTGGTGACCTAACCAATCCGGAATTGACTGGTCAATTAATTGGAAACACAGAATTAGCAGATGTTAATTTAATTATTCACTCTGCTGCCAATACTTCGTTTTCGAGGATCTACGACGATATGGTCGAAAAAGTAAATATTAATGGTTTACGTTCGATTCTTGAATGGAGCAAGACTCTGAAAAAACTTGAGACTTTTTCATACATAGGCACCGCTACAATTTGCGGAGGCGGCGAATGTGACAAAACCATATATGAAGATGATTCACCTAACCCTAATGCAAAACATTTGGTAAAATATACTTATACCAAAATGATAGGTGAAACTTTATTACCTCAATATTTACCTGCCGAGAAAATCTTGGTTTTACGACCATCTATTGTAATGGGCGACAGCAGGCCCTGGATACCACGTTCACCTGTTATTTTGTGGGCGGTGGCAACAGTAAATCTCCTGCGATTGATTCCTATAAAGGCCCACGCTCATATTGACATTATTCCTGTTGATTATGCCGTAAAGGCGATTATTGAGCTGACTTTTTCAACCAAAAGGAAATATTCAGTATATCATATATCAGCAGGTGCTGGATCGCATACAACTCCAATCGAACTGACAGGTGCTATTGAGAGCCATTTCCCTGATAAGCCTGCCTTCAGGTTTATTGATTCCGAATTGGTTTCACAAATGAAAAAGTATTCCAAAAACAAGGATATTTTACAACCAGGAATGGAATTACTTAATCATCCGGAATATCTTAGTTACTGGAAGGAGGCGTTGGGAGAAAATGGCAAAATGCGCATTATATTTGCAGGTTTGGAACCCTATCTGAAATTCATTGATTTGGGCCAGATATTTGACAATGCCCGGTTACTGGAAGATACTGATATGGGACCATCCACTCCCGCTCACGAGTATATTAAAACATCCATTAAATATCTTGAGAGAATAGATATTTTTGAAGGAGCTCTTGATCCCTGATTAATAACCCATTTTGATATAATAAAAAAAGCGCTCAAAAGGCGCTTTTTTTGTTTCTATTCTTTTGATTTAATAACAAGGATTAACGATTTTTGATTTTCGAAGAATCGAGTCTTAGTAAAATCTTAATTCTATGCCTAACGAGTTCCGTAGGAACGACAGTATGGTAGCATTGTCGTTCCTACGGAACTCAAAGTCAAAAAAACCTTGAAGATTGGCCCTAAATAACGCGAAAGCAAATGATTTTAATGACGCGCAGCAAATGACTATTTATTAATGACGCCGAAGGCAAATGATTCTAAAGGTTACTCTTCTAAAAGTCTTTTAAAATCCCTGGCCGTAAACTTGCCCGATCTCGATTGGCTGATATTCTCATAATTATAATAATAAATCATGCTATCGTCCAAACTGTAAATAATTTTATAGGCTCTGCCAACATTGTCATCTTCTCCGGGATCAATCCTGTGTAATATGATTGCATTTTGTTTCTTATCGGAAACTATTTTTTCTATTTCATCCGAATCTACAATTTTCACCGGGAAAGGATATACCACCCTGATTTTTTCAATCGTATTTACATCATCGGCCAAATCATTTTTCTCAATCAGCAAAGTTTTAGTTCTGATCTTACCCGAATTTTTGTTATAATATTTCAAATTTCTGAATTGTGTAATTCTGTCAGAAGCTAGCATAAGTTTTATATGCTCCTGCGCAAACCGAATAATGACATCCATAATATAAACATAATTATTTTCATCAACGCCGGTATACGCTAAAGGCAATGTTAGGACTTCGGGCATATTGTCTATGTTTTGCGCAGTATCTCCCATAACAATATTCAGATAATAGTATTCGGCATCGCGTTTATCCTTGGCAAGCTTAACTTTAGCAGGCAAAAGAAACGACTTACTTTTATCATTTTTTTGATTTTCAAATTCATCTAAAGAAATGTACTTAAACGGTGTAAGTTTCCAAAAATGATCAACTGCGCTTTTAACGGCTATATTATAACCCATTGCAGGATCATCGTCCATGACAACATAGAGCGTGGATTTCTTAAGAAGTTCAAGTTGCTGTTTTGTAACCTGCTTATTATGCTGGGCATCAAGACCCACATTGCATATGGCGGTACCAATCAATAATATAATAAGTTTCTTCATAACAAAATACAATAAGTGATTAAATTGGTTTCATGGAACTTCCATGATGTTTTGGGTTAATTTTAATTCTTTTTTTCCAACTTTTTAAAATCTTTTGTCAGAAAACCATCTGGCATATCAGTATCAACCATATGATAATCAAAGTAATAAAATTTAGCATCTGCTGCACCTATCAATATTTTATAACACCTGGCTTTAAAATTAGTTGATTCGGGACCCACTTTATGCAAAAAAACAATGTCTTCCTTATCTGCAATAGCTTTTTGTATATCTTCCTTTGTAACGAATTTAACAGGACCAGCATAAACTTTTTTAATTTTTGCATCTGTATTCACCTCTTTAGACATCTCATGAGTGATCAGGTATAATGTTTTTCCTTTAATGTCGGATATGTTATCATTGTAATGTTTGAAAATATTTTCGCTGGCCATACCTGGTCTCTCCATTAATAACTTCACATGATTTTGCATAAACCGCAAAAATATGCCAAGCTTATAGCTATATTCTTCGTCACCAATTCCATAATACGATAGGGGAATAGAACAAAGATCAGGCATAGAACCTAATGTTTGAGCAGAACCACCCATTACCAAACTCAAAAAATTATACTCTGCATTGGTAATATCTTTATCAAATTTTACCTGATTAAGTACAATAAATGAAAATGAAGGATCCAGCTTTTTTGTCTCAAAGTCTTTCCAGGAGATAAAATCAAACGCAGTCATTTTCCATTCCATAGGCATTACCTCTCTCATCATAACATTGTATTCTGATAAAGGATTATCCTCCAATATAACCAAAGTTGTTGTTTGAGGAAACCTGCTCAAATCATCTTTTGATGGAATGTAATCCTGACAAAATGAGTCCAATGTAAAGCCCAACAATACTGCAATCAACATCATTTTATTCATACGCTTATTTATTAATTAAACACTTAATTATTAATTTAATGGCAACATCAAAGGGTTGCGTTCATTAAATTTCCGTATATAAAAAAACTTTAACTGTTGTTTCTTCTTTTTGCTTAAACCCATGTATTCATCGTGCAGTTCAGGATCGCGCATTAGCAGCACTTCCATGCTTTCCTCATTATAGTCATATATTTTGCCAGAGTCAAAATCCATAATAAACTGATGCATTTCGGTAGTGGCATAGTTTCGTGGTGTACTTATACTGCGATAATAATAATACTGATTGTAAAAATAAGGGTCATCATAACGGTTCTGATATACTGTAATATTAGCTATGAAATGACTGATATTGCCTATATAAGATATACGACTGAATGTTTCGTTCATGCGAATGTAAAGAATACCATTTTTAGAATATCCCCATAAAGATTTAATCTTAACTTCCTGTTTCATGCCAAAATCATCATAAAATGAAATAGTAGGCTTATTGATCAAAAGATCAAAAAACTGTTCATCATTAATATCAACATTAGTTAATATTCTCGCCTTAATGATGGGATGATTGGCTTTAACTTGTTCGAAATTAATAAAAATCCCCTCCTGAAACTTATAATCAGGCGTATATGGGGTACTTTGAACAGAATCGCTTTGTGCGAAGAGGTTTATTTGCAGTATGTTGAAAGCCAAAAAAATAATTAATCTGTGCATGATTAATAAAATTGTTAATCAAAGTTACTGAATTTACTAATAAAACTCGATGAATGCAATCATCTTTAAAACTTTTTAAATATTTTTTAATGCGTTATTTAAGTAAAGATGGCGATAAATATCTGATTTTTTTTTAATTTTAACATACAATGAAAAAAACGAAAAACATTAAGAATTATTATATAGTTGCTAATCATCTTGAATACAGACTATTGTGGATTTTTTTGAAGACATTTTAAATATCGAATTACCTAAGGCTCAAGACGCTAAAGATGGTAATAAGCTTAACTTTATCTATGTATTAAGTTGGTTTGGGATTTTGTTGTTCCCGATTTTTGCAATCATTGATCTTATCAACAAAAGTAACTTAAGTGCTTTATATGAATTTTTGACACTTTTTGTATTTATCCTTAACATTTATATTTTAAAATTTAAGCAATGGAAGGCATGGTCAGATAATCTTAATGTGATATGGTCCGGTGTCTTTCTGCTAAACCTATATTGTATAAGTGGACCGGATGGTTTTGGGCAATTATGGTTTATATGTTTTCCGCTTATTGGAATATTTTTCTACGGTATTAAAAAGGGCACCATAGTTTCGGCAATATTTCTTCTTCTCTGTATTATCTTATCGTTAATTCCGGGTGAATGGAATAAAAGTTATGCAACACAAATTGTTCCGCAGTTAAAAATACTTTTCTTTTATATTGGCGTATTTTTAATATGTTATGCATACAACATATTAATGATGAAAAGTTTTAGCGAAATTAAAAGACAACTTAAGCAATATGGTGATGATATCAAGCTAAAAGACGATTTTATTTCGAAACTTTCACATCAAATTCGCACACCCCTTAATAACATAATGGTTACTAGCAATTTACTAACAAATACAGATATCGATGAAGAGCAAAAAGATTTTGTGGAAACCATACAAGCATCCACAAATAACCTAGTAAATGTTGTTAACAATATTTCTAAGGTTTCCACAATCGATCTGAGTCATTCAGGAACAAAGATCAGCTTCAATTTGCAAAGCACGATCAATAGTACCATAAGGTTGTTTCAAACCTTAAATTTCGATCGTGTAAGTATTAACCTTACGCCTAAAACGGAGTTGAATTATAATTTAATGGGCGATCCTGTAAAGGTGAAACAGATTTTTCTTAATATTATTGAGAACATAATTAGAAATTCAACAGATGGCAAAATTGTTATAGGCATCTCATATTCATTATTGAAAGAGACAGACAAAAGTTGCGAATTGTCGTTTAAAGTCGACGCGAACGTTCCCCTTAAGCTCGACATATCAAAGATTGATTCTATGAATCGTATTGAGGATCATTTGGACAATGGAATAGTTGAAACATACTACTTTGATTTTACAATTGCAAAAAGGTTAATAGAGCTATCAGGAAGTCAACTACTGGTTGATACTTTAATTAATTCAACCATCTTCTCTTTTTTCTTGCTTTTTAATATATCTAGTGTAGCAGCAACTAATGAAATTAAGGACGCTACTGTTGTTGATTTAATAAAGCCGGACAATACCGGCACTGCTGTTGATTTGAAAGATGCTAATGTTTTACTGGTTGAGGATAACCTTATCAACCAGAAGATAGTTATTTTAAGCATTCAAAAATTGATTAAAAACATAGATGTTGCAAATAATGGCAAGGAGGCACTGGATAAATTCGGAACATCCAAATACGACATTATCCTTATGGATATTCAGATGCCGGTAATGGATGGTATTCTTGCTACCAAAAAAATCAGGGAAATTGAGTCAAGTACAAATAAACATACACCTATCATTGCTATAACTGCTAATGCGTTAGCAGGCGATAAAGAAAATTGTTTAGCGGCAGGAATGAATGATTATATCAGTAAACCTTTTCAACCTGAGGTATTGATTCAGAAAATTAAAAACTTGTTAACGTCATCGAAGTCCTAAAATTCTTAACCATTATTAAATACTGGCCTAAATCCGATAACCAGAATATCATCTACTTGTTCCAAATCTCCTTTCCAGTGGTTAATGCGCTCCTCAAGAGATCGTTTTTGATCCTCCATTTTGTTCTGATGGATATATAATAACAGATGTCGGAAACGACGATATTTAAACTTCTTACCTTCCTCACCTCCAAATTGATCGGCATAACCATCAGAAAAAAGATATATCATATCATCCTCCTGAAGAATAATTTGCTTGTTTTCAAAAGTTTGCTGTTCTTCATCATCGTCATAATTATCATCTAGCCCAACTGAAAAACGAGATCCTCTGATTTCCGTGATTTTGTTATCGCGAATAAGATAAATAGGATTAACCGCTCCCGAAAATTCTAATATCCGGGTCGATTTATCAATCACACAGAATGCAATATCCATCCCATCTTTAAAAGTAAAATTTTCCACATCCCTGAAAATGGATTCGAATTCCTGGTTTAAAATATTTAGAATTTGAGACGGATCATCAACTCCACGGGAGTGTGTGATGTTTCTGAATAACTCAAATCCAATGATAGACATAAACGCACCAGGCACTCCGTGGCCTGTGCAATCCACAGCAGCTACATAAATTTTATTTCCTCGTTCACTTACCCAAAAGAAATCGCCACTCACAATATCCTTAGGCTGATGGTAAACAAAGGATTGGGGAAGTATTTTTTTAAAGCTCTTTTCAGAAGGCATCAAAGCTTCCTGAATTCGTTTGGCATAATTAATACTATCTGTAATGTTTTTATTTTTTAGGGCAAGTTGTTCTTTCTGACGCTCTACCTGTACTGTTACGCCCTCACGTTCCTTCAAAATTTTATTTGCTTGTCGCAAATGAAAAGTACGATAACGATACAAGCCCAGAATAAAAATGCCAAGCAGAAGACCATAAACATAATATGCTTCCGTTTTTAACCAAAATGGCGATTCTATTCTGATGATGACGGAAATGCCTTTGTCATTCCATACCAGATCATTATTGGACCCTATGATTTTTAACGTATATTCTCCGGGTTTTAAATTAGAAAATGAAATCCAGTGTCGATTTCCAATATTCACCCATTCATCTTCCTGGCCTGAATAGAATTTATAGGCAAAATTATTCTTTTCGGGAATGTTAAAATCAAGTGCAGCAAATTTAACATTAAAACTACGAGCCTTATAAGGAATTACAATGATACTGCTAAATGGGCTTAATGGTTTGATATTCCCATTTGCTGATATTAATTCAATGGATGTAATCACTATTGGAGGAACATAGCGATTAATGGCCAATGAGTCGGGAGCAAATGCGTTAATGCCAGCCACGCCTCCAAAAAAAAGTTCTCCATTGGGACTTTTGCAGGCAGCATTCCTGTTAAACTCATAATCCTGTAAACCATCATGAATATCAAAAGTCCTGATTTGATAATTGTTGGGGTCAATCCTGCTTAAGCCGTGATTTGTGCTCACCCATATATTTTTTTTGTTATCGGAAAGAATTGCACAAACTGTATTATCAGAGAGCCCATCCTTTTCAGTAATAATTTTTATTGAGTTTGTTGTAGTATTAAGCCGATCTAAACCGGAAGAAGTACCAATCCACAGTGATCCTTCCTCGTCATCCATTAAACTATAAATAGTCCTGCTACTTAATGGGGGCATACTTTTAGGATTATCCGTATAATGTGTGAATTTATCCGTTTCACAATTCAGGTAATCCAAACCATTTTCAGTACCGACCCATATATTGCCCATGTTATCAGCCGCAAGACAGTATATGACATTATTGCACAAAGACGTTTTCTCTTTAGAATCATTGAGATAGATTTTCATTTGTTGTTTTGCCGGATCGATCTTATAAAGTCCATGAATCGAGCCAGCCCAAATTCTGTTTTTTGTGTCTTTTATGATTGCATTAACCCGTTTTTGAATTAATGATTCACATCCCGGGAAATTATTTACCTTACAAAAATCTTCAAAATTGCCAGTTAAAGGACTAAACACCAATATTCCATTGTCAGTGCCTAACCAAAACTCATCCTTACGAAATTCAAAAATATGATGAATGTAGTTGTTTTCTGATATGCCTTGTTTATTAAAATCAAAACGTTGTAAGGCTTTGGTCGTTAAGTTAAAATGACTTAGACCATTATCCCTTGTTCCTATCCATAAATTATTATTGTCCTGAATAAATAATGAACTAATATCATTTGATGCTAAAGAATATCCTGAGTTTTCCCCTGAACGAATTAGCTTAAATTTGGCTTTTTGAGGGCTAATCCTAATTAATCCTTTCAGTGTACCCACCCAAACTGAACCTGATTTATCATGCAAAATTGAGTGAATTGGATTGTTAAATACATCATTTCTATTAGAAACAACCTTGTTAAATTTTCCATTGAGTTTGTCAAAGAGATAAAGACCTCCCCGAGTGCCAACCCATAATAATCCTGATTTGTCCAGGTACAGTGCATTAATTTCATTATTGTGCAATATTATCTGGGCATTGGGTTCAGCATAATATCTATTAAATTCCTGTGATATAGGATTAAATGCGTTTAATCCATTGGCAGTTCCAATCCAAAGGATTCCGTCCTTATCTTCGCAAATAGCACGAACATCATCATTGCTAAGACTTTTTAAATTATTTTCCTCTGAAGCATATCGATAAAATAATTGTAAGTCTCTGTCAAAATAATTTAGTCCATCCCGGGTTCCTATCCACAAATGTTTTTGCTTATCCTCAAAAATGGGATATGAAATATTTCCGGCTGAAAATTTTAATGCATCATAATGATGGGAATATTGGCGAAACGTTTTAGTTTTGGAATCAAATTGGTCCAGTGATTGTAAAGTTTTGACCCAAAGAGTACCCTTAGAATCCGTTTGAACATTAAGAATAACATCATCGCTAATGCTTCCGAATTTTGTTTCATCATGTAAATAATTAGTAAATAAGTTATTGGTAACACTAAAGCTATTCAAGCCTTTATCTGTGGCAATCCATAAAATACCATTTTGATCTTCACATATTGCATTAACATAATTATTGGACAGGGAATTTGTGTCAAAGGGTTGATGATTGTAAGTAACAAATTCATATCCGTCAAAACGGTCGAGCCCATCTTCAGTGCATATCCAAATAAAACCACGTGAATCTTGTAACAACGCATTAATATGCAATTGGGACAGACCTTCATTAGCCGTAAATAATTTAGTTTCGGAGATTAATACCTGCCCCCAAAGGATTCCCTGGAACCACAATATTACCAATGGTATGAAAAATAGTCGCTTCATATGCGTAAGGTCTTGCTAATATAAGATTTATATATAAGATTAACAACCTATCCTTATTTATTGAGACTTATTTTCATCTGCCACTGCAGAAAACGTTTTGTTGAATATCTGATAATTAAGGGATGGCGATGGGATTAATTTTTCTGAAAAATATTGGTTCCATGAGTTATCAATTTTTTTTATAGTAGTGGGTGATGACACAACAATATTTGGCCATGGGCGCTTAAAATTATGGCTATAAGATGTTTTGGCAACTGCATCAACAAAAACAGAGAGTTGCGAGTTGACATAAATAATTTTACAATCCCGAACAGGATCAATATTACTAAATGCAAGCCAGGTACATAAAAAATAATTATTAAGATCAACAGATTGATCATAACAAACAAACAATTTTATGCCTTGCAGGATCTCCTCATCAGCCAGATCGTCAAAAACTTCGCGAATATTTTTTTTACAGTCATCTTTTACCGAAAATAGCACAACAGGTAAGTTATCTTTTAGCAAAGTATCTGAAATCTGGTAGATTCCAGGATATTTTCCCAACAATTGCGAAATATCAATATCAACAGGAATAGTTGTCGGAATGGGCAATTCCCCTTGTTCTTCCGGATACTTGTTAGTAGCATCGATACCTAGTTTTCCTCCATAAGCAAATCTATCGGAGGAATGATCGAGAATATCCAGGGGGCCTTTACTAAACATTAAATCATCGGGAGTTTGTATAACTGTGAGTAAGTGTTTGAAAAGGCTTTTATAATTGTGGACATCTGTTTCCTTATCGGTTACCACCATAACTTTGTTAAACATCATCTGACCTGCACCCCACAGTGAATTTATCACCTTTAACCCTTGACCAGGATAACGTTTATCAATACTTATTAATGCCAAATTATGCGCTACACCAGCAGGAGGTAAATCAATATCTTCAATTTCAGGCACAAAGGAGAATTTCATGGGCACTAAAAAAATCCTTTCGGTGGCATTGGCAATCCATGCATCTTCCTGGGGAGGAATACCAACAATGGTAGCCGGGTAAACTGCTTTTTGTTTATGGGTTATGCAGGTTACATGAAACTTAGGATACCAGTCCTCAAGAGAGTAATAGCCGGTATGATCTCCAAAAGGTCCTTCCCAAATTAGTTCCTCAAACGGATCAACATAACCCTCAATAACAATGTCAACATCCTTTGGAACTTCAAGATCCTGAGTTATGCATTTAACCAATTCTACGCGTTTTTTTCTAATAAATCCGGCCAGCATGTATTCATCAATCTGATCAGGTAATGGCGCCGTAGCGGCATAAGTATAAACAGGATCACCTCCTAATGCAACTACAACAGGCATCCTTTTCCTAAGTTTTTTATATTCTTCATAATGCCTGGCTCCTGTTTTATGACGGTGCCAATGCATCCCTGTCAAGTCCTTACCAAATATCTGCATGCGGTACATACCTAAATTTCTTATACCAGTTACTGGGTCTAAAGTATGAACAAGGGGAAGTGTTACAAATCGCCCACCATCAGCAGGCCAACATTTAAGAATCGGTAAAACAGAAAGATCAGGGTCTCGGATAATAACATCCTGGCATAGTCCTCTGCCAGAAATACTTTTAGGCATCCATGAAGCGACTTTACCCAATAATGGAATAAGTTTGATTTTATCAAATATGGATTGATTGTCACTACTAATTTGTTTAAATAATGCGTTGATTTCGGTACCAAAGGTATCAAGATTATCAGTACCAAGGGCCATACACATCCGCTTGAGCGAACCAAAGGTATTAGTTAGTACGGGAAAATCAGTTCCTGTGTTTTCAAAAAGAAGAGCCTTGCCTCCTCCATCCAGTTTAGAAAACCTATCGGTTATCTCAGTTATTTCAAGCTCAGGATCCACAAATTCTTTGATGCGGATCAATTCTCCTGCATGTTCCAGTTTTTCAATGAATGACCAAAGGCTTTTGCTCATAAATTAAGGTTGTAAACTTGTAAAGTTAATAAAAATCGTGATGAAGTGATGAGGTAATGAAGTCATGGAGACAGTCCACAGCCTAAAGTCTCAATATTACAGATTATAAATAGACGTGTAAACTTAAAATTTCTGATGAAGTTATGAGGACGTCATTACTTCATTACTTCATCACCTCATCTCTTCATTACCTCATTACCTCATAACTTCATCACTCCATCACAAAGTCTTCTTTGATGCCATAGCAATATTTTCCAACATCTCAGTTGTAATTGATTTGGGACGTTCAAGAGAATAACCTAACGCTCTATCCCAAACAATATTGGCGCAAATTCCTATGGCGCGGCCTATTCCAAACAATACTGTATAAAAATCATATTCACGAACTCCATAATGCCACTGAATAGTTCCACTTAATGCATCAACATTAGGCCAGGGATTTTTAGCCTTGCCTTGTTCTGTTAATACTGCCGGCACTACCTTATAAAGCATATCTGAAAGCTTAAACAACTCATCGTCGGGCAAGTATTTTGCACAAAACTCTTGTTGTATGGTATATCGAGGATCGGTTTTCCGAAGGACGGCATGACCATATCCCGGAACAACTTGTCCGGACTTAAGAGTGTCCCATACAAACTGGCGTAACTCACTTTCTGTAGGTGTTTTTCCACCCATTTTAATCATCATTTCCTGCAGCCAACGGAGCACTTCCTGGTTGGCCAAACCATGCAGAGGACCAGCTAAGCCATTGATCATGGCTGATATTGCGAGGTAAATATCAGAGAGCGAACTTGCCACCAAATGTCCTGTATGAGCGCTTACATTACCACTTTCGTGATCGGCGTGCAGAATGAAATGCAACCGTGACACATCATCGTAAGGTTTACCTATCCCCATCATGTGTGCAAAAGCTCCGCCCATATCAAGTTTAGGGTTTGATTGTATACTAGCTCCTCCTTTGTATACTTTGGAATAAATATAGGTGGCTATTTCAGGAAGTTTTGCCAAAAGGTTTAAAGCATCCTCATAGTATGGATCCCAATAATCTGATTTACTGATTCCTGACTGATATTTTTTATTAAAAAACGATTCGCGATGCATGGTTAAAATTGCAGATGAAAACATTGCCATCGGGTGACTGATGGACGGAAAAGCATCGATTACATCATATACATAACGCGGAAGTATACTGCGCTTACTGAACTCATCCACCACTTCGGCAACCTCTGTTTCTGTAGGAATATCGCCTGTAAGCAATAAATAAAATGCGCCTTCTACATAAGGCATGTCTCCATTCTTTGGCTTAGGCAGTTTACTGAAAACTTCAGGTAATGTATAACCTCTATATCTAATCCCTTCTATTGGATCGAGGTATGAGATATCGGTAACAAGACACTCCAAATCGCGCATCCCCCCAATTGCCTTCGAAATTGTAACTTGATCAATAACAATGTCGCCATATTCCGTCATAAGCCTATTAATCCTGGGGCGCCAAGCTTCTATTTTTGCACGTAATTTCTCTTTCAAAGTTACCATAGGTTCAAATTTTAAATATCCTTTGTTTAACGTTAAACAAAATTTCTTTCGAAAAGTTGAACGCAAGTTAAGAGAATGATTAAAAAATGTAACAGATGACTTGGGAGATTTAAGTAATAAATTAATGAATTAAATATCAATATAGATCCGGAGTAATGGCTATTTTAAATAGAAACACTCCTTTTTTATCGGCATATTGGTATGACATGGTGACCTTGTTATCGCGATATTTCTTTAGGTCGGGGCTGGTTTTTACACCATTCAGGATCGTTGGTCCCATCTCTTTTTGGAGTGCTACATAATCAACCGAATCCTTTAACATGTTAATAAAGGTATAATTGTACTGAAAAATCTTTCCTGGCAGGGCAACTGCATTATCAAGACGTGTCTCCCGATCAACCATTACAGGACATGTTTTATTAAATTCACCTGCTGATTGTACTAACAACTTGTCTAACTGAGCATTGGAAGTCGTACAATGTTGCATAAGTAAACAAACTGCAATACCCGTAAACATCATTAAAATTCTTTTTGCATTTATTAACTTCCCGGTCATTTTTTCCATAATTCTATGTTATAATGAATAAAAATGTGAAAATAATGAATAAATATACGATTTTATATTTCACTTAAAAAAACCAAAAGCTCTTTGTGCATAATTAACATCAGATCAGAATTGACTTAAAGAATATTATTTTAAATTTGATAGTTTAACAGAACTGATTTACGCTATGGAAAATAAACCTTTAACTTCAAAAGACTATTTTTTGAGTCTGAAAATTCTACATATTGGTGTAATTTTCAGCCAAATTTTTATTTGCGTTATCTTCATGTATTGGATGCACAATGTACAACATGATGCCACTATTACCAAAACAACCGAAATCTTTCTCTATGTGGTAATAATTATTGCTGCCTTTGGAATTGTGGGAAGCCAAAAATACTTCAGGTATCGTTTGGATAAAATTGATGATCAAAACTCCTTAAAAAGCAAACTCAAAGAATATCAGGCCTTAATCGTTCTAAGACTCACTTTTATTAACTTTCCATCATATACAGCAATTGTTGCCTACATAGTTACAGGATTTTATTTTTTTCTTATCATCATAGGTATCCTCATTGTCGTTTTAGCCTTTCTCAGACCAACAAAAGAAAATACCTTTAGCGATTTAAGGTTGGATTCGATAGAAATGGATAAATTAAATACTCCGGATGAGATCATAGATTAGGCTATAGACTAAAGTCTTTAGCCTACAGGCCATAATATTCCTGCAAACATCCTTCAATTATAACCTAACAAATCTTAATTTTGCATTTTATTAATTTTTAGAATCCATTGATTTACCCAGTTAATTTTGAAGAAAAAATAGGATTCGACAAGGTACGCCTGATGTTGAAAGAGTCCTGCCTTTGCGAACTTGGCCGACAAAAAGTAGATGAAATTGCTTTTATCACTTCCTTCGATCTGATTAGCAAACTCATACGCCAAACAGAAGAATTCCGGCTGATCTGTTTAATGGAAAGCAACTTCCCAATGGGCTATTTCATCGATATTACTCCTGCATTGAAGAAAATCCGCGTAATAGGAACTTTTTTTGAAATTCAGGAACTTATCGACATGCGTAGATCGCTTGAATCCATTCACGCCATCCTGAACTTTTTTAAAAATAAGGACGCTGCCCTTTATCCGGAGCTTCGGGAGTTAACTCAAAATGTGCAATCGTTTCCAATTATACTGAACAGGGTTGATGCCATTCTTACCAAAAACAACCAGGTAAAAGATAATGCTTCGCAGGAGCTGGCTTCTATTCGCAAGTCCATTAGCGAAAAAACATCGTCCATTAGTCGCATTATGCAAAAAATATTAAAACATGCACAAAGCGAAGGGCTGGTTGATGAGGATACAGGCATTTCAATGCGCGAAGGGCGAGCTGTAATTCCGGTAAACTCGACCTATAAACGAAAGTTACAAGGCATTGTGCATGACGAGTCTGCTACTGGCAAAACCTCTTTTATTGAACCTGCCGAAGCCGTTGAAATCAACAATGCTATCCGTGAGCTGGAGTTTGCCGAACGCCGCGAAATTATCAAAATACTTGTTCAATTA
>WSSedL1CaDRAFT_10000491_pt1 | contig 27909 bp, 29 predicted proteins | sample WetSurSL1Cattail_FD_9464 | JGI IMG/M metagenome (IMG submission 9464)
GCCCTTTATATTCCATTTCATCCCTGAAATATTTCCGTTAAATAAAGCGGTTGGAGCAACACTGCCCATTGCTTCTGTATTATTGTAACATAGCTTCATGCCAAACAAATCGTTATCGCTACTGCTAAGCGAGGGATCGTTTATACTGGTAAGCCACCCACGAATGTTATAAGTATAATCGGTTTTCTGCATAAAAGACCGTGGAGTAGAACCGGTTTGATTCGAATGCAGGTATTTGGTATCCACTTCGCCGATTTCGTTGTAATGCGGGGCACTTTGTGTTATTTCAGTTTGGTTATTTACTTTCAAATAAGTTGCCAGTACCCTACCGGTATGGTCGTAATCAAAACGGGTCATAACAGAATCCTTTTCGGCGCCAGCATAATGTTCCTGACGGTTTTTTACGGGCAAAAAGGTAATATCTTCGTATTGGGTGCTGGTTACATCTTTACCCCCTAATATATTTTTACTGATGGTTCGTAATACATGTCCATACTTATCGTACCAGGTTGATGCATACAGAACCTTATTGGCGGCAGTTGGGAGGTTGATAGAATTGTCAATAGTAGGTGACAATACTTTTACCATAGTACCGGTTACCCGGCCTATGGGGTCAGCATCAGTTTTGGAGGCCATGTTATAACCTCCATTGTTGTATGTTTCCGATTTGAGGCTATCGCCAAGGGTGAGATCCGTTATAAAGTTATAGGTATCGTAATAAGTGGCAGAATGAACTACAATTGAAGAAGTTGGAAAGGAATGATTTGTATAAGCATATTGTCCGGAATTGGAACTGCTATATGCTTCGTTCATAGATGCGGCATCAATATTAGATTGAAGGTTAGATACAGATGTCTCAGTGGTTGAATATATACCTGTTATAATCGGCCTGTTTAAGGTATCGTATTTGGTAAAGCTCCATTCTCCATTTTGCCTTTGAAGGCTATCTTGTGCAAAACGTAACCGATCGCGTTTATCATAGATCATTTTAACGGTACCTCCTCCTGGAATTTTCTTTTCAATCATCCGGTTGCGCTCATCATATTTATAATAATAACAAAGATTTTTAAGGGAAGGGGTTCTATTGGCTAAAGGAGGTATAACACACCGTAAAAGTCCAAAATCGTCATAAATATAATAAGTTTGCAAGGTTGTATTGGCATCGAGTACAGATTCTTTGAGTACTACCTGCCCCTGTTTATCTTTATATTCACGGGTTTTATGTCCATCTTCATCGGTTGTCTCGGTCACATAAAGACTATTCGCCGGATAATCACGGGATGTAAAACTTCCGGTTTCGGACACATCCCAACCATTTACCGGATTAAGGTTGGTAAGATAATTTATGGTAGTTGGTTTACTTTCCCATGCACTTCCAGGCCCTGTTTGTGAAACAACCCGGTTAAGGGGTGAATTATCGTAACCTATTAGGGTGTATGCCCGGCTATCGTCTTTTAACTGCCCATAAAAATCGGTAACTGGCGATAAGTTACTGTTGGTTATTCCTGACCGGAATGAGCCATCTGCTGTTCCATTAATATCGACATATGGTAAAGGCTTAATGGTTTCTCTTCCATACTCGTCATAAATTACGGGCTGTATAATATCTTTTTGCGAAGGTGAAGCTTTTACACTTACTGTTTGCATCGGTCGCCCTAAGCCATCAAAATAGGCAATTTGCTCCAGATGCTTAAAACTACTTGTTGGTACACTGGGTTCTGCTTCTAAATAGGTGATCGTTTTGATATAATTTTGTCCTGTAGGGGCTGAGGAAGGGGTAGACGATGATGATGTAACTGTAACCTCAGCAGTACTATACGCCGTTTGTGCAGCACCAATATGGGCATAAAAATCGCAACCCCCTTTGGCTTCGAACCCAGGACCCAGGGTAATGGAACCAGGGGCTGTAACATCGGCTTTACCAACTACTACATCGGTAAGGGTTATATCCGTTTGCGAATGCAGGGTAAAAGGCACTAAAAAGAATAGCAGGCAAGTTAACCGCAAAGGCATAATTGCGCGGAGACTTATAAAATGAATGATGGAGGATAGTATGTTTATAGGGTTCATATATTTCATATTTGTCGGTTTATATGAAAAGATAAATTATCATATGGTTATTATTGATTTAATTAAACCGAAAAAACACAATGGCCAGATATTCCTGGCGTTTTAGTGCCTTCACAGTTAAATATTACTGTTTCACAAATCCCTGTGTTTTTATTAAAACACCCGAGTTGTTTACCAACCGGATATAATACGTCCCCTGCGAGAGTTTTTGGACGCTGGTAGTTACCACTTGCCCCGGATAATACGATCCAATTGTTTTTTGGGAGAGTACCTTTCCGTTTTCATCGGTTATTTGCATGATTAACCGGCAGGGTTTTTCAACATCGATGTACCAGTTAATATTATCTATTGCCGGATTGGGGTAGGTTACCAGCTTAATATTGTCGTATACCGAAATGTCGGGTACTTGCATAAAAATTACTTGGATACTGTCGGTAAACATACATCCCAACGAATCGGTAACTGTAAGCGAACATATCTGTGTACAAGGTTTTTCATCAGGTGCGGTTACCAGGTACGAAGGTTCATAGGTACGGTTATGCCAGCGATAGTTTGTGTATTGTACGGGCGCTTTTAAAAGAATCGAATCGCTTACCAGGAGTATGGTATCGTCCCCTAAAGTAAAAGTGGGTAGCTGGGCTATAGATACCTGGATGGTATCGGAATAGAGACAACCCTTTTTATCGTACATGCTTACCCAATTACGTCCTGGTTTTTGGGTATATAAGAACCGTCCTGTAATGGTATCGTTCCACAACACATTTAAATACCCGGTTTTTACTTTTAATTCGGTACCAGTACCCGGGCAGAATTCTAAGTTACCCAATACTTCTGCTTTACTTCCCGGACAGTTATAATAACGTGCCAGGAACAAATCCTGATCACCATACGAAGGAATGGGTTTGTCTTCCTTTTCGAATTTACCGGTAAATGAACCATAGATATACAGGTTTCCTTTGTGATCGAGCAGGGTGGTTTCCCCGAAATTACGACCTGCATCCGAGATATAATCTCCCCAGAAGGCTTTACCGTTTGGCTCGAATTGTGCAACAAAGGCAGTATTACCCGGTTTTGGTGGAATTATGGAAAGGCTGTCAAGTACCAGGGTATCTCCTATAGAACCGGTAATTAAAACTCCTCCCAGGTTATCGATATTCAAATGGTTGATATAATCGTAATAGGATGATCCTATGGAGCGGGCCCATATTTTTTTACCTTTATTACTGAGTTTCATTAAAAGTCCATCGGTAAGTCCGGTTGAACGGATAAGGGTATCGGCAAAGTTTAACGACAGTGTAAAATTTCCTCCAACATATAAATTACTGTCAGGAGTTGCCTTTAGCGACGATATACGGCAGAATTCTTCCCCCTTTAATACCATACTCCAGGTTGGGGAGAGTTCGGCGTTGAACCCGGCAATATAAACATGTGCCCTTTTATTGTTTTCGGTAGTTAACGAAATGTTGCCCAAAGCAAAAGGTTTAGCAAAATTCCCTGCACAGGTTATTTCATTGTTACCCGAAACGGTAAAAGCGGTTGGTAAGTCATCCCCTTCGCTGCCAAAGGAAATTAGCTTATCAGCTTCGCCCGTTGTTTTTATTTTTGCTATAAACACATCGGTTTTACCGTTAGAGCCCGCTTTCTTACTTCCTGCACAAAGTGAATCGGTAAATTGTCCACAAGCGTAGATGTTACCATCGGGGCTGGTGCCAATAAAATTAAGAGAGGCCTGATTGGATGGTTTTATTTGGGATACCCATTGAAAATGTCCTTTGGGGTCCATACGCGCTACAAAAAGGTATCTGCCTTTACCGTTAACGGTCAGTTTTTCGAGCGATACCGTATCGGTTAAAGATCCTCCCAGAAGAATATCGCCATTGGGAGCAAGGGCCATACAGGTAACCTGATCGTTATGCGAACCGCCAACAGTAAAAAGATTATCGAGGTTCCCTTTTTCATCGAACTTAGCAATAAATATATCGTTTCTACCGCGGTTTGCGTACTTTTTCTTTTTGAACTTGAGTGTATCGGGGTAGTTTCCGACAATATAAATGTTGTTTTTAGCATCTATAACTGCACCGCCGGTTATATCCCAACCTCGACTACCCAGATGACGCACCCATTCCCAAGTCTTGGGAGTTTGGGCGAAGAGTGAACCATTCACCACGGAGGCACAGAGGGCACAAAGAAGTAATTTAAACAAAATCTGAGGTTTTATTTTCATTGTTTTCATGGCTTCCGGGTTATTGTTTATAGTTGTATTCGTAAGTCTTCAAAATATTGCCATCATCGTCGCGGATGAGCTTTAATCGGCCAAAGGAATCATACTCGTAATAGGTGGTTACGCCGTTGGGGTCGGTTTGGGAGGTCATGCCAAGTAAAGGATTAAATGTAAATGTGGTAACTAAAACATTAGAAGGTAGGCTCTTCCGTATGTTATCGTTTAATGATTTTAGATTATCCCGAGTAGTTTGGCTAGATAAATCAGTATAACTTTCAAGTTGTTTTACATAATTCACCAATGTTGTATTGGATGTAATTGTTGAATAAGTTGTATTATCAAACTTTGCTATGGGATAAGTTTGATGGTAACCCCATATATAAATATCTCTAATATCCTTTGCTTTTGAAACATCAAGTACATTTCCTTTTGTATCATAATTATAATACTGAATACGTGTATCGACATTTTTACTGCCTTTTTTACTAATTATGGTCTCTGGTGCATAAATTTTATTACCCCAATCTTTATAATTTGTTTTGATTGATTGTAAAAATTTCCCGGATAAAGAATCAATTTTCTCAATAATGGGAGTAATACAATTATGAGCTACCAAAGTGTCATAAACTGCCGTACCTTTAAAATTATATGGATATTTGAATTTAATAATTGACCAATCGTCCTTACTTGTACTTGTTTCTTTTTTAATCAGATGGGTATGATCGTCATAAGTAAAAATATCATTGAAAATAACTTGATAATCATCAAAATAATTAATAGTTTGTTTGCTAGATAATAATGGAACATTGGTATATCCCTTTGTATCACTATATGCCAAAGATTGAAAATAATAATTAGTCGAAAGATAAGCATTAAAAGCCCCGTCTATAGAACAATTTCCCCAATTTTCAATTCCCATAACGGATCCTAAATTAATACCTGTATAGAATGTTTTTTGTTTATAATCTTCGTAACTATTAGATTCTTTTTGTAAAAGTGAATATCCCCCATTAACATATTTATAAATATACTTTTCATTTAATAATGGGGAGTAATTTCCATGATCCCATTGGTAATAATTATAAAAATGATAATCGTTAGTTGTAAGTTCAGGATCAACACCCTCTTCAAAGTCGCTAATATTGTACGTATAAACAGTCTTTCCAATATTGGCGGAACTAGTACCTAAATATTCGGTTACTTTCTCGTAAAGAACGGAAGCCCCATTATACATAGTAATTGGTTTAATCGGATTGGAATTAAAAGTATTTTGGGTATATGATGCTCTTTGGGTTTCTGGACAATTATCTGGATCTACATACCCTACAAATGATTCTTGCGCATAATAAAAATTTTCGGCAGAGATAGTTTTATTCTGGGCATTTTCATATTCGTACGATTTGATTAGGCTAATGGTATTATTATCGGAATAAGATGTAATAGTTTTAATCCTCAGCCCTCCCATACCCATAAAAGGATACTCGTTATGTGAAGTATAATTATATGGGTTGGAACTTGCTCTATTTAATTCAAAATCAAAAACATCTTTCCCTCCAGTTGGAAATTGAATTTCAGATAAAATGGAGGCTTTAGCATAATCTTCGTCAGGATGCATATCTCCATAGTAATTACTCATTGATACGTAACATAAATCGTTCAAGAAAGACGGAATGCAATAAGTCTTTTCTTTACCATTATAATAGCCCCAATAATCTTCATAGAAACTGCCCCTACTAGTTCCTAAATCGGGATAATTGGGAAGATTAGTACTATTATACTTAAAACTATATTTCTCAATAATTTTACCATTTGAATCTTGAGCATATAGGCTATCCAATTTTAATCGCAATGAAGGGTTACCAGCTCCAAAATAGGATTGTTTAAAACGATAACTAAAAATTCTTTTATTCGAATTACGGAATTTTAAATTGATAGATTGTAGTCTCAATCCTTGCCCCCCTCTATCTTGTCTATCTGCTAAGTATTGAAAATGTGCAGTCTCATTTCTAGAAACAATACTATCCAGTACAGTAAAAGCACCATATACCCTATTTGAAGACGCGTTATGTACAAAATTTTGTGTTGTATTAAAAGGGTCAATAATTGTTTTGGCACATCCATTTCCTTGTATTAATTGAGGATAATCGGTACTCCAATTTATACAATCAGAATAATTAAGAGTGGATGATGCACCACTTGAAATAGTTTTCAAATAAAATAAAACCGTATCGGAATTATTCCATGAAATGATTTTTTTTGGTATATAAATATCATCTTCACCCACTATTTTTGAACTAACAAAAAAATGTTGAGTTCCATCAGAAGTAATTATTTTATAATCCCATTCTGTGCCAGTTGTAACTGGATTTTTAATAATTTTTATTGGTTTATATGGAATTGTATAGATGGTATCACTATAGAAATCCTTCCGGAAAATTCCACTTTCTCCTGAAGGGAGGCTAAAATAAAATCTATCGGAGTAGTTATCGCTATTAATTTGTTTAGTAACATAATGCCAATAATTGTATTCAGCATTATATATAGAAGTTAAGTTAGGAAGCGAATTAATATAATTAAAAATTCCCCTGGCATTCGGTATAGCTGGATGATCTCCATATCCATCAATTCTTCCAACGGTGGTTTGTGAAATAAATCCTCCTGCATTTAATACCCATCCTAGCCCTAATTCGCTAGCTACGTCTCTTACTTTAATTCCAGAAGCATGGTATGATATAGATACAGGGATAGTAATATTTCCAGATTTTAATTCACAAATGGGTATTTGGATATTTGGAACACCTGTACTATAATCTATTGGAATTTCACCATATTTTGTAAATGCAGCAGTTGTAGGTTTCTGTGGAGTATAATCTGTTGAGGGAAGCGAATTTTGAGCAGTTACAATTTGACTTAAGCAAATTGTAACTATAAATAAAACTAATCTATTTTTCATTATTAATTATTCAAACAAAATATTAATCAATAGTATATTATTAATTCAATCCTACCTTTTTCTTTAACTTTTCGTTTTCCTGTTTTAAAGCCTCTACCTCTTTGTTTAAGTCTTTTACTGCTTCGACTAATACTGGAATTAAACCAATATAATCAACAGTTAAATAACCGGAGGAATCCTTTTTTACCAATTCTGGGAAAACCTCTTTCACATCCTGGGCTAATAATCCTAATTGAATTTCTTCAGACTTTGGTTTATATTTTCCTTGAGCTTTTATAAATTCACTATTTTGGGTTGCTGCTGAGATTATTTGAGGACTATTTTTGATATATGATTTCCCGTTTAACATGTTTATTTTAAGCATACAATTATTAAGAGGCATAATGTTGGATTTTAATCTTGCATCTGATGATATCCTTAATGTACCATAGGTAGCAATATCTCCATCTACATCTAATTTAAAAGAGGGCTTTTTCCCGATACCAACATTTCCAGTGGTGTCATTTATGAACAATCTATAATCGCCATATCCAATACATCTATTTGGCCAAGGAATAAAAAAATTAAGACCACCGTCCCATGACTCAATTCCCCATCGACCATTATTCGCTACGCTTAAATTATTACCATAACCAATTGAAATAGTGCCATGTTTGGTTGGGTCATCTCCTATTGCAAACACATTATTACTTTTAAGCCTAACTTGTGCATTTATTGATTGTGCGATAATTAATAAAATATACGCTAATGTTAATAATTTAGATTTCATAATTTAAAGTTTATATTATTAATGAGTTTATAGTAAATAATTTATTAAGGGGTTGTCTATCAGTTTATCTGATTTGTAAAATTTCAGCATTAACCAGTTAACCAGCTATATTTCATGCATAAACAGGTATCCAGTTTATCAGTTAATACAATATTTTTTTGGAAGGAATGAAAGGAGATTATATTTATCCATGAAACAGGAATAAATTCGGATGGGGAAGGGTTAGAATTCTGAAGGCTATTATTCATGGTATTTAAGGCAAAAGGCAAAATTGTTAAAAAAGAAAACCAAACTTATTCATTAATAAAAAAAATGGTAAAAAAGTAATCGCAGTTTTGGGATTTTATTTTACAAATCACTAATTTATATTTAGTCTAAATATAGATATTGCTTCTTAAACAAATTTTAATTTGATACTAAGAAGTAAAAAAGACAGGGCAATGGTATTCAAATTACTATTACCGGAATATCCGAAATCTTATCTTTTAATTCCATCTGATTTGTGTTTAAGAGATAATTTAAAATTACAATTTGTTTGAATAGTACATTCAATATGATTGGTTAAATCATTCCTAAATAAAAAACCTATTTGACATTCTGGACATGTAACAAACGTTTTATTTTCATAAACAGGTGTTCCAATGATGATATTATTATCATTAATGACAACTTTATCAGTGTTTCTTCCTTGGTGTTTTTGATTATAATAATGCAGCTCCTGATAAAAAATTTCAAGATTAATTTTTAAATGATAATCTGAAATCCTTAATACTTCAATAATTTTCGGCATATCAAAAATTAAAAGTTATTCCTTATTTTGTGGGGTATGTAAAACTATCTATTTTTCTAGTAAACTATAAAATTCATCCTCTGAATAATCTTTCACATCTATTATTTTCATTAAATCATCCTCGAATCGTTGAAGATTTTTTTTCATAAAATAATTGAAAAAACATAAGCATAACATAAGGGGTAAAATAATAATAAAAATCCAACATATAAGTACTGTTTTGTTAGTATTTGGAGTCATAAGTGTTATTATTATGGATATAGTAAAAACAAGTATAGATGCTATCGGAAGGGCCCAAGATGCAAATATATCTCTATGTGAAGCCCCAACCACGTTATTCTTATTTAATAAGAATTCCCACTTTCTCAAAGATATTGGGGCAGTATCTATATTTTTCAAAAAGATACCAATTCTACGAATACCAAAATTTTCTCCTGTAATATAAAAATCAAAAATTATTGCAACTATAGGAGCTAATAAAATTAAGTAGTTTAGATTATTGCATGGATTAAAAGCACTACCAACTCCTAACAGGCTAATGACAAAAGTTAATTTTTGAATCGTAAGTTTTAACCTAGCTTTTTGCGTTTCTAACAATTCATTTCGTAGATTTTCAATAAAACTCTGGTCGGGATTTGAAGGGGGTTCCATATTGATTAATTTTTAGTTAGTTAAGTAAATTCTAAATGATATATTAAGTCCATTGCGTTTTATGAGATTATATAATAGAAAGATTGAGGAAATTCATTAAAAATTGAATGATTGAGAGGAAAATATTGCTGTAAAAACTCGTAATCTGTCAATTCATGGCAATGGTGCAATGGTTTTGATTTATCAGAGCTATTACCTTTATAAATTTCTATAGAGTTTATATTTTCAGTATCAAAAACCTCTTTTGTATTAGATTTCAATATTTTCATATAGTCAAAAATGTTTTATGTTGTTAAATATACATCTCTAGTAACCATCCGCTTACCGGCTTCAATTGAAAATATATCCTGGTACCTTACAATCCGGTAATTTTTATCATCAAATTTTATTGTTCCAAAAGGCTGCGGTGATGTATATAAAAATCCGTTTATAGTCTCCAGGGGATTATCTTCAAAATAAAAAATAGTTCGCATTTTATACATAACAATGGAATTTGGGGTTAAACAAATTTAAAAATTAGTACCACTTTTTCAAATAAATAATATCCACATAATAGTGTATTATGCCATAATATAATATTATGATATAATACATTATTATGAATATTAACTAAAACAAAGACAATTGAAAAGCCTTTTCAGGTTTAAGATCATGGTCGATCTTAAAAGGTTCTAATATCTGAATTGGTTCTGGTATTGGTTTAGTATCCTCCTTTTGGGATTGCAAAATAAATTTTAAACACTCATTTTTATCGAGTGGGCGGATACCTAGCCCTGTATCCGGTAAATAAACCCTATATCCGCCCCAAATTTCCATTTTTAAAGAATCCATGTGAATTACAGCCCCTTTCATGCCATATAGGTACATGTTAAGGGTACAGATTTTAACGCACCTACGGTCAATATCGCCACCGATATAAAAATTATTAAACCTATTCTTTGGGTTTATGCGGTCAAAGGCAATTAACATTCTACCGGACCCGACAGCTGGGTCGAGAATGTTATTTTCTTTTTGACCTTCATCGGTGGTTGTCATTTGCGCAATCATATTACAAACGGGTTCCGGGGTAAAAAACTGGCCTTTGGCATCCTGTCCAAATTTGCTATTGTTCTCCATAAAAAAGTCACCCAGGCCATCATACCAACCCCCGCAGTCTGTTGAGTGGTTTTCATAATCTAATACCAATGCCCCTAAAAGCTGACCAAAAAGGATAATTTCTTCTTTTGTATATACCTTTATTGTATCCTGGTATTGCTGTTCCATCCGGCCAAAGGATAAGGCTGTGATCGAAAGGGTAAGGAAATCATCGAATGCCCTCATAAAATCATGGCGAAAAGCGATTTTATTAAATATTTCGGTAAAATTTTTCATAAGGATTACTACTGCTTTATAAGTGGCCCAGCCGGGCTCGATGCCCCGGCTGGGCCACACGGCCGCCCTTGCTAATTTTCAGAAGGAAGAAAGATTATTTTATCCGATAGGAATACTTTAAGATGGTCCATAGAAAAATCAGAAAATTCAATATCCTGGGATTGCAATATATTTCCGTTCCCATCATCTGCGGTAACTTTAAAAGCGTTACCTGCTGATCGTTTTAAAGTCCAGACTTGAAACTCTTCATTTTTTATTTTTTCTTCTCCCTGGTAAGAGCAAATAATGTCTATAAACCAATAGAGGCCGTAATGGTCTGCGGCATACTTTACGCCATCAGTTAAAAGGTAATCTGAAAATAACTCGGAGGTTTTATAATAAAATTCGGTTCCTGTGAACCCGTATAATTCATCATTAAGTGATTCCATAAAATTGTTTTAAAAAAGTAATAAAAATGCCCCGTTTCCGGGGCTTCATTTTTTATGCTGCTATCTCATTTTCTTTACTTTTTGTTTTTATTTGCTCGCTGCCGTATTTCGCTCGTATTTCATCAATATGCTTTGGCTTGTGGTTGGTACTTTTATACTCGGCTGGCCGATAATACCACATAGTTTTTTTGGGAGCAAAAAAGAAATCCATTTCTTTTAATTGTTTGCGGTATGGGTATGTATTACCGGAAATCCATATCCAATCGCCTATTAATTCAATTATAATACCTGCAAAAGTTACTATTTGGTTTATGATTTCGGGATATTTAATAAAATCGGCCTTTTGCTCTTCGGTTTGTTCTTCAAATTTAAAATATGGATTTTTAATAATTGCTTTATACTGGCCGTTAATTTCCTGCATTGTTGCCGTATCGCCTCCTTTATCGGGATGGTTTTTTAAAGCGAGTTGTTTATAAAGAATTTTTACTTCTTCGATCGTTTTGCAGTCTTTAAAAAAGTTTGTTTTCATTTGGATGTTTTTTAAGCATTGTTAAGCGAGAAATATTTAGTAGTCTGGCGGGTTCCGATGATTTCCGCTTACAAAGTTTATAGCTTCAGACTTATTCTCCTGGCGACGATCTCCAGGCAATTACTTTGCGTTTTCATGTCAGTATAAACTATATTTATCTGACCGCCTCCCGGTCGCAAAGTTCATCGTGTTCAAAATTTCAAAGAACTGTATTTCTGTTTTTTACTGTTCCACGTGGAACATTTATTATTCTCTCGTGCATCATTTATTATTCTATAAAGATACATTTATTAATCATAACAGGCAAGTATTTCATAATGTTTTTTATATGTTGTATAACATGTTTTAATTATCTTATTTACTGTAATTTAATATAGTATTATATATATTATCTCAATTATATTTATTATCTATATTATCCTTATTAATGTATTAATATTAACCATTTTATTAAATTGTGAGGGGAATTCGAAAAGTTATATCCTAATGGTAGATTTGATCCTAATGCCAATTAAAAAAAATTCATAACCCAAAATGCATAGTTTGGCCGTTTGTTACATCCCGTAGGTGAGTTCTCGCCCTTTAGCCGTAATATTTTTTTAAACGCCAAAAACCGGTATGCAAGGATTTTTTAAAAAATACTACCCCCGCGGGGTGTGGAGATTTTTTTAAAAACTCTGTGGCTATACCAAAAAAATAATCATGATATAGCCATCCTTGCATACCCGATTTTGGTGTTTGATCTTTTGTAGGCTAAAGGGTGAAACTTCAACGGAGGGTATAATGGAATCGGGTAATTTGGGTTATACCAATAGAAAAATATTTTTTACTATCATATAATATATTGCAAAAAACTGATTTTTTGAAAACCTCACAGTATTTATAAAAAATATTTTGTCAAACTAAAAACAAAAGAAGGATAATAGGATATAAAATGAAAAATGAATATTGAATATGACATATAAAGTGAATACAAAAATTTCAAATGAAGCAGAATACATCGAAAAGCGATTAAAAGATTGCCATTATTGGCTACAACTTTACCCTAATTCTCGGAAGTGGAATAAAAGGTTAAATAAATATCTCCAATATAAAAAAGATTTTCTTTTACTAAACAGAAGTAGAAAGATCAACAAATTAAAAAATTTAATATCCCTGAATATTTGATAATTAATATAATATTATAATATAATTATGTATTATACTTATTATAGATATTATAAGGCCTTTTCGAACTTGTCCTTTGAAAAATTGCTTTTCGACTATACATTTAAGCATGCACTCGAAGCGCATAATTTTTAACGCTTCGAAGGCCATGAGAAAAAAAACTAAAAAACAAATCCGGAAGGTCATCAAAAAATATCAAATTGAAATAATGATATTCCTTGCTTTGTTGGAGATTATAATAAATATTTTGAAGTAATTGTGAGTTTATTGAGGATTATTTATTTTGCTAAAGGTTTCCTTGTCGGTATAATCACCAATCAAAATATTATCACAAAGAAATCCTTGTCCAATAAATAATTCTTCATTACCCCTTTTCCATTTTAAATCGAATATTCGACCATTTGAACCAGCTTTATGTTGAATAGTTAAATCGGTAATTATTGGTAAATCATCTTCTCTCCATGTAGTTTTATATTTACCTACAAAATTACCTGTAAATTCTATTAAATCTGCACTTTCTGTTTGATTTTCCATCATATTATGATTAGAATATTCACCAATAAGGTTGCCATTCGTGGTTTTCTTAAAGTAAAATCTGCCGAAAACAGCCATAAATTTATTTGAATTTATATATGTGACTTTATTTTAATTTACTACACCTTTGCAAATATCTACCCAACCGAACCTTTCAATCCCTAAATATTTTTAAATTTTTTTATTATAGCATCCATATTACTATATAGGCTACTTTGTATCTGGTCATTTTCAATAAGATAATTTAATTCAGATTTCCACATAGCGATGATTTCATCAATTAGTTCAGAACTATCAATTACCTTTTTAAAATCAATAAAGGAATATTCTCCTTCATGGTTAATATAATATGTGCTTAATTTAACGACTATTTCATCTATTGGTTGGGATTTACTTGAATTTTTTTCTACATCAGGCTTGTCCAAATTGTAAATATGATCCTTCCTAATTTTAGATATTTCTTTAGATAATTTGAAGCCACTTTCAGTTTCTAAATTTATTATTCTGACCAAAATATCTTTTAAACTCTTTACTTTTTCTTGAAGATTGAAATCATCGTCTATTAATGACATAAGATCTTTTGTTAAAGCGGAAGAATTTATTTTAAGCTTAACTAAAGATAAATGATCTAAAAATTTAGAAGGCCGAAAAAGATGCCAAAAAAATGCCATTTCATGATTCCTATGATACTTTTTTCTTATTTCATAAAATGAATTGTCCCAAGTTAGAAGTGTTGGCTCTCCTTCTTCATGTACTTCGCTGTTATATAATTCGCAAAACATTAAACAGTCATTCTTAATTGTAGCAGGGGTACGATAATTACGATTTTTGCTGTGGTGTTTCTCAAATTCAGTTTTTATTTCATTAAATATATATTTATGAGGCGGTTTAGATTCATAGATACTAATATCTATTGTTTCTATTTTATTATCATTTAGCATATTTTCTATGTATTCACTCAAATAATTCAAAAATTGATCTTCATTATCAAATTGAATCTCAATCCCATTATCAGATAAAAATTCCTCAAAACTTGTTTCTGAATCAATTTCACCATCATTCTGTAAAGAAATATAATAGTTATAAAAAATATTTGAAGTTTGACCTAAATCATTAAAAAATTCAAGTTTTGAAAATGGAATAAGCTTTATAGCATTCAAAAAGTGAAAGGCTGTTTCCCGAATATATTGTACTGATGTAATGAATTTTATTTTAATATCACCTCTATCCCTATATTTTATTAGATCTTTAGCTGCTTTATAATAAACATCTTCATAATTGTTAGATTCAATTATAAAAAAACACAAAATATGTAATAAAATGGGGGTGTCCAAATAAACTGTTTTAGGTTGTCTTCTGAGATAGTTTTCAATCTGAGGCAAATCCGTTAAATTAGTAAAAACTTCACCAGCACAAATTCTCTGTATATAATCGTTAACTTCACATATTTCAATTATTCCTTTAATTATTTTATCAGATAAAGGTATATTTTCTTGTGTTTTTTCCATAAGAAAATTTTTCAACTCATTTAGTGCAGTTATTTCATTTCCATTATTTTGTGTTTTCTCTCTTATTTCCTCTATATTTTTCTTATAACATCCTTTATATATTTTAATTATTTCTATAATAATTGTTTTGTGCTCATGTTCTAAATGATAAGGTTTTAATAACTCAATAATTTCACTTATAAAATATTGTTCTTGAAATTCTAAATCTTCCTTTATCTTTTCTATCCTTATATTTTCTTCTGTTGTTAAATTTAATCTTGTATTATTTATTAAATGAACTTTATCGTTTGTTTGCAGCCAGTTTAATTCTCTCAATAAATAATCTTTAGAAATGTCACATCCAAAATAGTGATTAATGAGAGATTGTAATTCTTGAATAGATAAGCCTTCCTTAATAAAAATATTATGAAGAATGAAAGATTGAATTATTTTACTTTTAATTTCAGTTGCATCCTTTCCTAATGTCAATAAATCAAATTTCATTTTATCAAAATCACACATGTCTAATTTAGGGTGTTCCAAAAAATCCCCCAAAATTTCTTTAATCATTTCTCTAATTTGGGGGTAACGAGGATTTTCAGCTAAGCTTCCAATAAATTTAGCATCAAAAATTTCAAGAATTATGTTATATTCTTCCCTTGCATATGCTTTAAATTCTTCTTTTTTACATTCCTCTGGAGCTCCCGAATAAAAAAAATAACAGGTGTTAGAATAATTATATTTAATAATTGTATTATTTAATTTAAATAAATCTTCCTTTAATTTACGAAACTCATTTTCTTGAATTGTAAGTTGAATTGGAATTTTATTTTGCCTTTTATCTTCAAAAATTTTAATGTCTATTCCCCCATCCCCTTTTCCATCAGTAAATATAACGTCATCTATTTTAAAGTATGAAATAATAACCGATTTTACAAGGTTATCAAATTGATCCTTTGTAAATCCTTTGATCCATCTTACATGATTTTTACTTAAATCAGGCATATTAATTATTTTAATTATTCAATGTTAAATATATAGTGCATATTATGGATATAAACTTACACCTTTTTTGTAAATCCTTTATAATTAACCCCTTCTTTTTTTAAATATTCATAAAGTGTTGCTCTACTAATATGTAAAGTGGTTAAAATTTCTGTTACTGAACCTCCTTTTTGGTATAAAGTTGCAGCTGCTGCTGCGGTAACTTTATTATATGAACCAAGCTTTCTTCCTCCTTTTCTGCCCCTTGCCCTGGCAGCATCCAGTCCTTTCATAGTCCGTTCTCTTAAAATACTCACCTCCAAACCCTTTAAAATTGCCATAATTTGAAATACTGCCTCGCCCATCGGGGTGGTTGTATCAAAAGCGCCTTCAGTTATGCTTTTAAAATTTATACCATTCTCTTTAAAGTCATTGATTAGTTGAATAAGTTGCTTTACAGTTCTTCCAAGCCTGTCGATACTATAAACAATTAATGTGTCTCCTGCGCGAATCTGTGTAAGTAATTTTTCAAGTTCAGGCCGGTCCAACTTTTTTCCAGAAGCTTTCTCCTGGAATATCTTTTCACAACCGAGCTTTTGAAGTGCATCAATTTGTAAATGTAAATTTTGTTCGATGGTGCTTACCCTTGCATAACCAAAAATCATATTATAAAGTATGTTTAAATATTAAAAATCTCCAAAACAAACTTAGATTAATTGAATGGCAAAAACAAACTTATTTGATAAGGTAAAAGGATAAAAAAATAAAATATTGGGGAGTATGGTTAAATGATCGTTTGAACATACTTAAATTTGGAGTCTAGAAAACAATAAACAAAAGTGTTATTTTTAAATTTCAGGATTTCAAATTGGAATCTGTTACAAATCAACGCAAAGAAAATTGTCGTTAATTTTTTTTTATAAGTACTTTGTTTATTTTTGATTAAAGAATTCTATAAACTAACATTATGAACAAAGCAGAATTAATTGATGCCATTGCAGCTGAAGCAAAAATGACCAAAGCTGATTCAAAGAAAGCATTAGACGCATTCATTAAAGCAACAACTGTTTCCTTGAAAAAAGGTGGCCGTGTAGCTTTAGTGGGTTTTGGGTCTTTTGGTGTTGCCAAACGTAGCGCTAGAACAGGTCGAAATCCACAGACTGGAAAGCCAATCAACATAAAGGCTAAGAATGTTGTGAAGTTTAAAGCTGGTGCTGACTTATCAGCTGCGGTTGATGGTGGCCCGCACTCTCCAAAATAATAACAGATTCCTAATATGGGAGAAACTAAAGAAAAAAAAGAGGTTAAAGAATTATATTATTTCAATACTGGTAAGACAAGTGATATTTCCAGGCAATTAGCTTTTGCTGGATTTGCAGTAATATGGATATTTAAGGATACTAATCTAAAAGTTCCAAATGAGTTAATTATTCCTGGGATATTTTTAGGGATAACTTTACTATTGGATATTTTTCAGTATTTTTTTTTAGGTACTGCTTGGTGGATTGTATACAAATGGATTAGTAAATGTGAACAAACTTGGATAAGTTATTGTGGTTGGATATTTTACGTACTTAAAATTATGTCATTAATTGTAGCATATTTCTATATAATTTTTTGGCTTATTTCTAATTATAAGCAATGAAACTAAGAAAAGATAACACACTTATTCGTTTAAATGGACCTTCGGAATGATTTTATAAAAATGTTTCAATAATTTACTATTTATAAATAGGGGTCGGCTTACTATTAGGAACTTATAGCACGTTACGCCTGTTTCGTTATCCATTCAAAAATTCCAAAAACCGACAAAATATGTTCATCATGAACATTGCAAAAACTTGGTATTGAGCTTTTGAAATTGCATTTGACTTCATTCTCATAAATCGTCGTTTAAACAAACTGGCATGAACAAAAAAGGGGATTGCTCCCCAATTTATAAAACTCCTTCGTCTGCCATTGAGTAATAATTATCGGCAGTTAAAATTACATGGTCAAGCACTGTAACATCGAAAAGTTTTAAAGCTTCCTTTATCTTTTGTGTAATATTTATATCCTCTTTACTCGGTTGATTATTACCACTTGGGTGGTTATGCGCCAATATTACACCAGAGCAGAGGCTTTCTATAGCATATTTAGCAATAATCCGGACATCAACAACAGTCCCGGCTATACCTCCCTGGCTAATTTTAGCATAGCCAATAGTATTGTTTGCCCGGTTTAAAAGTAAAATAAAGAAACTCTCAAAAATTTCAATATCATCATAGAAAAACTGGCGGATATAATCAGATGCATCTTTACTGGAAGTTACTTTACAACGAGGGAAATCTGATTTTTCTTTTTTAAGGGAAACTAGTTCAAGTGATGATTTAAATGTTTTCATAGCTACAATTATTAAATTTTATAGCTATTCCGTTGCTGATTGAATCGAATAAGCGCATGAAAAATGTATAAATAGCGCAGCGGCTTTATGCCATTTTTATTGCAGTGTTTCGAGGCAAGTCAGCTAACTTTGTTATAAAATTGAATAAACAAATTCCTCCCTTCTTTTGCTTGTACCGGGTTAACCCGTACACTAATAGCAAAAGAGTAAAAAACCTTTCTCACCAAACCGGCGTTTAATTATTATTTAGCATTAAAAAAAAATAATTGTTTAAATTTGGATTAATTTAAATCATACAGTAATGACAAAGCAGGAAATAATTAACGAGATTGCAAGAAAAACAGGGATTGATAAGGTGGTGGTAGGCTCTACTGTTGAGTCTTTGATGGAAAAAGTAAAGGATTCAATGGTAAAAGGCAATAATATTTATTTGCGTGGATTTGGTACCTTTTTAGTTAAAAAACGGGCCAAGAAAACTGCCCGGAATATCTCAAAAAATACAGCTGTTATAATTCCTGAACATTTTGTTCCGGTATTTAAACCAGCAAAGGAATTTATGGCTTCACTCAAAAAGAAAAAAGTATAAAAAATTTTGAGGTTTTATTGCTATTTGTTATAAAATGCCTGGCGTTTCACCAGGCATTTTTGTTTTTAAAAAATCGGGTTATTTTTGAATTTAAATTTCGCAAGAATTATGGCTAGAGAAGAATCATTAGAAGATATAGTTAAAAGGCGCAACAAATGGCTATTAAGTTTTTTTACAGTTCACGGACTTGATGTTCGGATTGTTGGCGATGTCCAAAAACCTGCCGTTATTTTGAATGGGACATATGTCTTATCATGTTATGTAAAAAACTTTGACCTTCACTTTACTAAAGAGCCTTTTTCAGATGATATCGTTAAAAGTTTTAAGCTTAAAAGCGAATCAGAAGTATCCAAGCTTGAACTACTAGAAGCTATAGAACTTTGCTCACACCGACCAGTATTTAAAATTAAACTCTCCGGATTAGAATTATTTTTGGTAGGGTACAATTATTTGGACAGTGAAAATGCTATTGGAAGATACCCAGTATTTGCAGTACATAATCCAAAAGTATATTTTGACCTTGACTATGCTTCAAAACTGGCAGAATCGTTAAATGAAGAAAATTACCAGGTTGTAATTGTGTAATTACAATAAAATTATTTATATAATTAACATTTAGTATTTTAATATTATATTTTGATATAATATTTTATTAGTAATATTATAAGTATTATATACCCCCTATCCCCAGGTGGAGATAGGATTTTTCTAAGCATTTACACGCTCGGAAATGTTAAAAATGAACATCAAAATAAAAAGTAGATTAGCTAAATCTTTTTCAATATTTATCTTTTTAATTTTATTTTTCAGATAACAAACATTATAACTGAATTCGAATAATTTAGAGTATTACTAAATCTTTGAATTTAAAAAGTAATCGTATCCATCTCACTAATACGACATACTTAAAGTATAAAACATACTCAAATTAAAATAAAAATTATTCAATATCAATACTTTGTCATTTATTCACTTAACATCATCATCCTTCCATTATACCCGTTCACTCAATCATCATTTGATTCACCTCTTCCACGTTCCCCCCAGGTGGAACTATCATCACTATTCTTCTTTCGATGGCCCCATCCCTTTTCAACTAATTTAGTGGTTGTTTTATAGTCAAATTCAGGGTAAACCCTCTCACCGGTTGGATTCAAAAGTTCCCTGGTATTATTTTTAGGATTTTTAATTTCCGGGGAAATAGGATAAGCATTCATTAGTTCAGTTGAATAAGGTTCCAACATCTGCGTAATTTTTGAAAGATGGGTCTCAGACCCTAACCAAACCAGTTCTTCCTCTTGATGCAGTATTACAGGCATCCGGTGATGTCCTATCTTTTGAAGTAGTTCGTTTGCGGTGGTGGTAATTATTGAAAAAGAATTGATTTTTCCCCCTTCCGGATTCTCCCATGTATCATAAATCCCGGCAAAAGCAAACGGTCTTTTCTTATTCTTTAGATAAATAAGATAAGGTTTTGAAAGACCTTCCTTTTTAGGCCCTTCGTAGAAAGCTGTTGCAATTACTAAGCACCTTTGTGAGCGGATAGGCTTTCGATAAGCTGGTTTTAATATTATCCCTTTAGCGCCTCGATATGTAGGATCATCCTCCTTATTATGGTCCCCCTCGCTTCGGGCATTAAATAAATACATTTGTTTTTTAGCCCAGGAAGGGGTTAAACCGAATTGAAATAATTGTACTTTTTTGGGGTCTTCCGATGTTATTACAGGGGCTTTTTGCCCTACTGATATGTTATAATTAATTTCAAGCTGAACGGCTCTAGCTTCAGCATTAAAGCGTTTTTCAATCGCTTCTATTGATTCGACAACACAGTATCGGCCACACATACTTTATATTATTGTGGAAATGCTTCGGTACCTTTTATTTCAACCCAGGTTATTTTATCGTTAGCATCTTCTTGATATTGATAAAATATATACTTCGATGATTCTGCCCTTTTTAATTCTTTTGTAGCTTGCGTAAATGATACCATATCAAACTCACTTAGCATTGATTTTTCAAGTACTGGATCAATTTTCAGGTTTGTTCCAGGATCAAAAAATTTACCATTTTCATTAATAGTTATGAAATAACCATTAGCTATATTATTTAGTACTAATAATTTATTCAGTTCCATAAGGTACTATTTTATTAATACAAATTACAAAAATGCTCCTTGCAATCAAAATTTTCAATTTATTGCGAATAGTAATAAATTCAATCGGATCCAGAATTATTAAAAGTTTCGATTGGATCTATAAGGATGTAGGGTTCGGGTATGGAAATAAATTTATTAAAATTATTTTTATAACAAATATGTTATAAAAATAATTTGTATATTTGCACTTATTAAAACAATCAATATATTGAAACCAATATTGCGATTTAAATCGGTTACAATTTAAACCAAAGAGTATGAAATACTCTGAATTATACAAAGTTCTTATTAAAAATGGATTTGAGAAAAAAAGTAAAACTAATCATTACTGGTTTTCAAAGCTTGGCTGTAAGTCATTTCCGGTACCCCGGCATCCATCAAAAGAAGTGCCTAATGGCATATTAAATGCAATATTAAAGCAAGCAGGGCTAAAATAGCCCTGCATATCTTTAATAAAATGTAATAGCAACTAATATTAAAATTATGAAAATGGTACATGCAGTAATCGAACCTTCGAAAGATGGATATGGTTTGTATTATGCTACCCCATCCCTTGAAGGAATAACTAGTTTTGGAGAAACACTTGATGAAGTAAAGGAAAATGCTTTAACAGTTTTAAAAGAGCTAGTTGAAGTGTACACAGAAAATAAGGAAACTCTTCCCGAAGATTTACTTGGGGTGAATCTGGATGAACTTAAAATAAAATTTAGTTTTGATTTAAGGTATTATTTTGAACATTATAGTTACCTCAATTTAACTGAATTTGCCCGAAAAATTAAAATTAATCCTTCGCTTTTGCGTCAATATCGTAAGGGTTTGGCCTATTCAAGCGAAAAACAATTTCAAGAAATCCGTAATGGATTTCATTTTATAGCTAAAGAACTACAAGCTGTAATTTAAATAAACAAATAAAATATCTTACCGTGGTAAGGTTGTTTTATTTTGTTATTCAATTTCAATTTTATCAATTTCTTTCATTATTCGGTCGGTTTCAGTAAGGGCTACAATGATTTTTTGATAATGGAGAATATCTTCAAATGATAATTCCCGGCCTTTACGATCTTTTAGCCATTTTTGAGCGGGCTGGTAGCCTCCGATATAAAACTCCCAGGCAATTTTCGGAACACCATCAAAATACTGCTCACTATTTATCCAAACTTTGCTATTTTCAAAGGAAATTTTATCTACCTGGTTTTTCCCTCCCATCGGATATCTGGTTATATACTTTTCAACTGTTGGGCTTTCAAGTAAATGAATGTGCCTTATTTCTCCGCCAAGTTTTACTAACTTCCAAAATGTTTCTTTATCCTTTGGATATGGAACCCTCGGAAAATCAATTTTTAAAAATTCTTTGTATTTCTCTCTATATGTTGGGCTGTGCAAAACAGCATAGATGTAATCTAAAATATCAATAGGTGCAAAAGTGTTTTCAGTTGTTTCTTTTTCGTTAGTAAAAATTAAGCCCAATTTATCTGTTATTTGCTTTACAATTTCTGCATTTAGGTTTGGCGTTCGTTCTGTTGTTTGCCCAATGGTTTTTTGTCCATTGGTTTCAGGATAAATGTAAAGCGGGTATGTATTGCCTCCTCCTCTATAATACACATTAAAATCAGTCATAGAGTTAGTAATAAAAGACAAATTCCATGTCATTGAACCAACAACTTGCCCTTGCCTCCCTATTACTAAACCAATATTTTTACCTTTTGTAAAATGTTGCATAACTTCTGCTCTAGGATAACAATGGAATCCTTTAGACTTCCCAGTGTAGTATGTCCATCTATCATCAAACGGTCTATAACATAACTTTGTGAAAACTCCTTTTGCAGGATAATTTCTTTCTAAATCCTTTTTAGCAAAATTAACCTGCCAATCTCTAACATCTTGCCCCAAGTTAAATCTAGTTCTTGCAGTTTCATCATCTAATTGTAAAAATTCCTTAATTGTATTTTCAATTTCTTCTTTTGAATTATGAATAGTAAAACTATCCCTTGCAGTTACAATACCAACATTATTTAGTGTAAATAGTTTATTAACTGAAAAGCCTGTTTCATAATCTATTTGCTCCTCAAAATCTTTATTTACAAAAAAGTAATTAGGAGCTATTTTTGGAAGTTCTTTATATGGAATAGTTTTAAGAGAATTCTCAAATAAAAAATCATATTTAATTTCCCGTTTACCCAATAAATCAAAATGAAATACTTTTCCTAAATCAGTGTTCTTTTTCTTACCTGTTTTTACAAAGATGTTTATTGAAACTCCTTGCATTATATCAAACACATTTACATCAGGACTTCCGTCTGGTGCTGTTTCCTTTTTCTTTGCATTACCATGTAAATCTATGGTGTAAATTTTATCATAAGTTTTTAGCAAGTTCCAACGCATACCCCTAAAAGTTGGGTTATCTAAAAAACCGTGAGGATTGATAAACGCTAATATTCCACTTCCATTTTTCTCTATAAAGTACTGTCCGTAACGCAAAAATTTTACATAGTCGTCATTTATCCATTTTGGATTCCTTTCATTTAATTTAACTATTTCCCCAGGTTCTTTCTTGTAATCCTCCATTAACCTCATTATCCATTCACCTTTATTGGCACTCTCTCCACTATATGGAGGATTACCTATAATAACCATAACAGGAGTATCCCTTTTAATCCTATTAGCTTCATTAGCCTCGGCACTTAACCAATTTGCCCAAAGAGTTCCGGTATCAGGATGATGTTCTTCTAAACTATTTGTCAGATAAATCCTGAACCGCTGGTCTTTAGTTGGTTTGTATCCTGTTTCGGAAAGTAACATATCAAGCTTTAAATGAGCCATTGCATAAGAAGCCATCAGTATTTCAAAACCATTTAGCCGAGGTAAAAGGTGCTCTTCTACATAATTACTCCAAATTCCTTCCTGTCCCTCAAAATGTTTATAAATCTGTTTTACCACTTCAGCTAAAAATGTCCCTGTCCCGGTTGCGGGGTCAAGAATTTGAACACGGTGTACTTCTTCCTCCACTTCTTTATAACCTTGTGTAGTTCTTTTGTCCTGAGATTGAGTTAAAACTTTAATTTTAGTTTTTGACGTATCGGCCAGTCCATCTTTTAAATCAAATTCCGTTTTTAAAATATCATCTACAGCCCGGACAATAAAATTTACAACCGGCTCCGGGGTGTACCAAACCCCCCGGCTTTTTCTTAAGTGCGGGTCATACTCGGATAGGAACGTTTCATAAAAATGGATAATAGGGTCATGTTGCTGTGTTGCTTTACCAAAATCCTTTAGAAGCTCTGCAACATTTGTTGCCCTATAAATATCTGCAAGAGCATCCACAATCCAAACAATGCGAGTATCAAGGTCATATCCGGCAATGTATTGAAATAATCTCCTTAAAAAAGGGTTTGACTTTGGAATAAGTTCTGCTGCTTCCTGGCGAGTAAAAGTGTCTAATGTAGTATCATGCAAACGGGCTGCAAACATCCCATAAGCAATAGTTTGGGCATATATATCTGCAAACTCTTTTGGCGTTATATCATGAATAAGAATTTGCTTGAAGGCGTTCATTTGGTCTTTTAAAGAACTGTTTTCTTGTGTCCCTTCATCCGATATTAATGCAGATTCAATGATATTTGCCATCAATCGGGCTTTCCCAGCCATCATTTTTGAGAGTTTACTAGATGATTGGATAGTTTGCCCAACATGTGTACAAAAGTCTTTTACAAGGTCTGTAAATTGAGAAAAGTTTTCTGCTTTAGGAATTACTTTATTACCTTGTATTTCGCCAATTTTAATAACGGATTTTGGCTCTCCATCAATAAATAAGCGAAATTCAAGATAATCTGTAATTATAAGGTTATTAAGAGAATTTTTATATCTATCGAATTGTTCTTTGTATTGTTTATTTGTAAGGTCTGCCCCAAGGTCTTTAGCTTCAATATAACCTACCGGAATATTGCGTTTTGTAATAATATAGTCTGGTGCGCCACAATCAATACGGGCGGGTTCATTTGTAATTAAGACGTCCGATGCGATGCTTTCTAAGAGGTTTTGAAGGTCGCCCCGATAGCTGTGTTCTCTTGATATTCCGGTTTTATAGCGGGTGTTTACTTTATCGATGTAATCTTGGATAGTAGTCATGAAGCAAAATTTCAAATAAAAGTAAATTATTTGATTAATATCTGAAGCAAAAAGTATTTAATTTAATGCAAAATTGGTATTTAAATACTATCAAAATAACTACAAAGTAATACAGCTTTTATTTGCATTATAAAAAAAATAGTGTCACTATTGTAATGGGGATTCAAACAGAGGGATAGCAATTAAAAAATGCTATCCCTTTTTTATTCGGGATAAACTTTAGTTAAACATTAAATTTTTAAAGAGATGAAAACTGAAATTATCAAAATCGTTTTTTGCATAACTATCATTATCTTAGTAATAGTTTTAAGTAAAACCCCAAGTGATAGGATTAAAGAGATCACTGAGTTTTTTAAAGTACTTCTTAGAAAAAAATAAATGACCCTCGAAACATTCAATTCTCTTTCAATAGACCAAAAAGGCAATATTGTTTTTGGTAAAGATGCCTCCTTTTTAGGCATTCGGGAGTATTATGGCCAAAAATTAGTACTTTATGATTGTGGGGAGTTTTTTGCTGAAACCTGGTATGATCCGGAAAATAACGAAATTACAAAAATTGAGGGGTTCCCCCCAAATGATAAAAGATTGGATAGGTATATTGATGCGATGAAAAAAATTAAATAATATCAAATTTTACCATGCCTTCTAAAGGCAGACACTATCTGAAATATACCATAGGCAATACCTATTTTACCAAAGATAAAGAAAATAGCCATTAAAAATTTACTAATACAACCAATATTGGGTTTACATGCCACAAGAAAAACATAACAGATATGTCAAAAGTTATCTTAAAAAAACTATTCCAGGATCTTCAAAAACCCAAAACACTCAGAGTTTTTTTAAGATTGCTTTTACCTTTTTAACCCTCGAAAAGGTTTTTTCACGGCACAAGGGGGAATAGTCATATCCGTTTTTTGGATATGGCTTTCCACTGTAGGGACGGGAAATGTCCTTTTCAGGGTGGTTTTCTTGTACCATTAAAGGGTGGGTGGGCATTTAAATTTTTGTACCTTGCCAGGAATAATTTTAAGTTATGAAAATCCTTGTATTTCTTTGTTTTCTTTGCATTTTCCAGGTTAAAGAATATTCCGGAAAAATTATTAGTGTTACCGATGGGGACACCTTCGTCCTACAAACAGATGTTGGAAGTATTATAATTCGACTTGATGGGATTGATGCACCTGAAAAAAAACAGGCTTTTGGCCTTGAATCTAAAAAGTTTTTAAATGGTTATTTGTATAAAGAGTGTAAAGTGGTATATAAAAAGCTTGATAGATACGGAAGGACAATAGGAGTACTTTGGGTCGATGGAGTTAATATAAACTTGCTGTCAGTTCAGGAAGGGTTCTCCTGGCATTATAAAAAGTATTCTAAAGATGAGGATTTGGCAGCTGCGGAAATTAAAGCCAGGGAAGAAAAAATTGGGTTATGGAGAGATCCGGGAGCGATGGCGCCGTGGGATTGGAGAAAATTAAATAAATGATATATTGTATTTTAATATAGTATTATGATTTAATAATTATAATAACGTATTATAACATGATAGAATATTATATACCCCTATCCCCAGAGAAAATTTGGATTTTTATAAGCCTTTTCTTGCTCGGAAATGTTTACTATATTGCATTATTGAACCATCATTGCGGATGGTTTTGTTAGTAAAAAGGGTCCCGGTTGTGAAATCTGGGCCCTTTCGTTTTGATGGAAAATTAGTATGAAATATTCTGCCATTGTGGCTGAAATCATAATGATTTAAAGCTGGAAGGGGAAAAATGAAAATTCGATTTTTTTACTAATGAGATAATTATTTATTAATCAATTTATTATGAAGTTTTGAGATTGTCCAATAACTAACTATATGTTAAATAGAAATTATCAACGGTCTATAAATTACACAATTTCAGCAAAATAAACAAACCGGTTTTCCCCTGAAATTAAGCATAAAAAAAGGGAGACGGTTTCACATCTCCCTTTTAAATATATTTTGACCAGAAATTACTTGGTAACTTCCGGTTCTGGCTTATCCAATTCCCGTTCTCCTTTTACAATAATGTAAAGGACGGTTGCAAAAGTACCAACCACAATAAAACCAAAGATTAATCCTAAAACTATTGTCATATCCTTATTTTTTAAGTTGGTTTAAATGTTTAAATATTCTGAATACAAAGATAATGAAAAATAATGATACAAATATAAGTCCAAGAATACCAAATATAAGTAACATTTTATGCAATGTATCTTTATCTGAAAAATCACCCAGTAACATGGTTGCTACTGCAGAAATAAGAGCTACTAAGAAAACCGAAAATACCTTTAAAAGTTCAATTTCAGTTTTAAGTGCTTCCTTAAGAAATTCTTTAATATCTTTTGCCATAAGTACAAATTTATAATTAATACATTAAAAAGAAAAAAGCCCCCAAATGAGGCTCGTTTCATAAGTCGTTAAGCTTTGAGTCAAAATCATCCGGATAATCGCCCCTATCAAAAGGGATTTCTGAAATTTCTTCCAAAAGCGTTTCGGTAAACTCATCCGTGTAATCTAGATCGCCCGGGTTAGCCCTACTCATTTTCTTTTCAAAATCTGTTTTCATAGTTACAAAAATTTAAAATTAATAATATAATCGAATCAATTTTTGTGCTACCCGCCAGCCGATAGGGATGAATAAGGGCAAGGCTTTTTGGAAAAATACTACCCAAAAATTC
>WSSedL1CaDRAFT_10000492_pt1 | contig 27900 bp, 32 predicted proteins | sample WetSurSL1Cattail_FD_9464 | JGI IMG/M metagenome (IMG submission 9464)
GGCGTTGATGGGGCCGGTACGCAACCCCAACGAAAACCGTCCTGTTTGAGCGATGGCTTGCTGCTGCGCAACCCGATCTCAAAGCTGCGATGCTCGCCGTACGGGTGTACGGCTGCGCGTCTCGCTCTGACCTCGGGCTGCTCGCGACGCAATCCATTCGCTCAAACACCTCGTTCATAGAAATGGATGTTGACGCAGATGAACTTGATCAGCCTCAGCGCTGGTACGGCACCAACCTGGTGGGGGTGCCGTCGCTGTTACTCGGCAGCGCGGCGTTCAACGCCAACCCGGTGCCGTTGGCGATTGCCGGCACGCGTGAGTCACACATGGGCTTGTTTGCGCTGCTGGAGCGCAGCCAGGACCTGAGCGAGGCACAGGAGATGTTCACCCACTATATGGCCATCGCCTTTGGGCTGCGCAAGCCTGACGCGGATGAGCTGCGCAGCATGGGCGCCTCTGAGCAACGCCGTTGGCATAGCAGTTGGCGCAAGTTGCTGCAGGGCTGGGGTATGGACGCCAATGGTGTCGCCGGGGCGGTGCTCAAGGGCTGGGTCGAGAGCCGTTTTGGGCTGGTGCCGAGTTTTCACAAAGCGCCGCTGGCACGTTTTCCGTCACCGGCCTGGGTGACCTACCTGCAGGACAAAACCGCCAGCCGCCATAACAACAACAATATCCATCAACAGCTTGACCTGCTGTTTGAATTTTGCCAATGGGCACTGCGCCGCGGCCTGTTGCCGGGTGTCACGTCAGCGAGCAAACACCTGCAACTCTGGCGTGGCAGCAACCGGTGTGAGGAACAGGTGATTAACGGGCGACTGCAAAACCGGCGCTGCACGGTGCGGCTCAACAACCTGGTGTCGTTCAGCCTGTGTGCCCAGGACGCGTCCTGTTTTGGTGACTGGGTGTTTGAAGTCCAGGTGCCAGTGTGCAAGGTGCTGGTGTTTCCCGGCTTGTTGCCCGGCCAGGTGCTGCAGGGTGAACAGGAAGTGCTGGCCCTGGGTGGCAACTACGAGGTCACGGCGCGTTATGCGTGAACATCTCGACCGCGCTCTGGGCGCCTACCTGGGTTTGGCGATTGGTGACGCACTGGGCGCCACCGTCGAGTTCATGCGCCCGCGCGAAATTCAATACCAATACGGTGTCCACCGCGACATCATTGGTGGTGGCTGGCTCAAGCTGGCGCGCGGCCAGGTCACCGACGACACCACCATGAGCCTGGCGCTCGGTGAGGCGCTGCTGCAAGGCGGCGTAACGGCCCTCCAGGCGCACGCCCAGGGTGACGAGGCCTTGACCCGCGACATTGGCTTGGCCTATGTGCAATGGTTCAAAGCCAAACCCGTGGACTGCGGCAACACCTGCCGGCGCGGCATCATGCGTTTTATGCACGAAGGCACACTCTCAGGCGAACTCAACCCGGGTGACGGTGGCAACGGTGCCCTGATGCGCAACCTGCCCGCCGTGCTGGCCACCCTGGACAACGAGGCCTTGTTTGAGAGCCTGTCCATCGCCCAGGCACGCCTCACCCACCACCACCCACTGTCGGACGCCGCCACGCTAGGCCTGGGTCAGTTGCTGCGCCTGCTGCTCACAGGCGCCGATCACACCACCTGCCAGAACTGGGTGACCCAGTGGATCACCAACAACCCAAGCTTCTGCTTTGCGCCCTACCGAGGCCGCGCCACCGCTTATGTGGTGGACACGGTGCAAACCGTGCTGTACTACCTGACCCAACACGAGGATTTTGAAGCGGCAATGGTGGCCACCGTGAACCAAGGTGACGACGCCGACACCACGGGCGCGCTGGTAGGCATGCTGGCTGGCGCCCGCTGTGGCGCCGCGCGGCTGCCATCGCGCTGGTTGCAACGCCTACGCCCTGACGTTGTACGCGCCATCACCGACCAGACCTATGGCCTGTTGGCACTCGCAGCCAGTGCGGAACCTGAGTCAACATCCGTCTCCATTTGAAAGCGTCCCATGGCACACATCACCTTTTATGAAAAACCTGGCTGTGGTGGTAACGCCAAGCAAAAAGCTTTGCTGCTCGCTGCGCAACACACATTGGATGTCAAAAACCTGCTTGAGGCCCCGTGGACAGAGGATTCATTGCTATTGTTTTTAAAACCCCTTGCGGTGCCAGACTGGTTCAACCGCGCCGCACCACAAATCAAATCCGGCGCGGTGGTGCCGGAGTCACTCAGTGCCGAAGCGGCGCTGGCACTGCTGCTGGCACAGCCTTTGTTGATTCGTCGCCCCTTGATGGCCGTGGGTGAGCGGCGACTGGTCGGCTTTGACACCGCGGCGGTACACGCCTGGGTGGGCCTGGGCGATGCGGCGCCAGCGCCCGGCTCATTGGAGGGCTGCGCCGCTGCCGCAGGCCACTGCACCCCACCTATTTGAACTGGAGATCACCATGCCCATTTACGACTACCAATGCAAAGCCTGTGGCCACCATTTTGAGGCGCTGGTGCGCTCTGGCAGCACCCCGACCTGCCCGGCTTGCGCCAGTGTGGCGCTGGACAAATGTGTGTCTCCCATCGCCCCGGCCGGCAAGATCGAAGCGATCCGCATGGCGCACCGTCGCGTCGCCGCCGCTCAGGGCCTGTTTGACAACTACAGCCCGTCTGACAAGGCCAAGTTGCTGCAAGGAAAGAAAAACATTTGATATGAGCACCGTTGACCGCTACCGCAGCTTCAAAGGCATTGATTTCGACGGCCAGGCCAGCCGCATGATTGCACGCATTGAATCCCACACCCAAGGCTCGGGCGACCCGTTCTGGGTCTATTTCTTCAAGCGCCGCAACGCCACCGAGGGCATGCGTTACGACGACCAGTTGCTGCTCTCGAGTTTTGTCAACCAGATCCGCGACCTGCTGGAAGCCAAAAACGATGCCACCGGTCTGGACTGGCTCGATCAACTCGAGCGCGAGTGTTTTTGAGCTCTCAGTGCTGACTGCTTTGCCCCTGCCCTGGTGGCTTTGCGACACACCCGCGACAGCCAGAGTCCGTTTTAGGCGCCTCTGATGCTATCTAAATAAAAGCAATCAGCCCTTTACTGATAAGGGCTAGATGCCAATATTGATCATAAACATCAAAAAACAAAGGCTTGGGCGCGTTATTTGCTTTTGTATATAGCGATTAAGAGGTTTGTCGGTAATGCGTCATCTGAGACACCGTCATGGGTGCCAATGTGGCCATGCCGGACAACACCACACCATGTTTCACCACAGGCGTTTGGCATCTGCCAAACGCCAAACCACCTTGGAGGTTTGAATGTTCAATGCGCTATCTGCAGAGTCTTTTGACGCTGTTCACGCCCGCTGCCCGTTTTCCCCCAAACCCAAAGTGGCTTGGTCCGACGATTTGCCCGCACCGCTGAAAAACCTGGTGGTGACCCCCGTGCACTTTCAGGTACACGAAGACTATGAAATGCGGGCTGGCCGCGTCACTGGCCGCGACCTGGCCAATCGGCCTTGTTACTGTGAATCACATTTTGTCCTGACCGACCTGCGCTCGGATGACGACGATTTTTTTTACGAGGCCTCGGTGTACACCGAGTCGCTCGCCACTTGGCGGCTGATCGACGAGCGTTGGCTGGTGTGCCGCACTACGGTTAACCGGCTCAAGGCGGATGGGGTTGACATTCGTTTTTCCATCTCACCGACCATGCCACGGTGAATCAAGCCCTGTTGACCGGAGACCCACGATGTGTGACAAGCTGGGCAGCAGCCCTCAGAGCCATCAAGTCAACCCCGACGCGGCGAACCATACACTGCAGGACCCAGGTGAGTCCGGCAGTGGCCCGGGGTCAGCCCAGACGGGCCAAACTGGCCCGACCACACTGTGCCCAGACAGTCCCGAGGCAGCCCGCGAGACCTGGGCGTTGACCCGCCTGCGCTACCCGGCGCTGGGCATGTGCAGGCGCTAAGGTCGACTCAATCAGACCGGCACACCCACAAACACATGGCTGGCCTTGAACAAAACGGTGACCGGTACACCGTCAGCCAAACCCAGCTCAGCAGCAGCCGCATTGGTGACCATGGCGCTGACGGTTGAGCCGCCCGGCAAAGCCACCGAGACCTGGCAATTGACACCGCCTTTGAGCAAAACGCTGACCGTGCCTTTGAGCTGGTTGCGGGCGCTGAAACGGTACTCAGGCGTACCTGCCAGCAGGGTCACCCAAGGTGCCTTGACCACCGCCACGGCCTCCTTACCAACACCCAGGCCCAACGAAGTCACGCTGGCCTCGGTCAGTGTGGCCACAATCTTGTCGCCACCGGCGGTGGTGATTTCCACTTCGGCGTGGATCGGACCTTCTTTCAGGGAGGTTACTTTGCCTTTGAACAGGTTTCTTGCGCTGATAGCCATTTTTTACTTTCTTGGTTGATAAAAAGCCCACGTCTTGCGTGGTGACTGATGGTGTTCCCATCCGTTCGGTCTTTGCAACCACAGCGCAAAAAAACGTCAGCCCGACACGGTCAACACGCTCACAAGGATTGCAAAAATGCCAGCAAGGCTTGGCGTTCGTCTTTTGGCAGACTCACATAACGATTGCGGGCCGCCCGTGCCTCGCCGCCATGCCACAGAATAGCCTCTTGCACCGTGCGAGCCCGTCCATCATGCAAGAAATGGGTGGCCTCGTTGATGCCTGCGAGCAAACCAAGCCCCCACAACGGTGCAGTACGCCATTCCCGCCCACTAGCCTGGTAGTCCGGGCGACCATCAGCCAGCGCCGCTCCCATGTCATGCACAAGGAGGTCGGTGTAGGCAGCCACCGTTTGACCCGACAGGCGCGGGTATTTGGGGTGTTCTCCACCGCGCAAAATTGGTTGGTGGCAGACGGCACATCCGCTATGAGCAAACAGCGCCTCGCCTTGGCGTACCAGTGGCGCGTCTGGCTGGCGCCGCTCGGGTGGGGCCAGATGAGCCAGGTAAAACTCGACACTGTCAAGCTGCGCAGCGCTGAGCTCCGGTTGACCACCCGATGGCGCATGCTGGCAGGCAACTTGGACCGACGTGCAGTTTTCCACGGGAAACAGGTCGGAGGTGATGCCCATGTCACCCACAAACGCACCGGCAATCTGCTGACGCAAGCTGGGGGCGTTGGCTTTGAGGCCAAAACGTCCTGGCACGGTTTTGCCGGACTGGACATCCCAGACCTGATTCACCTTACCTCGAACACCGTCAGGTTTGACCGCCTGCGCGTGTTGGATCAAAGCGGCAGCGGGAACCGTTTCCAGCAGGCCCAGGCCAGCAATAGGGGGTGACACCCGTAGCGAGGTCAACACTTTGCCCATGGGGCCGTAGCCCAGTTCATCAAAAGACAAGCGGGGTCGGCGCAGCGCAATACGCTCGCCACCGGCCAGCTTGACCCAAGAAGTTAACCACTGGAGAAGTGCTCGCCCTTCGCCCGGCACGCCGGAAATGCCTTCCTCATTCAACTGATCACCGTAGGCCGGGTGCGGTTTGGGTCCACCGTGTACATCTAGACCCGGCACTGACAAGCGCACCAGCATGGACTGCATACGCTGCTGCGGGCCTTCTGGTGCGCCGCCGCGACCATTCTTGGTGTGGCAAGAAATGCAGGCCAGTCGGTTGTAGAGCGGCCCGAGCCCATTGACGGCCCTGTCCCCAGCTGGCGCCACAACCCAGCTCTGGCGTACCAGACTGCGCCCTTGCTGAAACAGGGCCATCTCCTGAACACTCAGCCCAGGCAAGGGGCGACTGAGCGCCTCCCGATCGGTTAACTGGGCGACCTCTTCCTGCGCGCCGGCCAGACTCAGGCAAACCCCTGTGGCGATGGCGACCAACAGCCGCAGCGCCTTCATGCACCGGCCTCGTCGAGCAAAAGCCGGGCGGTGTTGCGAGATGTCTGGCACAGCGCCTGCCAGTCAGTTTCCAAAGCCGACAACGCCCGTTCAGGNCTGCCTTCCACCCGGTTGCCAATCTGGCGGCGCAAGGCCTCATCCGCCGCTTGNNTTTCGGTCACGGGAGGGGTTTCCAGCAACTNACGGGCAGCTGCTACCGACTTGCCAGCAGCTTCGGCGTTGCGCACACGTTGCCACAAAGCCTTGAGTTCAACATGTGGCTCGACCAGCATCTGCTGAAAGATAGCGCTACTCACACCCAGTCGGGGTCGCGCGGTATCAGCGTCAAATTGCAATCCACCTGAAAGTGCTGCGGCAAAGGGGTTGAAATAACTCGCGGGTAAGCCTTTATAGGCGGACGGGCGCACCGGCAGACGACGAATGTCCGCGTGGGTCAGTATTTTTTGCCCACTTTGTGATAGCAAAAAGTCCACAAAAGCCTTGGCCCCGGCGGGGTTTTGGCTTGAAGCGGTGATGGCCACATGTGCCGGATTGATCCCCGTGTGCAGTGGGTACACAAAACGCAGCTTGGCGCCATTGGCAATGGCCGAGTTCACAAAAAAATCAATCGACACCCCCACGGCGCAGCGCCCGCTGCTGACCTCATCAGTCACAAAAGTGGCACCTCGATCTACCAGCACCGCGTTGGCCGCAATCTGGCTCCACAAGGCCCAGCCACCTTCCCAGCCGTAGGCCTGCAGAACAATTTCCACAATGGGTGGCGCAAAACCAACCCGTGCTGGAATAGGCAGGGCAATCTGCCCCACCCAACGCGGGTCTGCCAGATCGCGCCAATCTGTGGGTGCGCTCATGCCTCTGGCCGCGAGTGCTTCGGGAGAGATGGCAAAGCCAAATCCCGCCAATTCCGCCGCCGTGTAATAGCCGTCCTTGTCGGCCAGGTCGGTGTGCCCCACCTTATCTGGCAGGCCGGAGCGATCTAGCGGCAGCTTGCGCCAGACACCCTCGCGGGCCAAGCTGGCAAAGGTACGGGGCGACGCTGACCAATACACGTCCACCCCACTCTGACCAGGCTGTCGCAGGTAGGTAGCCGCATCATTGGGCATGCGCCAAATGACTTGCAACCGGTATTCGGGGTGGGCTTTTTCAAACGCAGCCTCAAAGCGTGACACCAGTTCGTCCTGGTAACTGGTGACCACAACAACAGGTTGTACCGTTGCGGCGCTGACCCGGCCTCTGCTCGCCAGGCCGGAGGTAAGCAGACCCGCAAGAAATGTTCGCCGAGGAAGCCCAAGAATTGGATTCATGTCACACGTCCTTGTCAAAACTGGTAGCTGAGGTTGGCGGACCAGGTCCGGCCCGCACTCGGAAAACCATCGGCCAGGAAATAGTTCCGATCGGTCAGGTTGCTCACCCCCAGTTCCGCCGTCACCTTGGCCATGGGCCGATACACCGTCTTCAGGTTGAGCGTGGTGAAGCCCCCCAGCTTGATCGTGTCGGAGGCCCAGCGCGCGCTGTTGGACTCTACAAATCCGATGAGTTCGACCTGCGGTGCAGGATGTACCAAGGCTTGCAGCGTCAGCTTTTGACGCGGTACATCGGTGATTTTCGAGCCTGGGCTGCTGACGTTTTTGAGATACATGTTGGTGTAGTTGGCACCCAGCTCCAGCCAGGCATTCACCAGGCTCTTAAGGCCCAGCTCAAGGCCGGTGGTTTGCGCCTTGCCAACGTTTTGCATCTGCGATTTGGTGCCAGACACATTGGCTACCGACTGGATCTTGTCGGTGATGTCGCTGTAGAAAATCGCCGCCTCGGCTTTGGCTCCGACCCAGGGGCTGCCTTGGTAACCGACTTCGTAGTTGATGGCCTCCTCTGGGCGCAGTCCGGGGTTTTCAATGTAGGTGCCCAGGCGAGCGGAGTAACGGTCCTTCAAGGTCGGCAAGCGAGATTTCTGGGCCACGGTGGCATAAAAGCGAGCACTGGCGGAATAGTCGTAAAAAAGCCCGGCCTGCGCGTCGTTGGCAGATTTGGTGTCGGGCAGTGAGTAGGCACTGCTCGCGTTGTACAGCATGTCCGGACGCAATTCGTGGTGGGTCAGGCCCAGGGACAGCAACCAGTTGGGAGACAGTTCAATGTTGTCCTCGGTGGCGTAGGACACCAGGGTGTCCTTGAACTCTGCACCCCGCGTACCGGCGGCATCGCGCTCAACATGGTGGTCGTTTTTGTAATGGGTCACAAAACGCACAGTCTGGGCGGTAAACCTCACAGACTCCAACTCCAGAGAACCACCCTCGGTCTGGTCATCGTAGACGCTGACCCCCGTGCTCACACTGCCCGAGCCACTGGTTTTAAGGGTGGTGTAACTTCCGTTGGTGAAGCTGTTGATCGCGTTGTCAAACTTGTCCTGATAGAGCCTGACCTTGAGGGTCTCCAACTCACCCAGAGCCGTTTTGGAGACAAAGTACAGACTGTCCTTGTTCCAGTACGGCCATTGCCAATAACGGGCCGCCGTCGGGTCAGTGGAGGGAGGTTGCCCCTTGACACCTTCCTGCTTGTAATAACTGATGGCGTATTCGTCCGTGGTATTGGGTGTCAGGCCCAGCTTGAGCGAGAGCTTTCTGTCCTCGCGGTAGGAGTTCTCCCGTGCGCCGCCGTTTTCCGTGGCAGTTGGCTTGAAGTCGCCAGACAAAGGGAAATTGTCGCTTTCGAGGTAGGACGCGCCCGCCTGAAAATACCACTGACCCTGGTTTGAACCCACATTCACGCTGGTCTGGCGTTCGTTGCCGGAGCCAAAACCCACACTGGCATCACCTTCCCACACCGCCGTGGGTTTGCGAGAAATCAAATTGATGGCGCCGCCCAATGTGTTTGGGCCGTAAACCACCGAACTGAAACCCTTGGCCACTTGGATGGCGGCCAAATCAGCGGTGGTGAAGCGGTTGAAATCAACATAGCCGTCATAAGGCACGTAAACCGGAATGCCATCGATGAACAGTGGGGCCTGGCGAGCATCAAAGCCGCGCAGCGTCACGGTTTTTTCATTGCGCACATTGGTGGACACGGTGACACCTGTGAGCAGGTTGACAGCATCTCCCACGTTATCGCGGTTAAAGCGCTGCATCTCCTGGCGCGTGATCACAGAAGACACCTGATCCTCGCCGATTTCGCCAACTTCGGGCGACTTGCCGACCACCGTGATGGTGCCGAGTTCAAACACCGGCTCTGCCGCCATGAGCGGGCTTGCCGCAAAGAGGGTTCCCAAAAGCGCAGACAGCGAATGGCGGTGTGCACGACAAGATGTGTTTGGTGTCGACATGCGTTCTTTCAATGTGTTGAGAAGCCGGGTTGTTAAGGATGGTTTTGTTTGATGCAATCACAATCGTTGTATCAATTTATATACAACGATAAGCACCACTAAGCAAATTAAATGCCAGACATTTAAAGCCTGGAGTTCACTTGCTTGTGCTCTGTCACGATTGGCCTCAAGTAGCGCTATGTACTTACAACTATAACCATGAGTGCGTCATGCAAAGCGTTGGGTTTTAGGCTGCATCCAGCGCACCAGCGCCAGCAGACTCATGCAAAAACCGCCGAGCAAAGCACTCAAAAGTGCGCCCTGCTGGTAGTCACCTGTGGTGACCGAGTTAAAAATCGCCAACGACAAGGTCTCGGTGCGGCCCAGGATGTTGCCTCCCAACATCAGGCTGATGCCAACCTCCCCCATGCCACGCGCCAACGCCAGCAACACACCGGTTAACAAAGCGGCGCGGGCGATGGGCAAATGCACCAGCCAGAACGCCGCAAAGGGTTTGCAGCCGAGCGTGAGCGCGGTTTCATGCAACTCACGCGGCTGCATCTGCAAGACGGTTTGTAATGTTTTGACCACCAGCGGCAAGCCCGACACAAAAGCCGCCAACCACAGGCCCGGGAAACTGAAGACGAACCCCAGACCCCAGGCCGTCAAGGTCTGCCCCAACAGCGTCTGGCGGCCCAGCAGCCACAACAAGGCGAAACCTATTACCACCGGCGGGAAGGCGATGGGTATCGTCACCAGTGCATCCAGCCAGCCCGGTCGTTTCAGGCCAAACACCAGCGCCCAGGCCAGCAAGGCACCCACCAAACAATATGCCGGTGTCACCCATAACGCCAGGCGGGCGCTTAAACACAGCGCGGCCCAGGCCTCGTCCGAGAACCTCACAACCCCGCACGCCGCAGAATGTCACGTGCCGCAGGTGTTTCCAAAAACAGAGCAAACTGTTGAATACTGTTAAGGGCTACAGCCGCTTTTGATGCATCAGGCAAGGCCGCCACAATGGCCACTTCGGTGTAGGAGCCTTCACCACTTGGCAACTGTATAAAACCGCCCAGCTGGTCTTTGACGGCCAGTGCCTCCGTCAGGTTCATGAACCCCAGGTCCACCTCACCGGAACTCAGGTAGGCACTGACCTGCGGCACCGTGCTCACCACCTTCAAGCGATCTTGCAGACCATCCCACAAGCCTTGCGCCTGCAACAGTTGTTTGGCCGCAAGACCGTAAACCGCTTGTTGAGGGTTGGGCATGGCCACCGACCAGCGCGAGGCTGCCAGCAGTTGACGGACCCCGGCCAGCCCGATCAAACCCGCTGGTACCGGCAGATTGCGCCGCCAGGCCAGCGCCAAAATGCCCTGACCCAGCGGGATGCGTCGGGGCAACTGCAGGCCCTGCGCCTTGTCGATGAAGCTGGCATCCCCCACCAGCACATCCACCCGGCCGCTGGCCTGGGCTTGCGCAAAAATCTGCTGCAAGTTGCCATAACTACGCTCCACCACCACCCCGGAGGTCTGGGTGAAAGCGGCGCACAAGGCCTCGACCGGACGTTTGTAACCCGCACCGGCCATCACCAACAACGAGGGAACAGTCTGCGCGCCCACAAGCCGCGCTGAACCCAACCACAGCGCAACAGCAGCGGCACCCACACCCAACACCTGCCGTCGGTTCGGCTTGAGGCAGACATCAACGCCACCCATCAAGGAGCCAGCACGTGGCACAGCCAACACATCAGGCCGGGCAGTGGCCAAAAGACAAGTTACTTTTTTCATGGGAACAGGTTCTCCAAACAAGCAATGGCAACAGTCGCTCTGTTACTTTGGGTCACGAATGCGTCATGCATATGTATACATAACGATGGCGGATTCACAGCAATTTAAATGCCATGACTCATCGCCCCATTTGTCAGCCTGTTTGTGACAAACCTAACAATATTTGCAACCGTTATGTCGGTTAGTACACATCGTGGTGGAGAATATTGCCAAGGCAAATGGGGCCAAATGCCAGACACCGTAGCGCCGTTGTTCATAGCACTGCGTTAAACGGCAATCAGCTCTTCTGGTGCCTCAGCAACTTTTGGTACGTTGTTTGCTTATATACATAACGTTGGAACTCACAAAGAATATTTGCATGTACACCGCCCCCACCCTGCCCCAGCAATGGGCCGTCTCCAGATGAGTCCCACCACCACCCAACTCACCGGAAAACTGCACATTGACACCGCGATGGGCAGTTTTCTCGGTGACAAACGCATCCGCCTGCTTGAAGCCATCGACAAGTGCGGCTCGATCTCACAAGCGGCCAAAGCCGTGCCCATGTCGTACAAGGCAGCGTGGGACGCGGTGGACGACATGAACAACGTGGCGCCCGAGCCACTGGTCAACCGCTCGGCGGGTGGCCGCAACGGGGGTGGCACCGAACTCACGACCTTTGCGCGGCGCCTGATCGCGTTTTACCGCGCGCTCGAAAAAGAATCGCAGCTGGCGCTGGAAAAGCTCACCAGCAATCTCAAACAAAGCGGCGTCTGCGATGTGGACGATTTTCGACAAGTGCTCAGGAGGATGTCCATGAAAACCAGCGCCCGCAACCAGTTTGCCGGACCCGTCACCACCCTCAAGGAAGGGGTGGTGGACACCGAGGTGAGCATCCGCCTGACGCCCGATCTGGTGCTCACTGCCATCGTGACCCGCGAGTCGGCCGAAAACCTGGGGCTGGCTCTGGGCCGCGACGTGCTGGCGTTTGTCAAGGCTTCCTCCATTCTGCTGATGGCCGGAGAAGACGGCCAGATTTCCGCCCGCAACCGGTTTGCCGGCACTGTCACCCACATCCACCAAGGGCCGGTCAACGCCGAAGTCACGCTGGCCATGCCCGGTGGGCGGCATGTGATCACTGCGGTGATCACCGACGACAGTGTCAAGCGCTTGAACCTGGCCGTGGGCCAGCCGATGACTGCCGTGTTCAAAGCCTCCAGCGTCTTTTTGGCTGCTGTCGACTGATATTTGATTTTTTTCACAGGAGTATTCATGAAAGCTACCCGCCTGTTGCCAGTGTTGCTGGCCTCCCTGATCTGCGCCGCCGTCGGTGCCCGTGCTGACGAAGTGTCGGTCGCCGTGGCGGCCAACTTCACCGCACCGATGAAGCAGATCGCCGCCGATTTCGAAAAAGACACCGGCCACAAGCTGGTCGCCGCATATGGAGCCACTGGCAAGTTTTACGCCCAGATCAAAAACGGCGCACCTTTTGAGGTGCTGCTGTCGGCCGACGACGAAACCCCGACCAAGCTGGTGAAAGAAAACGCTGCCGAGGCCAGCAGTCAGTTCACCTACGCCATCGGCACACTGGTGTTGTGGTCGACCAAACCGGCCATCGTTGACAGCAAAGGCCAGGTTCTGAAAAACGGCGGCTTCGACCACATTGCACTGGCCAATCCCAAACTCGCGCCTTATGGCGCGGCAGCGGTCCAGGCGATGCAGGCACTCGGTGTGTATGACAGTTTGAGTCCCAAATTTGTGATGGGTGAAAACATCAGCCAAACCCACCAGTTTGTCAGCACCGGCAATGCTTTGCTGGGTTTTGTTGCCCTGTCACAAGTCTTGGTTGACGGCAAAATTGAAGGTTCTTCCTGGGTGGTGCCGGCCAAGTTGTATTCGCCCATCCGCCAGGACGCCGTCGTTCTGAACAAAGGCAAGGGCAAGCCCGCGGTGGACGCCTTGATCAAGTACCTGAAATCCGACAAGGCCAAGGCCGTCATCAAGGCTTTTGGGTACGCACTGTCCTGACAACAAGGTGAAGCAGGCACGAAACTGGCTTGGCCTTTTTTGAAGAGTTGCTTCACAGGGATTTCAAGCCATGAAAATTGCCATTGCTACCAAAGCCAACGGCACCCAGGTGTCCGGCCATGCCGGGCAGGCCACCGACTGGCTGGTGTATGACTGCCAGCCGGGTGCCCCTTTGCCCGAGCCGCAACACATTGAACTCACCAAGGCGCAGTTGCCACATCACTTCAAAGACGACGGCCCACACCCCTTGCACGGTGTGGAGGTGGTGGTGGCCGCCAGCGCGGGCGATGGCTACATCCGCCACATGGAAAAGTGGGGGGCGCAGGTGCTGCTGACGGGTGAAAGTGAACCGCTGACGGCCCTGACCAAAGTCCTGGCCGGTGAAGCCCTGGCCGACACCCGCTTTGACATCACCACCACGCTGTGCAAGTTGCGCGACCTGTTTTCGCGCCATTAACATGCCCGCACTCAGCGACAGCTATTTACAAACCCTGCTGCAGGACGATGTGCCTTGCGGCGACCTGACCACGCACAGCCTGGGCATCGGCGCCCAACTGGCACAACTCAGCTTTCAGGCCCGCCAGGTGATGACGGTGTGTGGTACCGAGGAAGCCTGCCGCCTGTTCGAGCTGGCAGGCGCCCAGGCCACACGGGTGTTGCCATCGGGTGCCTCGGCCCAGGCGGGCGAATTGCTGCTGCAGGCCAATGGCACGGCCGCGTGCCTGCATCGCGCCTGGAAAGCCGCCCAAACCTTGGTGGAGTGGGCCAGTGGCATCTCGACCGCCACCGCCAGCATCGTGGCCGCCGCCAACGGAATGGCCGTAGCTTGCACGCGTAAAAATGTGCCGGGCACCAAAGCCCTGTCGGCCAAAGCCGTCAAGGCGGGTGGTGGCATCCTGCACCGGCTGGGCCTGTCGGAAACCATTCTTATTTTTGCCGAACACCGGCTGTTTTTAAACGAATCGCCCGCAAACACCATCACCCGGCTACACAGCGACCAGCCTGAGAAAAAGCTCGCGGTTGAGGTGGCGGATGTGGCCGAAGCGCTGATCTGGGCGCAAGCCGGTGCCGACGTATTGCAGCTGGAAAAGTTCACCCCCGAAGCCGTGGCGGCCTGCCGTTTGGGTTTGGCAGATATCAACTTGACAACCCACCCCTTGCTCGCCGCAGCCGGAGGTGTCAGCGCCAGCAACGCAGCGGCTTATGTGGCCGCCGGGGCAGATTTTTTGGTGACGTCCTCACCTTACTGGGCGCCACCCAGGGATGTTCAAGTGGTTTTTAGGACCGCCTCATGAACACGCTCCAAGAACGCCGCAATTTGCTACAGACTGAGCTGCTGGCTAGGCCTGCGCCGCCACCAGCCGTCACGGACCCATTGCGCCCGGTGCTGGCCAGTTTGCTGGTCGGTCGATCACTGAACCAAGGGATGTTGACCGCTACGCTGGGTTTGCCTGAAGCCACTTTTTTGGCCCTCTGGCAAGAGTACTTTCCCGGCGAACCTCTGGTGCTGCAAGACGGCCCCGGCAAGAACTCCCTGGAACTGGATGACATCCACCAGCTGCTGCTAGGACATCTGGCGGGCACCTATACGTCCGAGGTCTGGCTAGCCCGGATCGTGGCCTATGCCTGCGGCGGGCGCGACCACCTGTGGCAAGACCTGGGCTTGGCCAACCGGGGCGAACTCTCGGCCCTGATGACACTGGCCTTCCCGACACTGGCGGTCCTGAATGTGGGTGACATGAAATGGAAGAAGTTCATCTACCGCCACTACTGCAGCACCGAGGGCATTTACCTGTGCCCGGCGCCCAGCTGTGGGGAATGTGCCGACCGGGCCAAATGTTATGCGCCCGAAAAATAGCGTTTCCCGACGCCAAGTATTTTGAGGAAGCCTGAGCTGACAGCATGTTTTTAACCCCCGATGACCAACAAGCCCTGTGGCTGACCGTGCGCCTGGCTTGCACCGTGACACTGATCCTGCTGCTGCTGGGCACACCCATCGCCTGGTGGCTGGCCCGCGCCAAAGCCTGGTGGAAAGGGCCGCTGAGCGCCGTGGTCGCGCTGCCGCTGGTGTTGCCGCCCTCGGTGCTGGGCTTCTATTTGCTGCTGGCCATGGGGCCGAACGGTCCTGTCGGGCAACTGACTCAAGCACTGGGCATCGGTTTGCTACCGTTCACTTTCTGGGGGCTGGTGGTGGCCTCGGTGTTTTATTCGCTGCCCTTCATGGTGCAGCCTCTGCAGACGGCGTTTGAGGCGATTGGCGCGCGCCCGCTGGAGGTGGCGGCCACCTTGCGTGCCTCACCGCTGGATGCCTTTTTTACCGTGGTCGTGCCACTGGCGCGGCCGGGCTTTATGACCGCGTGTATTTTGACCTTTGCCCACACCGTGGGTGAGTTTGGGGTGGTGCTGATGATTGGCGGCAACATCCCTGGTGTGAGCCGTGTCGCCTCGGTGCAGATCTACGACCATGTTGAAGCCATGGAGTACACGGATGCACACCGTCTGTCGGCGGTGATGCTGGTGTTTGCGTTTGTGGTGCTGCTAGCGCTGTACGCGCGGCGCGCCCATGTTGGCAAGAATGACTGAGATGACAGGTATTCAAGCACGTTTTCTTCTGGTGTGGCCGGGTTTCACGCTGGATGTGGATCTGGACCTGCCCGCACGCGGCGTGACCGCGTTGTTTGGCCACTCCGGCTCGGGCAAAACCACCCTGCTGCGCTGTATTGCCGGGCTGGAACGCGCCCCACACGGTCGGCTGGTGGTCAACGGTGAGGTCTGGCAGGATGACAGCCACTGGCTACCGACCCACAAACGCCCGCTGGGTTATGTGTTCCAAGAGGCCAGCCTGTTCCCACACCTGACGGTGCTGGGCAACCTGCGCTACGGTTTGCGCCGTGTGACCGGCACCCAGCGTGTCAATCTGGACACGGCGATTGAGCTGCTAGGCATCGGCCCGTTGCTGGCGCGCCACCCAGACCACCTGTCCGGCGGCGAGCGCCAACGTGTGAGTATTGCGCGTGCCCTGGCTCTGAGCCCGCGTGTGTTGCTGATGGACGAACCCCTGGCCGCGCTTGACCTGCAACGCAAGCAGGAAATCCTGCCCTACCTGGAGCGCTTACACAGCGAGTTGGACATCCCGGTGCTGTATGTCAGCCACGCGCCCGATGAAGTGGCGCGGCTGGCCGACCACATCGTGGCACTGGAGGCGGGCCGAGCACTGGCCTGCGGGCCGCTCGGCGACACACTGGCACGGCTGGATCTGCCGATTCGCCTGGGGGAAGATGCCGGGGTGGTGCTGGACGCGGTGGTGGCCGAACGTGACGCAGCTTGGCACTTGGCTCGGGTAACTTTTCCCGGCGGCAGCCTGTGGGTGCGCGACGGCGGCCACGCGTTGGGCCAGACGGTGCGGGTGCGTATTTTGGCGCGGGATGTCAGCATTGCCTTGCATCCGGTGTCTGACACCAGCATCCTCAACTGCCTGCCTGCCACGGTAGACCAACTGGCCCCCGACGACCACCCGGCGCTGATGCTGCTGCGCCTGCGGCTGGGAGAGTCACCGCTGATCGCCCGCCTGACCCAGCGCTCTGCCGCCGAGCTGGGCCTGACACCTGGTGACAAGGTGTGGGTGCAAATCAAGGCGGTGGCGCTGATTGGTTAAACCTGGATTGGCACCCCACACCACGCCTGAGCCAAGACAGATCGAATGAACCGTTTGGCAGGGTTGCGACAAACACAACAAGCAACCACTGGCAAACTCTGCGCAGCCACCGATATTTGCAGTTTATAAACAAAATCGGCCTCTAGCCCTTTTATACAAAGGACATATAGCTACACTAAATATAGCTATTTGCCACAACACTTCTTGTACTTCTGACCACTGCCGCAGGGACACGGGTCATTGCGACTCGGTGTGGCCACTTTGTAAACCGTCTCGATGCGCGGGCCCAGACTGCGCCACATCTGGCGCATGTTGTAGACCGCCCAGACGGCGGCAACCAAGGCATTCATGCGGGGCTGGCTGACGGTGGGCGGGCCGGTGTCATCGTCAAAGGCACTCAAGGTGGCGGGCTCGGTGTCGTCTTGGGTCAGCTGCTGCACCACCGCCAACGCGCTGTTGCGCCACTCAGTGGCGGCCTTGTTGCGCGGGCCGGCCCACTCCAGCGGCCAGGCGTCAACCACCGCCATGAATCCCTGCGCCCACGCTTGAGCAAAAGACGGCACATGGGTGCCAGCCAGCATCACACGCTGGTCTGCGGGCAGGGCCGCGTGGGCGGCGCGGGCATCCGTCAGTTCGGGTTGGTAAGCGCCCGGTTCATCCAGGGCCGCCACCTGGGTGTCCAGCGCATGGGTGACGGTCTGCCAGCGGCGCTGCCACAAGCCCATAAACCGCTGTTGTTGTTCAGCGCTGGCAAACACCAGCGTGTCGGACTGCGCAGGCTGGGGCAGCAACACCGGCAGGTATTCGGCCACGTCGATCTGGCGGCGACAACAAATTAATGCGGCCATGAAGCCTTCACAAAACTCCCATTCGGGCGCCGCACCCCGGTCGCTGCGTAGCGTTTCAAGCAGACGCCCCAGTTCGGCAAAACCGTCGGCATCCAGCGGCTCGGTGGGGGCGGCCTCTGCTGGTGTGGGAATGGTCGGGTTGGGAGATAGTTGCATGGCGGGTCACTTTTTGAACCTGACTCGCAATATTCAAGCCACGGATGGGTAGGCCAAAACGGACAAACGCGACAAAAAAACGCTGCCACATTTCTTGCTTGAAACAGCCTGTCCGCACCACAAACCCGTTCTGCACGGCCACACCAGAACCCATCAGAGCCGCTGCGGCACATGTTAGAAATTTACGTTTTTAATAGCACATAACCCAATATCTAAAAGGGCTGCAGCATGATTTCTCATACAACACCGTTACCCACCCCTGCCACCCCCATCGCCATGACACCCACCGACATCTTTGTCCACAACCGGGTGATCCTCACCCACTTTGACACTTACAGCGCGGCATTGTTGTTCCCGCGTTGGGACCAGACCTTGCTGTGGCCCGCCGCCCTGCCCGCCAGCGCCACACCGATGCGTTCCCCCGCCGTCATCAACCCCGAGTTTTCCGGCCCGGTGGTGCGGCAAGCTGTGATTGACTGCTGCGGTTTTGACCCCGACACGCTGGAGCGCGTCAACGAATTCAACCACTGGGCGGACACTGAGGACGGTCCGGTGCGCATCCACCTGTTGCGTTTCACCACACGCGATGCGCCCAAGGCCGCCATCGACGCGCTGGGCGGGGAGTTCAAACCCATCAGCCTGCTGCGCAGCAGCGCGATGAGTGAGCTGGTGCTGCTGCGCGAGGTGTTCAACCTGATCGTCAGCGCGGGTGTGCCGTGAAAGCCTGAGCGACACAACCAACCTGACCACCAGTCCAGCAAGTCAGCGCAGACCAAGGCCGCAGAGGTGGTGTCTTGAACGCCTGAAGCGGCACAAGCGCGGCCTCAACAACAACAACGGCCAGGCCGGTATACCATGTGCCGCCAGGGTCGCCTTGGCACCCCATTCCGGCGCATGACCACGCGGGCCGTGCTGGATATGGACTTCAGCAGGGCTGAGTTTCTGGTGCCTGGCTACGCTTGGTGAATCTGCCAACATGGATGGCGCCTTGTGGAATGCACCCTGCTCACTGAGGTGGCGTGTCGCTGCACAGCGCCGGTTCTGCTTCTTTCACTCCGACAAGGACACACCATGACCGCTTTGATGACACGTCGCACTTTGGCGCTGGTTGGCCTGGCCACCGCGCTGATCACACCCACTGCCTGGACCCAGGATGCAGCGGTGCGTGTTGGCTCCAAAATTGACACCGAGGGGGCCTTGCTTGGCAACATCATTGTCCAGGTGCTGGAGGCAAACGGCATCAAGACCAACAACAAGCTGCGGCTGGGCAACACCAAAATTGTCCGCAGCGCGATCGTGGCGGGTGAAATCGACATCTACCCCGAATACACCGGCAATGGCGCTTTCTTCTTTTCAGATGAAAAAAACCCAGCCTGGAAAAACGCCAAAGCTGGTTTTGACCTGGTTAACAAACTCGACTCTGAGACCAACAAAATCACTTGGCTCGCACCAGCGCCAGCCAACAACACCTGGGCGATTGCGATCCGCAAAGACGTGGCCAACGCCAACCAACTCAAGACACTGGCAGACTTGGGCCGTTGGCTCTCCAGTGGTGGCAAGTTCAAGCTGGCCGCATCGGCGGAGTTCATTGAACGCTCCGACGCGCTGCCCGCTTTCCAAACCGCCTACGGCTTCAAACTCGGTCAGGAACAGCTGCTGACGCTGGCTGGTGGCGACACGTCCGCCACAATCAAAGCCGCCGCTGAAAACACCTCGGGCGTGAATGCCGCAATGGCCTACGGCACCGACGGGCCCGTGGCCGCATTGGGCCTGGTGATTCTGGAAGACCCCAAAGGCATTCAACCCGTGTATGCACCGGCACCCATCATTCGGACCTCGGTACTGGCCAGGAACCCCAAGATCAAAGACGTTTTGGCCCCGGTTTTCCAGACCCTGGATGGCCCCACCTTGCAATCCCTCAATGCCAAGATCGCGCTTGAAGGTCAGGATGCCAAAAAAGTTGCCGCCGACTACCTGAAGACCAAAGGTTTGCTCAAGAACTGAGTCTGGCGGATGGCAACCGCCATGTCACATTTCTCAAAGCCGCCTTCGTTGGTGATCTTGGTGCTGGCTGCTTGGCTGCTTCTGGCCAACCTGCCGCTGGTCAGTCTGGCGCCCAACCGTTTGCTCAGTGGCCAAGGCCAAAGCTTGTGGCAAGTTTTGGAAACAGCCGGCGCGCTCTGGCAAGCAGGCATCCTGACGCTGGCCGTCGCCCTCTTCGTCTGCCTCGTTGGTCTATGCCTACAGAATTGGCAAAAGCACTGTGCTGCACTTATCCTGATCTTGCTTGTTTTTGGCGTGTGGGCACTGACCGCTCTGTCGGGCCAATTTGCGACCGTGTCCAGCACACACATGGGTGGCTTGGGCCGCATCAGTTTGTCGAGTGGTTTTTGGCTGGTGATGCTGGTAGCCTGGTTGGCCGCGAACGATGCCTTGCGACGTGTTCGCACCAGCACTTTGTGGGCCTCTCTCTACTGGTTGGTTGTGCTTGCGGGCCTGCTCGGGCTGATCAGCTGCGGCGCGCTTGACGGTCTTTCCTCGCTCAAAGAATATGCCAACCGCCAGGAGGATTTTTGGCGCGCTTTTGGGCAACACATTCACATCATTGCACTCACCACTGGTGTCACGATGGTGATCGGTTTGCCCTTGGGGGTGGCGATTCACCGGCATCCTTCTTGGGCCAAACGGATTTTCCCGCTGCTGAATCTGGTTCAAACCATTCCGTCGATTGCCTTGTTTGGCCTGTTGATTGCGGTGCTGGCGTGGTTAGGAAAATTATTCCCGCTCCTGCCTGCCTGGGGCATCCAGGGAATCGGACTGGCTCCGGCTGTGCTGGCATTGACCTTGTACTCCTTGTTGCCCTTGGTGCGTAGTGTCAGAGAGGGGCTCAGCCAGCTACCGCAGGCCGTCACAGAATCAGGCAAAGCCATGGGTCTTTCTAACAACCAACTGTTTTGGCAGGTGGAGCTACCGCTGGCGTTTCCGGTGATCCTGTCGGGTCTGAAAGTGATGCTGATCCAAACCATCGGGTTGACCGCAGTTGCGGCTTTGATTGGCGCTGGCGGCTTGGGCGCTTTGATGTTTGAGGGGCTGTTCAGCAGCGCGTTGGACTTGGTTGTCTTGGCGGTGATACCGATCGTGGTGCTGACCTGGTTCGCCGAGGCTTTTTTCATGGCTTTGACGGCCATGTCGCACCAATGGACAGGGCGCGTTAAGCCGTGATTCAATTTGACAATGTGAGCAAGGCTTATGGCGACCGCCATGCGGTGATCGACTTGAACCTGTCGGTGGGGCAAGGTGAGTTTGTGGTCCTGATTGGACCGTCAGGCTCGGGCAAGTCCACCACCTTGCGCATGATCAACCGCTTGGTGGAGCATGACCGGGGCCGCATTCGCTTCGCGGGCCGCGAAATTCGTGATTTCACGCCCGAGGATCTGCGCAGGCGCATGGGTTATGCCATTCAGTCGGTGGGACTGTTCCCACACTGGACCGTCGAAAAAAACATCGGCACGGTGCCACGTTTGCTGGCTTGGCCAAAGAACAAGATCGGAGCCCGGGTCCATGAGTTGCTGGAACTGCTGCAGTTACCACCCAGCGAGTTTGCCAAGCGTTATCCCCATGAATTGTCGGGCGGACAACAGCAGCGTGTGGGTGTCGCCCGTGCCCTAGCCGCTGACCCTGAGATTCTGCTGATGGACGAGCCTTTTGGTGCGTTGGACCCGGTGACCCGCATCCTGCTGCAGCGAGAGCTCAAGCGTATTCATGCACTGGCGAGCAAGACCATTGTGATGGTCACCCACGACATCGATGAAGCCTTGTTTCTTGCCGATCGCGTGGTGTTGTTCAAGGACGGGCGACTGGTTCAGGATGGCTCGCCGCTGGACATACTCTCCCACCCAGCCAACGACTTTGTTGTGGATTTTCTGGGGCGTGCAGAATTGGGCATCAAACGTTTGGGTTTGGGTTCGGTACGCGAGTTTTTGCGTGCGGGAGATCAAGCGCGTGGCCAAGCCATTTCCGTTGATCTGAGCCTCAGAGAAGCGCTGTCTGCCTTCATTGTGCAAGGCCAGGCCGTCCTGCCAGTTGTCAACACCAATGGCAGCTTTGCTGGAGAACTGCACTTTTCCGATCTTCTGCAGCCCCTGCAAAATCCCCCCGGAGACAGAGGTGACCCGACGTGAATGACAAACGCATCAGAGACAACAGCTTGTGGACAACGGTCGTTCTCGCCAGTGCGCTCGTATTGCTGGCCTTGTTCATGACGGAGCTGGAGCCGGTATTTCGCAGCTTGTTCACCGCGCAAGAACGCGCCATGTACCGGCAGGAGCCCTTCATCAATTTGCTCGGCGCCCATGTGGCGCTGGTGCTGGTTTCAAGCGGTTCGGCCCTGGTGGTGGCGCTGGCTGCAGGCATCTGGGTCACACGCCCTGCAGGGCAGGACTACCGCAGCACGGTCGAATCGCTGGTGGCGATGGGGCAAACCTTCCCACCCGTGGCTGTGCTGGCCTTGGCCGTGCCACTGATCGGATTTGGTGAACGACCCGCCTACATAGCGCTTGCGCTGTACGGGCTGCTGCCGATGTTGCAGGCGGTGATTGCGGGTCTGACATCCACACCAGGAGCCGTGGTGGATGCAGCCAAAGGCACCGGCCTGAGCCCGTGGCAGATCTTCCGGTCTGTCGAAGTGCCATTGGCCGCACCCGTCATTCTGGCGGGGGTGCGAACCTCGGTCACGATCAACATCGGCACTGCGGCGATTGCCGCGACGGTTGGCGCCCAGAATCTGGGTTCACCCATCATCATTGGTCTGAGTGGTTTTAATACACCGTATGTGCTGCAAGGGGCCATCCTCACCGGTCTGTTAGCCATCACCGCGGATGGTGTTTTTGAGTACTTGTCCCACCGTGCACAAGTCTGGAAGCGAGCGTCTACCCAATAGGTCAGCCGGTCAGACTCTGTGATGGCCGCCTCAGGCTAGCGTCAAACGGGTGAATTTTCGGGCTGATATTGGCCGCCTCGCGTTTGAGCAGCTCCACCACCGTGGGCATGCGGTCAGCGTTGAGCCGGTCGGCAATGGTGCCCACGCTCAGCGCCGCAACCGCCCGGCCTTCGCGGTCACAAATCGGCACCGCAACCCCTGCCATGCCTTCCAGCAGGCCCGTGTTGCGCCCGGCGTAGCCGAGTTGGCGCACACGTTCGATTTCGGTACGCAGGTAGACCTCGTCATACACCCCGTACTCGCGCACCCTTGAGAGGTTGTAACGAATCACCTCCTCTCGCTCGGCCTCGGGCAAAAACGCCAGAATCACCATGGCACCCTGCCCCACCCCCAGTGCGACACGGCCACCCACATCCCCGGTGAAGGAGCGAATCGGGAACGGACCTTCGCTGCGATCCAGACACACGGCATCAAACCCGCTGCGCGCCAGCAGAAAAATGCTGTCGCCCAAGCTGGCACACAGGCGCAGCAGCACAGGCCGACACAAGGTGCGCAAGTTCACGGGGTTGCCGGCGCTCGCGGCCAGCGCAAAAAATTCGATGCTCAGGCGATATCGCTTGCTATGGGCATCCTGCTCCACAACACCTTCACTAACCAGGGACTGCAGCAAACGGTGCGTGGTGCCCTGCGTCAAGCCGATGTTGCGCGCCAATTCGGTGACACGTGCGCCTTGTTCAGGCGTGCTCGTCAATGCCCGGATCAAAGCAAAGACCCGAGGCACACCGCCAGTGGTGATGGATGCGTTTTCCAAAGCGTGCTCCTGCGGAATGACGAAATAAAAGGTCACGCCAATTATTCCATCAATTGGAATAATTTAAAAAAAGGTTCTATTCAATGAAATCTAAGGGGCAAGTTGGTTTGTTTATTGCAATGGCATCAAGTATCTGAATCGAACCATTCAGAGAATGTCGACTGTTGCACCAACTTGATGCAGCCGCCAGCCTCAGCGCTGAATGGTGCGGCGACAGCTCCCGATGAACCACGAAGAAAGGCTTGTCCATGTCATTCCTTCAGCTCAGCAACGTGACCAAGTTCTACGGCAGCACCTGCGCGGTGTCGGCCATGAATCTCACGGTGGAAAAGGGCGAATTTGTCTCGCTGCTCGGGCCGTCGGGCTGTGGCAAAACCACCACCTTACAAATGGTGGCGGGGTTCGAGGCCGTCAGCAGCGGCCGCATCACCCTGGATGGGCGCGACATCACGGAGGCCAAAGCCAACACCCGCGGGCTGGGCATCGTGTTTCAGACCTATGCCTTGTTTCCGCACATGAGCGTGGCCGACAACGTGAGTTTTGGTCTGGAAATGCGCAAGATGCACAAAACCGAGCGCAGCGAACGGGTCAAACAGGCGCTGGCCCTGGTACATCTGGAAGCCCACGCCAGCCGCTACCCGCGCGAACTCTCTGGCGGCCAGCGACAACGTGTGGCCCTGGCACGGGCGCTTGTCATTGAACCGCCGGTGCTGTTGTTGGACGAGCCACTCTCGAATTTGGATGCCAAACTGCGCGAAGAAATGCAGTTTGAGCTGCGCAAGATCCAACGCAAAGTCGGCACCACCACGGTGATGGTCACCCACGACCAGAGCGAGGCCATGTCGATCAGTGACCGGGTGGTAGTGATGGAGGCAGGTTGTGCCACCCAGATCGACCACCCACACCAGGTCTACGAACACCCGCGCACCCGGTTTATCTCCACCTTTGTTGGCAAGGCCAATTTACTCACCGGCCAGGTACTGGCCACGGGTGCGCAATTCCGGGTCAAGCTCGGCCACGTCGAGGTGGCGGTGGACGACGTTGGGTTTCGCCACGGTGCCATGGTGCTGCTGAGTGTGCGTCCCGAAAAAATGCAACTGTGCGAAACCGGCCAGGGCCGACTGGATGGCATGGTGCGCGAGCGCTTTTTCCTGGGCAGCCAGTGGTTATTCGCGGTCACCACCGAACTCGGCGAGTTAACCGTGTTGTGTCCCAACGATGGCCGTCCGGCGCTGGAAGAAGGACATGCCGTCGGTATCGATTGGCCAACCCACTGCACCCGTTTGCTGCCAGCCGACGAGGTTGCGCTGACCCCGCTGGTGTCGGCATGAGCCACTCACGCCCATTGACCCCCTGGTGGCTGACGGCACCGGCTTTTTTGCTGTTTACCTGCCTGTTGCTGGTGCCGCTGCTGCTGACGGCAGTGTTGTCCTTCAACGCCTACGACCCAGTCACCGGGGTCAAAGCCGGCGAGTTCACGCTGGAACACTATGCCCATGTGTTCACCGACGATTATTACTACGGCATTTTCTGGCGCACCTTCTGGATCTCCGGCTTGGTCACGCTGATCTGCATCGCCGTGGGTGCCCCCGAGGCCTACATTCTGAGCCGCATGGGCAAGCCCTGGCGCTCGATTTTGCTGCTGGTGGTGCTGGCGCCGTTGTTGGTGTCGGTGGTGGTCCGGGCCTTTGGCTGGAGCTTGCTGCTGGGTCCCGAAGGCTTGGTCAACGGCTGCCTCAAGCTGATCGGCCTGCAGCCTGTGCGCATGCTCTACACCGAAATTGCGGTGGTGGTGGCACTCGTTCATGTGATGCTGCCGTTCATGGTGATCCCGGTCTGGACCTCTCTGCAAAAGCTGGACCACGGTGTAGAAAACGCCGCACTGTCGCTTGGCGCCAGCCCCTTCACCACCTTGCGGCGCATCGTCCTGCCACAAGTGCTGCCCGGCATCTTGTCAGGCAGTCTGATTGTGTTTGGTCTGGCGGCCAGCGCGTTTGCCATCCCCGGGTTACTCGGCGGACGCCGGTTGAAGATGGTCGCCACCGTGGTGTATGACGAGTACCTGCACGAGCTCAACTGGCCACTGGGTGCGGCCATCGCCCTGATCTTGCTGGTGGCCAATCTGGTGGTCATGCTGAGTTACAACCGGCTGCTTGAAGGCCGCTACAAGAAGTCTCTGGTGTAAACACCATGCGTCAAAACGGCCCTCTCGCCCTGTTGTTCAACGCGCTGGTGATCACCTTCATGCTGGCCCCGTTGCTGGTGGTCTGTCTGGTGGCCTTCACCCCGGAAAACACCCTGAGCCTGCCCACCACTGAGTTCTCGTTGCGCTGGTTCGAGGCAGTTTTTGTCCACCCCGACTTTGTTCAGTCGTTCTGGAACAGCCTGTGGTTGGCCCTGGCCTCAGCCACCCTGGCCACGCTGCTGGCGGTGCCAGCAGGCATGGCCATCACCCGCTACAACTTTCCCGGTCGTGATTTTCTCAACGGTCTGTTCCTGTCGCCGCTGATCATTCCGCATCTGGTGCTCGGAGTGGCACTGCTGCGTCTGTTTGCACTGGTGGGAGGGGGTGGCAGTTTTGGCTGGCTGGTGCTGGCCCATGCGCTGATCATCACCCCTTACACCCTTCGGCTGGTGGTGGCGGCGCTGGTCGGTTTTGACCGCAGTGCCGAACAAGCGGCGCTCTCACTGGGTGCCAGCCAAACCCAAATGTTCATCCGCGTCACCCTGCCGATGATTTTGCCGGGCGTCACGGGTGGCTGGCTGTTGGCCTTCATCAACAGCTTTGACGAAGTCACCATGTCGATTTTTGTCACCTCGCCCAGCACCATCACCTTGCCGGTGCGCATGTACATGTACGCCACCGAGTCGATCGACCCGTTGATGGCCGCAGTGTCGGCACTGATGGTGGCGGTAACGGCACTGGCCATGCTCATTCTGGATCGGGTGTATGGCCTGGACCGTGTTTTGGTGGGGCGCTGATGAGCACGCCAAACAGAACCGCCTTGCTGCAACGTGTTGCCGAGTTGGACCGTGAGGTGGTGCACTTCACGCTGGACGGCCAACCCGCCCGTGCCCTTGCCGGTGACACCTTGCTCACCGCCATCCTGACGCAGCGCACACAGTTGCGCCACAACGAATTCAGTGCTGAACCACGCGCCGGGTTTTGCATGATGGGTGCCTGCCAGGACTGCTGGGTCCTGACCCGCAGCGGCGAACGCCTGCGCGCCTGCTCCACCCCCGTGGCGCCGGGTATGGACCTGTGCTCTGGTGAGACGCCATGACCTCAGCAACACAACAGGTTGTGATCGTCGGTGCCGGCCCAGCGGGGGTGCGCGCAGCCCAGACTCTGGTCGCGCATGGTCTGCGCCCGGTAGTGGTGGACGAGTCCAGCCGAAGCGGCGGCCAAATCTACCGCCGCCCACCGAACAATTTCCAACGCACAGCAACCACCTTGTACGGTTGGGAAGCAGGCCGCGCCACCGCCCTGCATCAGGCCTTCGATGCCCTGGCTGGGCAGATCGACTACCACCCAGACAGCCTGGTGTGGAACGCCCAAGGCGGTGTACTCGATGTGCTGCACGGTCCGAGCAAAACCAACCGCCGCTTGCCCTACCAACACCTGATCATTGCCAGCGGTGCCACCGACCGGGTGTTGCCGATGCCCGGCTGGACCCTGCCAGGTATCTACACCCTGGGTGGCGCCCAGGTGGCGCTTAAATTTCAGGGCTGCGCGATTGGTCAAAAGGTGGTTTTTTTGGGCACAGGCCCCCTGCTCTACCTGGTGGCCTACCAATATGCCAAATCCGGGGTTGAGGTCGCTGCGGTGCTGGACACCGCTCAACTCAGTGACCAGCTGGCCGCCCTGCCAGCCCTGCTGACACAGCCAACCGTGTTGGCAAAGGGCCTGTATTACGTGGCCTGGCTACAGCGCCATGGTGTGGCCTTGCACCGTGGAGTGCGCCCCTTGCGGGCGCTGGGCAATGACCGGGTCGAGGCCGTGGTGTGGCATGACGGTCAGCAAGAACACCGCCTGGCTTGTGACGCCATCGGCTTCGGTTATGCCCTGCGTTCAGAGACCCAGTTAGCCGACCTGCTGGGCTGTCGCTTTGCCTATGCCCCGCTGCAGCGAGCCCACTTGCCCGAACGCGACGCCGCTGGGCGCAGCAGTGTGGCCAGTATCTACCTGGCGGGGGACGGGGCGGGCATCATGGGTGCCGACGCGGCTGAATGGGCGGGCGAGTCTGCGGCCCTGGCGCTGCTGGCCGACCAGGGTATCCCGGTGAACCCAAACCGGGCCAAAATCTTGGAGCAGAAACTCAAGCGGCTGCGGCGCTTTCGCCACGGACTGGAGCGGGCTTTCCCGTTTCCAACCGAATGGGCCGCCCAGGCGAGTGACGACCTGGTGGTCTGCCGCTGCGAGAACATCACAGCCGGGGAGCTGCGCCGCACGGTGCAGAACTGCGGCGCCGATGAACTCAACCGCCTCAAGGCCCTGTCCCGCGTGGGTATGGGCCGCTGCCAGGGTCGGATGTGTGGGGCGGCAGCGGCCGAGATTCTGGCCCAAGCCAGCGGCTTGGCCA
>WSSedL1CaDRAFT_10000493_pt1 | contig 27873 bp, 30 predicted proteins | sample WetSurSL1Cattail_FD_9464 | JGI IMG/M metagenome (IMG submission 9464)
CAGGAAGTTATCTTCCACGGTCACGGCCTGAGTGTAATAAGACTCCGAGCCGCTACACGCATTCACCAACAAAGCTAGCTCACGTAATGGCCTGTACTGATAACCGCCCCACTTTGTATTCGGGTCTGGTCCGCTCCAAGTCCATGTGTTCGCTGCGCCGTATGTAACCGCGTCTTTCCGATTTGGAATGTATACAGGCGCGAATGGTCCTGTTCCTTGGCCGGTCACACTCGCATACTCAGTTTGAGCATCGGCAAGGAATTGTATATTATCAGCGGTTAAAGTCTCGTTCCCTATTTGCTTGATGGCCCACGGTGATTGATAACCCGTATAATATGGGCCTCTCCATGACACTTGTACACCATCCGAAAAGTTTGAAGTAAATGGAAGCACAGAACCAGCCGCATACGTTTGAGCAACGTCAGGAAGCTGACGAATACGGGTCAGCGTAAGAGTATGCTCTTCTACCGCTGTATCTGTAATTCCAACGCTATAAACGCTAGAAGCTGCCGCCAGTGCAGTGCCAGAGGCATTCACAAAGGAAGCCAAGGTTAGCGTATAGGTAGCCGTGCCTCCCGCCGGTAGCGTAATGGATGCAAAGTACCTGTTCGCCGCATTGTAGGTGGACTGGCTAGCCGTATCGATGTAGACCTGTAGCGTTTGCGCGATGGTAGAGCCCACGGTAATCTCGGTGGAGTCTGTAGAGGCATAGGCATCCCCTACACTCGCCTCACCATACTGCACTTCACCACCTGCTGAATCTGCGGGAATATCGATCAACACATCGCCGTAACTATCGCAGGTAAATGTTGGTGCAGAAGCCCTTGCACTGTATTTGAATCTAGCGCCATCACTGAACGCTGATCCAGACCATGAAACAGGAATCCAATCGCGGGCATCATCCACGGCATAACTAAGCGCCATCTGCTGCAAAGTAGCTGCTGCTGCCGTCCTCCATAGTGGATCACCCATAGATGAGGTGGCCTCTTTGTATGCTCGATATGCCCAATTTAGCGAATCGATAGCACAATCTATTTCACCATCATCCAGTGCTCTCCAATCCGGCCATGCCTCCATATCTGTATTGACCGGGATAGTTGCCCCGTCTTCTGTCGAATAGATAATGGTTAGAGTTGCGCTGACGGTGGTATCTGTGAGCGTAACTATGGTTGCATTCTTTGTTGAGTCATAGACAGAGGATGCAATCGGATAAACACGGCCAGATGTCAAAGCAGAATAGGGGTTATCCCAAAGCAAAGTATACGCATCGCTTACGCATTGAAATACATTATGAACTTTTCCATTTTCAGTAATCGAAACAAGATCAGATTCTGAGGCCAATGGTATTACACTTCCATTTGCAAGCAAGCAGAATTGTTTTTCGGAATAAACACCCGAACGGTATCCAATCTCGAATGGATATAAACCTGCTGCCGGGAACGAAACGGTGAAGGTAGACAAAGCACCCCATGCTCCCTGTTTTTCTGCTGCCCATGCAGTAGCGTCCTGCATGGCACCAACAACGGTATAGCTCTTATTAGGCGTTGTGGTTATTCCACCTGTGTAGAGGTCACCTGAAACATAGGTTGCGCCGTCTATGCCCATAACATAAAACGAATTTACATAGGCCGTGAAGGTATATGTTCCGGCAGCTTTGATGAATATAGAGCCCGTCAAATCAAGCTGAAATTGTCCTGTGCCGTAACTTATAGGAGTATCACCAGCATATTCGCCTTCTGAATCAACGTTGTTACAAACCATTGGATCAGCTTGATTGCCAGATTCGTGAGGATCGCCCGGAAAGATGCTCTGTGGATGGGCATTAAACATTAACGATGATACGTCTTGTTCAGAAAGCATCGATGCACCGGATAGTGTAAAGGTAGAGCTAGGAGCGGTCCACGTCTGTACATGCACACCAGTCGTTGCAATGCTCGGCGCGGATGAACTAATAGACATTGTAAAACCCTCATCCGGTATAGATGCAACACCATTTGTAAAAGCAAAGCTCTTATTGTAATGAATCTTGCACGCTGTCGCTGGTCCCTTTACGGTATAAAGCCAATGAGGAGCCCATGCATTCGATTGCGTCACACTAACAGGCGGGTAAGCGCCACGATATAGCAAATCAACAATAGGACTCATGACCTTTGTCGCCAATGACAATGCAGTTACATTTTTTGTAGCTTGATATGCATCGAGCAAGCCGCAAGCCATAAGAAACTGACCTTCAGACGTGCCACATACACCGGGGAAATATTCTCCACGTCCTTCGGTGTCGTTATAACTGTTGACCACCAAACCCTGAGAATTGATAAGCATATTTTTACTTACTTGACTGCTATCTGTGGTGCCAGATTCGCCGATGGTGGTTGTGGCTCCAGTCCATGCGGCAGGATGCACAACAAACTCTCCACCGCTATAGGTCAAACGTCCACCACATGAGGTAAGTAAGTTTTCCAATACCTCGCCTCGCTTGCTTGCCGTGGTGAATGTACCATTACAGGTATAGCGTGATTCAGTATTTCCATTTGCCAAATCAATGGATTCATCGCATATGTTTGCCGCTGAAATAAGGTCAGTCGTTGGAATCTCTGTTCCATAGGTGCAATCGAAACCATACACGGAATTGTTCAAATAATCTGCAATACAAAGGGCTGGATTTTCCGAGTATCCATAGGTAGAGGTACGTGGATCAAAGATAGTGTTCTTGCCATGAACCAGAAATGAAATATTGGGCAAGCCATTGGCAAAGATCGAATCATTGTAATGAAATTTCAAATAGACAGCCGTGCGACCATATAGCATATGCTCTGATGTCCACAAGCCGCTGGAATCGTTGAGCAAGCCGGGGAACGTGCTCGTGTGGTTGCCTAGTACCGTTTCCATGTGGATTTTGTCCGCGTAATCTGGAAACAGCGTCTTGGCATAGCCCCCGGATGTGGTTTTATCATCTCCACCACAGATGTAGCTGAAGCCCATATTGTCAGAGTCAGCCGTTATCTGGAAGGTTCCGTTAAACGTAGTGTCAGAGACGTTCGCAATTTGTAGCTGTTGACCGTCATACATCTCTGTCATGGCCGAAGAGAGCGTAACGTAGACTACGCCATTATCACGTTTGATCGTTGAAATATTAATCTGTTGTTGGGTCGGTGTGTAGCTATTTCCATTACCGTCCAGCAAAACTATCTGATCATCGAGCAAAAGATGATCTACAGATTTGCACTGGTGACAAGCGAGGACGAAAACCATGTATAGGTATTTGTCATCATCGCCGTTTTCCTCAAGGTAGACAATGGTACCGCCCACTTTGGCGCGTCCATAAATCACATCCCAAGGTTTGATAGGATTACGGCTTGCCGCACTGATTCCTGCTGAGGGATTGCCCTCTAGTAAGGTGCCAAGGCCGCTCATAGCCATGGCACTGCCCGTACCAATCAAAAATGATGATAATTGTGGTGTTAATGCGATTCCGATTTCTGGCGCGAGAAAGTCAAAGGCGATAAGCCCGGCCCCGATTCCGATTTCTGCTATAGCTTTACTCATACTTTATATGCCTTAATTCTTTTGTAAGTATCACTAATATTTATCCATCCATTATCTGATGGCGATATAATTCGGCCATCTAATCCAATTATGCCGAGCGAATATATATTATGCTGCAAAAGTACAATATCACCTCGTTGGGCTTGCGATATTGGTATCTCTACTAATCCATATTCTTTTGTGACAATTGCCAGTAAATCTTTAAGACTTCTTGCATCTTTCTTGATAAGTTTCACCGCCTCAATTTTTGACGAGTACTTTCCTCGAAATTTTTCAGCTATATCTATACCTGTCATGGAAAATACTGCGCCAGCGACAAACAGACAGCAATCATGCTTGCCATAGGCAAAGGGTCGATTCCTCGCAGCTATGAGGTATCGGCTTAGTCGTGTTTCCCAATCGTGGTATCGCATTATAGATTATTCTTTGAATTTGGAGAACGTCCCCAATATATAGTCACTTGTTGAATCGAGTTCACATACTCTAAACCACGGTCGCCGGGGTAATCTATTTGCTGATCTTCATTGGTATAACGCCTTTGAATAGAGTTATTCATCATCAACAATTTGTTTTCACATGCAATGGAAATGGAACAAGTATCCTTTGAAACATCAATCGTTGGCTGGTCGGTTCTTCCAGAAAATGCGCATACAGGACTATCGATCAGACTCCCACTGTCATCAAACAATCCCATATAGATAATTACTGGCAAACCAATCTGGAAATCATTCAGCGTGCTAGAAAGTAGATTCTTATTGATTCCAGACAGTGTGAGAGTCACACCACGAGCCTCAACATTTGATCCTTCTTCGATTCCAGATAAATTGCCAAATGCTCCAAGTCCAATCCATGTGTAACCATTCCATGTGATTGACTGATAACCAGTCCATACATATACAGGACCAGATGTAAAAGTTAACTTGCAGAAAAAGGCAGGTCTAATAATAGGTCGAGCTAAAGCTGTTGCAAAATCATTTGTACAGTCACGCATAATTTAAATAGCCTCTCTAATTTGGAACATCATGCCATACCATTGTGTTTCTGTAATTGACCACTGGCGCTTATTACTCGATAGTCTGAACAGACCTTTTGGATTGTTCAGAATAATGGAGTCGCCATCTGAAGGGGATTCTCTAAGCTGAGGCCATATATTGAAAGTCGCATCACCGTTTGCATCTGCGCTCACGGTATCCAAACATTTATAAAGTCTGTATCCAATTTGTAGCCAATCGCCCGGGAGCAGAACGTTCTCTGCACTGGCCGTCCATCCCTTTGTAGCAAGCTGGTAGCCTGTCTGGCTTGCTCCATTCACCACTGGTGTTCCTGTGCCTGATCCCATCGGGATACTGGCAATAGGTGCGGGAAGTTGGAACATGTTGAGCTGCCCGCGCATCTGTAGCAGCCAAGCAATCCATACTTGGGCCTGTGCGTGTGTCATCGGTGGCATCGTAACGGTTGCCTCAAGCCAAGAAACACCCCAATCTTGTGCCTGTTGATAAGCTGAAAATTCCCCTGTCGATGTTGCCACCAAATCATTAGCCGTAAATTCTATAGACCTCGGACCGGGACTTGATGGCATATCGTATATGTTGTAATCATTAAATGTTCCGATAATACTCATGCCTATATTTATCGCTGAACTGTTCTTGCATTTTGATCGCGGCCAGCTTGCAATGAAGTGGAGACAGCCGAATTATGGCTTGCCAATATAGCCGTTCTGACTCTTGACTCTACTAATGCAGGGTCAGTTCCGCGTGCATCAATATTGTAAGTATGGGTCGTATTTCCACCAATATTATTGAGTTGGTTGTTAGGTATAACACTGCCTGACATACCGGGCACTAACAGTTCCGGTCCACGCTCACCAACAATATAGGGAGTGTTTCCAGCCACTGGTCCACCTAATGCACGGAAGCCGCCAAACAAACTTCCAGACCCGAAGAGTTTACCGCCAAACATCCCACCTAATTTATCACTATCGTTCAATGCTCCAAACAATCCACCCAACAATGATGACGCGCCGCCCATAATGGATTTTGCCGTACCGCCGCCCGATGATGATTTAGACAATAGGCTAGAGGTCGCACCGCCGATACCCGTCAGCATTGCGCCACTATCATTCTTGCCGTCTACAGTTCCGCTCAATGCTGACGGTAAATTTGTTGCCTCAACGAATAAAGGCATTGATTTAGACTCACCACGCTTTGACTGTACGCCAAATAATGCGCCCTCAGCTTTTTGCAGTCCAGTTTTCGCCAATGATCGACTACTTTGTGCAAGAGTGTTTCTCCAATTCCCTTTACCAGTTATTAATTGATTTACTATCGAATTATTGACACCATCTATTAACTGTTTTGCAGTCTCGGCAATCTTTTGCATGCTATCTTGGCCATTTTGAGAAATTGACGCAAAAACATCGGTTATTGTTCCCTTGACGGTATATGCTGCGTCTGCCATTTGATATTCGAGTTCTGCAAGTTTATTTGCTGCATCCAATGCACCAATCTGATTCTGAATTTCTACTATCTTGGCTTGTTCGGCTGGCGTATCAGTAAAAAAATTAATACGACTTTTTATAGAATTTAGTTCAGATTCAAGAGCCTTACGCTCGGCCATGTAACCAGCATTGCTATTTGACTGAATTCCACGCGCATAATCTCTATTGGCAATTCTCCCTCTTGCAAGATCATTTTTAAGCAACGCAGATGATAATGCCAACTCTTGTTTTGTATTGGCAATTCTCTCTTGCGCTATTGCCTTATCATAAACATCGGAATTTTCTTCAATTTTAAAACCTTGCTTTGGTTCTTGTCCCTCTAGCCCTGAGATAGTCTTTTGGATGGTGTTCATCTCTTTGATTTTTACTTGCAAAGCAGCATGGAACTTATTGGCAGATTCATTGATTTTTGCATCAATCTTTTCAATGCTATCTTTTGCCCATTGATGAGTTGCCAATATATTTTCCCAATATTTCAAATCATACGATGCATCTAAAGTGTAGAGATTATGTTTTTCGGCAAGGCTATTTGTTAAAACCGTTATCTCTTTTTCTTCTGCTTCTTTTCTCTTGGAGGCTGCTGCTTTGGATTGTTCATCCTCAAGTTTTCTATCTTTATCGTGATCAAGTCTGCCGGTATTGTTTAAAATATCCTGTGTTAACTTTGTCGTGGTGGCATTGCTCCCAAACATATCGATAATGCTGGCCATTGATTCGCGGTAATTATTTCCGTTGACATGCACACCTGTACGCGTCATATTGTTTTGGTCAACGTCACTATTAAATGATGCAAGAGAGTTTTTAGCAGCATTGGAATACCAATTTGATTTACCGATTATTGCTGCGCTCTCTTGGGACCGTAATGCATCAACATCTTTTTGATTTGTTGCATGAGAAATCTTATCCTCGTACTCTTCTTTTATTTTACGAATATCCGCTTGATAATTATGCAGATAATCTCTTGCTTCATTGTTATCAATGGTATTGCCCAAAGTCTGCATGATGTGACCGGATTGCATTGTCTGCAATAATGTAGACTCTTCGGTTATGTTTTTCTGTAATGTTTTTGATAGATTTTGTGATGATTCTATGGCCTCATCCAATGATAGTTTTAGACCGTTGAATGGCTTGTGCTCGATCATTGCAATCTGTTTTTCTAACTTGTCATTTGTAACAGATAATGTTGCATTTGATTCGTGCCAGCCGTCTGATAATTCTTCGGCCTTTTCTCTTGCCTTTTGTGCAGCCTCTTCCGCTTTTTTAAAATGCTCGACAATCTTTTCGCCAGTTTCATAGGCTATCTGCGCAAAGGCAACCACAGCGATAACGTTAAATGCGCTTGAAATGGCCGAGGATACTCCCGGTAATTTCGCCAACACGCCCTGTAATGCACGCGGGATTTTCACGCCTATTTCTTCGCTGACCAAATGGATGCCATGTTTGGCTTCCGTCATTTCGGATGCCATAGTTCGGCGAAAACTCTTCGTTGCACTTTCCGAATCTTTTAGCGCTGCGCGAAACTTCGCTGTATCTGCTTGAAGTTGGACGTAAATTTCGGCGACTTTTGCGTTAGATGCTGCTGCCATTTAGATGTACCTCTATAGTTTTATTTATTGACAATAAGAGCGCGGATTAATTCTCCGCGCTCTTGAATCCTGAAAACATTGCCAAAATATGATTTTTAGTTTCTGTTACAGAATATTGTTTCTGTTTCTCTTTTTTGCCAACTTGCGATGGCATAAAGTCTGATGGTGAACATGGTTTTTCAGGATGAGCCATTGAAAAGTTAACAATCGTACTTGCAATGATTCCGGCATATAGTTCCTGCCGTTCTATTGATGATTCCCATCGTTTAATCAGTGCGTGAAACATCCTTGGCGTGAGTTTCCCAAATTGTTCATCAGATAATTGCAAATCGTACCGAGCAATGGACCAGAGATTAAGCCAATATTGATCGGCTGTTACTTCTGGTCCTTCGGAAAACTTTCTTCTTCCTCGTTTTCTATAACTGAATCAGACCATGCTTCGAGAACGGTATTCCAAACTTCGACCAATGTTTTCGATGTAACAAGTGGACGTACATCATCGATTGTTAAATCATGGTGGTTAGCATGGGCACAAGCAAAAAACATGTTTCGCACTTCACTAACTTTTGGAGTTGTTACCATACGTTGACTGATGCCGGTTACAAGTGGGACATTTAATAGGTCTTCCGCTTCAGCAATTGCATCAAAATCCCATGTTAGTTTATATGTTATATCTTGTAATGTAATCTTACGTTCTGGTCTAACTTTGTTACTCATAAATTTTTTCTCCTGATTTTGTTAATTATTTTTATGCGCCAGCGGTAACGGTAAAGTCGCTGTTGACTTGTATTTCGGTTTCAAAACTCATTGCCTTACCGTCAGACGCAATACTGGTGGGAACGGGTTGAGAAAGAAGGAATCCAGAAAATGTAAATGTATCGCCGACATTGGCTTGTGATTGTTCATAATTTACAGGTAGAGCAATTTTAAAATCACAGGTTGCAGCGTTACCAAAAGCGTTTTGCAAGGCTTTCTGTCCAGCGTCTGAACCGCTCGTGTAAAGAGCCTCTATTTTTACGCTGGCAGGGGAAAGACTTGATAAATGCAATTCTTTACGAACGATATTGTTACTTTTTGTGGTTGCTGATCCTGCCATGTATGGTGAGGAGAGATTGGTAACATCCTCAGTATCATATTTTGCTGCGGTAACGGCACAAGATTTAACCTCACCGATTGTGACATAAGTATTGCTGCCAGTTGGGTAGGCAACAGAAAAAACTGTACCAGCCGCATATAAAGCACTGGATGTATTGTAACTTGACATATTTTTTAACCTCGTATCTAGATGTAGGTGATGGAGAAATGTAAGGATGATTTATACAAAATAATGTCACCCGAAACATTACCATCAACTTTATTTATTAATTCTGCAAATTGGATTCGAGTGCCGCCAGATAGTTCGCCATAATATCCGTTGAACATCGTTTCAATAGCGTTTTCTATGACAATCAAATTTTTATATGACTGGCTGAAAACATTCAGCACAAGACGAATAGTAGAGGCAGAAGAAACGCTGGAAATGGTTTTGTCAGTATTTTGCTGTGATGCAATCTGATACGTGATACATGGAAAATTGTCCAAATCGTCTGGCGCAACCACGGCATATATTTTAGGCACTGATGTATTGGTGTGCAGATATGTTATAAGTTCATCTATAATCATTTTCCCTCGTTTAACTTTTCACGCAACTTTTCAATAAATGCTTGTAATGCTGGCTCCGCACCACTATCAAAACCAGCCTCCATAAAATGTTTGCCCGGTATATCTTTAATCTGTTTACGCCAACGTTTTTTCCCATGCGTAGTAAGAGTCCATCCATTATTGATCCATCGCGCAACATGCCCTGCAATCTCAGTCGGGCCCACATGTACAGATTGCTTGCTCGGATTAACATCGACCTGTATATCTTCGCGAAGGATACCGGGTGGCAGAGCATTAGAGTCTGGTGTGGGCATCTCTTGAGCCATTGGTGTAACTGTGCGAATAGCATCCTGCATCACTTCGCCTGATGCTTGTAATGCTGCTGTTAGATTCTCTTTCGCAACTTTTTCTGGCAATTGTGCTAATAAATCATCTAACTCGTGTGTGTCTATTTCAAAGCTAAAATCGTCTGCCATTATTTTGAATCCTCATCTACCGATTCGCAGAAAATCTTTAACACACGATTTCTTTGCATCACATTGTCCAATGCGGCAATACGCCAAGTATTATTCGAGAATACAACTCTATAACCCGGCTCGATTGTTATCGAATTATTTGGATAACGAATCGTCAAAACATGCGTGGATTGACTCGATATGACATCGTTAACCGATTCGCGATAGGCTGCGCCAGTTGTGCTCTCGATTAGCGCCCGAGTAGTTAAAATATTGGTGTAGGTAACAGTTGTCTGGTCACCAAACCCATCTAACGTTGTCGCTGGTGATTGTATTGTTATCTTAGAGCGCAGTTGTGATGGATCAATATATAGTCCTGTGTTTACAGATGCCATAATCTATAACTCTCCCAAATAGTTGCAATCAAAAACGTATGGATCAAGTAAACTTTCAACTCCAAACTGCAAAGATTTAGTTCCAAGTGGACTAGATGCTTCACGGTTGGCATACCAATTTGATGCAAGTAATAAGATAGCTTGCTCAATTGCTGCGGGTACGGTTGCAAAACATTTTGTTGTAAAGTCAATTTGCACACTACCCGGCATGTATGTGGTTGCAGTCGGCCATGAGCAATTGTATGCAGGGCAGACTATGGCAGGTTCGCTAGTCGTTTGGGCATTATATGTTGATGGATCAACAGTAAACTGCGTACCACCACAATCAATATAAATTATAGACGTAATGGCACTGGCAGGTATCGGAAGGATAAAAGATAATCGACGCCAATATTTTGTAGACAAATAATATCGCTCACTTGCCTGTATAGTCCCACCCCAATAACCCAAGGGAAAACCATCATAATAAGCAGTTGCTGAACGATTGGTCAATGATCGATGGCAATAATTTTCTACCCAATTTTGTGCAGCAAGAAGATATGACGACAATAACAAGTCATCATCTGTAAAATCGGAATCTATGGTAAGCTGTAGTTTTAGCTGATCTAGAGAAACAATTAAATTTGTGCTGTCTACATCATTATATTGGTAGGATATTCGGGCCATTGGTGTACCTCTAGTTTTATTTATGCAATAAAAATCCGCGCCAGATTCGACGCGGACAATCATCAGGAGAAAATTGTTATATGCTACTTGCCAACCAATCCAACGATTGCTGATGGATTGACTGTGGCTCCACCGATACGGCCAAAAGCAACCACACCGTATGCATTTTGATCGGCGTAACGCTCTTGCAGGATAGTCAATGCATATGGTTGACCGGCAGTATTAAGGACTCTGCGGAAAGTATATGCAGCGTTATGATCGCCAAAGGTAGCAAAAGTGGTGCCAGTGGCTTGTGAGCTATAGTCGTAGGCCAAACGGACAGGGAAGCCAAGAATGATGCCAACAACTGCGGCATCATAGGTGCCGGTCTGTAATCCACCCATGAACGGAATGAATAATGGTCTGCCGTTACTATCTACAAGACTTTCTACGGCTGCAAATGTAGACTGGTTAAACATATAGGATGCATTGAGCATGTATGCTGGATCAAGATTAGCTTTGAGATTAACCAAATCCTTGTAGCTGACAGATGCATTAGAGGTGCTTGTAACGCTATTACCAACACTGGCGGTAATAGCTGATACTGCACTGCCATTGCCCTGTGCAATTACTTTATTAGTCGAGCGCATATAGCGTTGGTCAACGGCATCTTGAGTCCATGCTACAAGATCAAAATTTACATCATTGACTAATTCCTTATCTAGTAAGATTGGTTGAATTTTATATTGATCAACGGAGATAGTAACGGATGAGATTGCAGGATCGGCGGTATTGCTGGTTGTGCTTTGTAAAACAAAACCGTTTGTACGATCATCCAATACAGGTACGCGGACGGGTGCGCCGGAAATGGTGTCAAGATGGTTAACTTGATCATATAAATAACCGTATCCCTTTTTTACGGTTACAGGTTGTGATACATCGGTTGGGAGAAAGATGCCACCATCGGCTGCAATAGTAATATCGCGGGTTTCTGAAGCCTGACCACGGCTCTTAATGTAATTGCGCAATTCTCGATTAGCATTTTCGCGGACTTCATCCTTTGAGCGATTTTCACCAACTGCACCACGTTTAATTGGCTCTGCGGCAAATTCTTTCTCAATATTTTCAAGGTTGCGAATCTGAGTCTTGATAGCCTCAGCATCATTAATCATTGCTTCGGCTTTTGCACGGTCTTCTGTGGTTAAGGTTTTATCGGCGGTTAAAATTGAGCGGGCATCACTGAGTAGTTTTGCTCTATTTTCTTGTAATTCATTGATACTTGACATATTTTATAAATTCCTCGTGAAACAATATTGTTTTTTAGGAGCGATTACCGCTCACAAATCTATTTAGTTAATCTTCATATGCGTCTAACAACTTGATCCAAAGACTTCTTTTATCGTTGCTATCAATTTCTAAATCGTATTGGTTAGCTAGACAGTTTTCATCGGTACAGTCAGGGTCGGAACAGTCGGCGCAATTATTGTCATGACATTCTGGGCAACCGCATTGACAGCCATTGTCGTTAGGTTCCGCATCATCTGTTGATGCATTTTCTATATCGTCGTCAGAATTATCATCACGTTTTGAAATTTTGGCGCGTAACTCTTTAGGGCATGATTTAATAAGTGATCTTGATACAACGCTTGAATCTGGATATGCGGGAAAAGAACAGGCAGAAATTTCAAGCAACGTTACATCTAACAATGTGCGCAGCAAAGTTCCATCTGGCATTTCCTGCCAATCACAATCATTGCAGACAAATCCAAAACTATTACCGGACAAATCTCCGCGCTGAATTGCTTTGTAAAGACTGTCGGCCTCTGCGGTATCTGGTAAGGTGCAAGAAAAATGTAAACCATCTGGCTGCTTATCTAGTGTGAGAGTTCCAGCGATAGTGCGGCCAAACAGTAAAGATGGCTTATGGTCACGTAAAAATAGCACATCGGCATTAGGCATTAACGCCGAGTCAAAAGCTGATGGAGAAATTGCCTCTACAAAACCGCCAAGGTCTTCAGAATTTACGTTGAAAACAATGACACCTGTTATAACTTTTTCGCCGTTATCGTTTTGTTGTGCGCGAAATTCTGACTTGTTAAGTGATCTATATTCCTGCTTCATTATCTTTTTGAGCCCTCACTATTTTTATTTATGTTTTGCTGATCCATATTCCCTGCATATGATTGGTCTAAAAGTTTTTCGGCGTTCATGTAATTTGCTGGCACTGATAACAAATCGCACTCTGGTTTGTTAATTCGCTGCATCCCCATTGCGGTACGTACATCATTGATGCTTGCAACTCCCATTTGACGGGCAAGATTCCAATTTGTCCATTGGGTAGATGTATCGGCACGTAATAATTGGCTCACATCAAACTTTACAAAATATTTGTTAGCCTTGCGCCCAACGGTCGGCAAAAGTTTAACCATGATTTCGGCTTCAAGATTGGCCAATAATGGATGTAATGTATTCGTCAAAAACTCAAGATTTAATTGTGTGGCATTGGTTCCTGAAAGTTTTTCGTCAAGTCCAAGTTTATAAGGTGATAACTTATAGAGTCCGGCAATTTCTTGGATAGACATTTTGCGAGACTCTAAAAACTGCGCCTGATCCGGGGTGACCCCTATGGACTTGTAATCCCAATCGCCTGATAAAACTAAGGTCTTATGCTGATTGATACCGGCAACGCTTGCCTGTATATCCTCTTTTGCAGACTGGATTTTTTCGGGTTTGGTGTTAACTGATCCCGGCTTGAGCATTAAAACGCCTGATGGGGTTGCGCCATTACTAAAAAATCTTGAGCTATATTTTGTTTGAGCGGCTGCTAGTCCAAGCTGATTTCTTGCAACATCAATAGGACTAATACCAACCAATCCATCAAGACTAAACAGACGAAAATGCAAAACGTCACCCATTGGAATATAACGTTCCGAGCCATTATCAACACCATCAGATGTTTTAACCCATAGTTTGCCATCATCACGGCGCACCACAGTAGTTTTAAGCGGTGACAACGGCCAGATACCAACCACTTGCCCAACACCATTACGTTGTATTTGGCTATATGCATTGCCAGATAGCAGCAACGATGCAATCATACTCTCGATCCAGTTATAGGCAGACATTTCTGGATTAGGCGAAATAGCTAACAAATCATACAGATCATTGCCGACTGCTTTAACGGCACCTGACGATGTACGCTCATGCAACTCTAAGGGCAATGATGCGATGGACTCCGATATGCATCGGATACACGCATAGACCGTTGACACTTGTCGCATGGCATTATGTTGGCCAATCGCTTCACCTGATGGTGTAATGTTCATCCCATCGCCAAATAAACTTATAAATCCGCTCGACAAAGGTACGGCGGCATTTTCAAGTGATCGTTTTTCACCGCGAAATATATGTGTAATGTTATCTATAATGCTCATACACTTATTTATGATTGTTAAATCGCGAAACAGAAAAACTCTTGCTCTTCTTCTGGTGGTATATATCGCATTTGTACGGTTAATGCCATAATTGCAGCAATAATGCCATCAATCTTTTTTCGGTGACCTTTATCGGTTTGCGGTTTGATGTTGCCGTTATTATCGCTATATATAACTACATTTTCTGCCATCCATCGCGTTAATGATCCACTATTATGGGCCATTGTTTTAGCGAGTATTTGCGCATCAAACTCTTTGGATGGATTGCTTATATTTTGCATTTTTTGCGATACATCGATCACAACAAAATCCTGTAGATCATTGGCAAAATCGGATAACCCCCATGGGTCTTGACCAATTGCAACGATGTTATACTGCTCAGATAATGCTCGTATATCGTCTAACAATCGTTGCTGATCGGTAACAACACCGTCTGTAACGATTAGCTCACCAGATTTTTGCCATTGCTTCCAGCGATTATCACCCAACTGCGTCAATTGATCGACCTTATTTTTTGGTAAATAGTGTTTCCAAAAATATCTGTATGGTTCGCCCTCATCTTTGGGAGGTATCAAAATACAGATGGACGTAAGGTCAGCTTTTTGGGCATAATCGATGCCGAGAAAAATATCACGTCCATAAAAATCAGATAATTGCATATCTGCTTTTTTACAGGCATCCCATTTTACAAGGTCAAGCCATGATGAGTTATTTTGTTGCCATAGACAACATCGCTTGATTAAAAAATTGGTTAGATCGCTGGTTGAGGCTTTAGCTGTTATAGATGCTGCCTCAAGGTCAGCCATAATAGACGGCATATATGGTAAGTTAGGATTGGCCTTGATCCAATTTTTAGAGTCAAGATAATCATCGTTTTTGTCTAGTGCAGCAATAAAGCAAAACCATCCATCGTTATCCAATTGGCCGTTTAAAATCTTTTCGGCCATCTGATGTTTTTGATAACCAATGCCTGATAAATTGGTTCCGGCGGTGGTAATGGTCAAAATCAATGGTTGCTTACGTGCGCCAGTCGATGAGTCCAAAAGCTCCCATACATCGGCGGTAGGATGGGCATGTAACTCATCTACCAATCCACATGATGTAGACAGTCCATCTAATGATTTGCTATCAGATGCAAGCGGGACAAATTTACTATTTGTGGATGGGCATGTGATTTGATCACGATATATGCGACACATTTTATACAGCAATGTAGACTTGCGTATCATGCGGCAAGCCTCGTCCCATACAATCTTTGCCTGATCGCGTTTAGTGGCTGCGCTGTATACTTCGGCTGCTTCCTCGCCGTCGAATAAAAGCATTATCAAACCTATTGCAGCCATCAAAGTTGACTTGCCATTTTTACGGGCAACCTCTATATATGCACGTCTATATCTGCGAGTATGGTTATCTTTTCTGAGCCAACCGAAAATAGATGCAATGATAAATTGTTGCCAAGGATTAAGTACAAACTCCTGCCCTGCCACCTCACCTTTGGTTAGGCGAAACAGTTTAAAAAGATTTATTGCGGCATTGGCTTTAGCGGTCGAGAAATAGTATGGGCAATCGTCTCGTGACGATTTTTTAAGGTCATCAATATGGCGCTGAACAGCAAGGCGCGTAAGATCACCAACAATGACGCGACCTTGTATTACATCGTCAATATACGATTGATAACTCTTATTGTGCGTTGCGGAAATCATCTACTATCTTTTGCAATATATCCATATCATTATCTTTTGCATCGTTAAGCGATCCTCTGGCAGATGGTGACATACCAAACTGTGCAAGGATATGGTCAAGATCACGCCCAGCCTCAGCCATTGCGTGTAGTGCTGGATTGCTCTTTACCGCCTGTCCAATTTCTAACAATGCTCCGTACTTGTCGCGTGCATCCTTTGCCAATAAATAGGTGTACATTGTGGCGCAGTATCGTCCAAGCAACTCTCCATCATGGCGAGTAAGATGGCCCGCATCTTCAATCTTGGGTATGATGTAATCCCAAATTCGTTTTTCGGCGGCGTTGAGCCAATATGGTATATCGGGACGCTCTACAATCTCATTTTGTGGTTTGGTGATCATACCTATATTTAGGGCAAAAAAACATAACATTCGACGATATTGCAAATGAGAGCCGGTATATGGTCGTGTGGGGGTGGTCTTCTGGCAATATCGATAGGGCCACCCTTTCACGTCGCATTACTTTTTAATATGACGGTATGGGAATTGATATACAGTATCGCCAACTGGCAAAGATATAGTCATTGATTCCCAATGTTTATCACGTTCAAAGAGGACTGCGCCGCCAGAATAATTATTTGGCTGTATCGTATTTTCTCGTAGTTCTTCGTTCATGAGTTTATCAGAGTCATTATTAAACTGTGCGTTTCGCTCCTGTATCATCGCGTTTGTACGGGCTTGTGCTGCATAGTCTGGCGTTGTGGTGGTAGAAGTTGAAACACCATTATAAGTACCATATGCACTCGTACCGTTTGAGCTATAGGCGTTGACACTGCCAATGCTGTTTGTCGTAGTGGTAGAAGTTGTGGTTGCCAGTCCTGCTCCCATCGCAGCAAATGCATTAGACCATGCAAGACGGCGCTGTGATGATTTAACAACCTTTTGCATGCTTATGCGCTTTAATGTCTTTACTTTTGGATGATCTACATTAATGACAAAATCATTTGGCAATACATCAACGTTTTTAGATGTACTGTTGAACACATCGACTTCGGCGCGAAAATATTTTCCAGTATCGGACATGCTTAGAGTAATGGTTATACCATTGTTCTTTAAGATTTTGGTCTTCGCTCCATTCCGATATTGCTGCTCACAGTTTGTTTCGTCGCAGACTACAATATGCTGCTGTGCATGTACAAATATTGCTGACACACAAAACAGCCAAATGGCGATAGACTTTCGCATGGTTCCCCCATAAATTATTTGCTGACGTTGGCAACAATATAACACACTGATGGGAGCCTCTAGGTAATCATCGATAGTAACAGTTACTCATTATTTGCTGTGCGTACACTATGACAACGATGACACAAGCATAATAGATTATCGTCGTCGTACTTTAGCTCCGGGTGCAACGCAAGTTTTTGGATATGATGTATTTCTGTTGCCACGGTTACAATGCCCTTTGCAGCACAATCGGCACATAATGGATGCTCTCTCAAATATGATTCTCGAAACTGTCTCCATCGATAATCATAACCTCTTGCGTTACTATTTCCACGATTATCATCAGCAATCTTAGAGGGCGACTGTTGCAAATGTTTACTACAATAGCCTCCCTCGGACAGTAGTTTGCTACAGGTTGGGTAATTACAAAACTGCATTACACTTCTCTATGAGGCTTCGGACCGGGCTTGAATTCTCCACGCAAATATTCCGGGTATTTTAGACTAATCTCCCGATAGTATTCCCCAACTTTCTGCGAGCTTTCAACGCGCTTTTTACGCTCTGTCTCGGGACGTAACCCGTTATCTGTATATGGTAGATCAATATATTTTTTTGACATTGTTGTTTTCTCCTGATGTATCTATATCTATTTATACAAACGACGCAAAAATGGCCTTTTAACGTCTAAGCACAAAAAATCCCCGGCCAAAGGAGATAATGGCCGGGGAACATAGTAGGATATTAATGGTATTGACTGACACCATCATTGTTATTTAGCTTTTAACTTTGCCTCTTTTTCTTCGGCCTCTTTGAGGTAATCACTAAACTGTTTCGGCACAATTATCTTGCCATCAACAATATCGATAAACTTTCGCATATCATTAACAACTTGACTCGTGCGATCTAACGGGTGCAAAATGTACTCTACTTTGTTTGATGGGTTTTGTTTGATTCCCCACCAAGACATAACTCCTACAGATGACACACTTACCATTACCGAGCTAGTGTTGATTGCATCACCTGACAAAACACATATCCCGTGATGGGTTGGCATAATGATTAATCCTCCAAAAATGATTTCGTGCTGCACTAATATAATCGGCACAAAACAATCAGCAATCGCATATGTGTTAATATGATTCACGCAGGTAATGAGCTAAGTCTATACTTAGCCCTATCAATGTGCATTTTATATAACGAAATCCCTTTATCCTGACATATCGAATGAACCATATTTTCAGATTCAAAACTTATTTTTGACCCCAAATATATAGCACTGGGAGTATCACACAACACATAGTCTTCTTTGCTATTAATTGGCTTATTGACAATAAAGCGCCACTCTTCTTCATATGCCCACATGTAATACTTGAACAGGCTCGGGAGTACATATAAAACATATAATTCTCTATCAACATTAGGAATTTTTCCCACACATTGATCAAACATAGACGATGCAGAATTTTGATATTCTCGTCTTAATACTACCTTATCGGAATACAGCACTGGATATATCCATGAACGAACAAATCTCATGCCTTCCTTACTGAGGTCATATTCCACACATATTCCTTTATGACTATCTGCATAATGGGACCACATAAGCATTGAATCATTTACCGCACTAAAGCAACTCACATAGATGTTATTACTTCGCAACGTGTTATATCTATTCAGCACATCTTCTTCTGAATTTATAATTTTTAGCGCATTTTCTTTAGCCTTTAAATCTGTTTCTTTATTCATAATAAGTTGCACAAAGCGTTCCCACCCACCTGTAAACTCATTATTGAGGATTTCTTCCATATCGTATCCCATCAAGCTATCGTATGGGTCATTAAAATTGCTAGGGCTACTACAATGAAGAAAATTCATTTTAATTGACGACAATCTAGGCACATCTACCGGCATATACTTATACAGCTTTCGCGGTATGTTTTTATCTATTATATCTATCGACATCCTCAAATGTTCCAGTGTCGGTTCAGATAGTAACTTCGCTAACTCTTTACGCCATTCCTGATCAGACAAGGTATTACCTCCAAATGTTTTTGGTGATCAATGATTATCTGTATCGTTTCCAGAGGTTGGCAACTCTGATATTGGCGGCTGTATTTTTTGAGTAATGTACTCCGATGCCGTCATATTGACGATGTTTGCTGTTATTTCTTTGCAAAAAAATACTTGATAATTTCCCATGCTATCCAACAGAGCTTTAACGCCTACATATTCTGTCATCTTACGCATGCCATCGGATTTCATACACTAATGATACATTATGTACATAGATGCATTCCTTCATGCACTACTTAACTTCTTTATTTACAGCATATTACGTCAATAATGTATGAAGTGTATGAAGAAATGGCCATCTTGCTCTCAGAAAGTAATTTTTGTTTTTTATTTTTTTGGAGAAATTATTAAAATTACATACACTTCATACACTAATTGACTTAAACTGCTGATTTTAAATGATATATGTAATGTATGAAGCAAAATAAGTTCATACATTTTCATACACTTCATACATATTCATACACAAAATCTTTACTGACTTATTGAATTGTTATTTTTTTGCTGGCATGATGTACATATCAAGCCGTTAAGTGCCATGTTTTTTCGCATTGTGCTAAATACATATGTAAGGGTGAAGTCCAGATCATCTAGCAATCATACCAACACAAGATTTTAAGTTGGCCCGATTGAGCCTTATCAATCACAAACATGATTGCTCAAACCCTCAACTATCTGGACAATGGTTGGGGGTACATTATTTTAGGAGTAGTTATGTTATCAATTAAAGGATCAGTATCATATATTATCGGCAAGCATGATTTAGATAAATCACACAATGGATGGATTAATACAGAATTGCCTCTCGAAGATTGGTATGCAATTTCATCCGAATATGGTCATGCAATTTGTGCAGAATTAAAAGATGGGCATCGTGCCAATGCCAACGTGTTGTCCCGTCAATTGTTTTACTTGGATATTGATGATGCACATGTAACATTACAGGAATCTCTCTCAGATGATTTTGTAAAGGCTCGTGCAGCATATATCTATACTACTTGCAACTATAAGGAAGCTGGTCCACAAAAGCATCGTATCGCATACGCTATAGCCGAGCCTCTAAACGATCATGATGACATACGCAATCTAACGTATGCCCTCATCTATGCTCGCGAATATCCTTACTTGGACAATCCGATATATGATGCAACTCACAAGCGAAAAACCCGTTGTGATGCTGCATGCATTGATCCATCCAGATTGTATACTGGCAATCCAACACCTGCTCATCGATATTATTTTGGCAATGTCATATCTATGGATGAGGTACACATATTAATTGACGAGTACGCCGCCAAAGGCAAGGAGTTAATACATGGACGTCCAGCACAATCACATATAACCATACCTGCATCACGTACAATGCAGGATGACGATAAACAATCATTGTTAGAATCATTGATGACATCATGCACCATACTTGTACCATCTGATAGTTACCGCACTATCCATAAAATTGCCAATGCCATGTTAAATATCGGCTATATGCCATACGATGTTGATTGTGTTGTGCGTCATATCGGTCAATGCCGTGCTGACATCAATAAACTAATTATCAATTTTGCTGACCGTCAGAATGATCATAATAGTCACTGGTCAGGTAACAAAGTTGGATATACAACCATTAAACAATTTTTGCAATCATGCGGACACCCCGATTATATAACTGGCAAAACCCCAATGCCGAGTTGGGTAATCCCAAAAATCCGTAAAATTATCATCTCTAATATGTCTGCACATGACACTTATCTGCAATTTTATGACTATTGCAATAAATACATTATGAATAACATTGGTCCAGCAATCGTCAGTATTTTTGCAGATAAGTATCCGGCAGAAAAACTACACATACAGCAACTAACCGATTTAATTAAATAGGAGCAAATCATAAAAATCATGTTTGACACGAATAAAGCATTATCAACTCTCAACAACGCAATTAACGAAACCTATACGGATAGCAGTATTATTAAAGGAGAAGTAACCCAATATCTATTAGATGCAAAGGTTAATCCAACCGCATTTTGCCCGACCTCATGGACTCTCTATATGGATAGAGCATATGGCACACCCTATCAAGATGACATGGCGCAATATTTGTTGCTGGTGTGGCCGCGTTTAAAATCAAAAGATATACATATGTATCTGCATAAGAAGGATGTATGTAAGGTATATGGCAATTATCCAGCAACTACCGCCGATTTTGTACATCTCTACACATCATCAAAAAATATTACCGCAAACTTTTCAACGATTTTGCAGGGTAAAACTAAAATGAGTATGACCGATCTAGAGCGCGATGCATACGAGCAAATCATAAATTTGAGAATGCACGACTATAAAATCATGCCATACACTGATAGATTGCTATCTAACTGCATCGGCAAATGGCACGACGATCAACAAGCATCGTGCCGGGCAACCTTGTTGGCATCTCTCACCGGCAAATGTAACGCAGACTTGGCAAACACCGAATGGCGCAAGTTTGTTGAAATTATTGACAAAAACCCCGCAGCACGCGAAAAAACTATTATCGTACTCAAGCATTGGATGTATAACTTTAAACGTGCAATGGCTGGTCATGTTGCAAAAAATCCAATTATGCCAGTGCTTACAGGACCGCAAAATAATGGTAAGTCATCGGCTGTATCCAAGATGCTTGCCAAGATCGACAAAGCAGAAGGAATGTGGGTTACTGACATTAAGCAATTGACCGACCCCAATGCATATTTACAATGCGCAAATATGCCAGTTGCTTTCCTCGATGAAATGGACAAGTTTGATAAGACTAGCGCAGCAACCACAAAAGCATTTTTGACTAAAAACAATGTGACGGCCCGTAAATTATTCACTCAATTTTTTGATACCAAGGCCAAATTAATTCAAATGATCGGCACTGCCAACGAGGAATTAAATTCAATTATTACGGACACCACTGGCACCCGTCGATTCTGGGAAATTCAGACACCATTTGACATGTGTAAAAAACTTGATTGGTGGGATAATATTGATTTCGATTTACTTTGGCAGTCTGTTGATATAGACGTTGACCCAATGGATCGTGACGCATATCTAGCAATATTCGACTATCAACAAGAATATCAACGCTGCAAGAGCTATGTTGAGGAATGGATCGACGCCGAAAATGTATCAGGCACTAAATTGATTTCAGAATGGTTTGTGGAATGGCAAGAATGGGCGAAAATCTACCAAATCAAACAGGCAACAAACACATTTAGATTTTTTGGAAAGACAATTCGTGCAGTACCGGGAATAACCTCTGGTCGCACAAGCAAAAGTACGACAATAACTATTCCTGATAAGTTATTATCACATAAAGTTTGCGATGATACTCTATCATCTAAACTAGCGGATTTAAGATGCAAGATTATGGACTAATAAAACCCCGAGATAATTATCTCGGGGTTTTATTTTTCAAACAGAACGACCGTTATCTCGCAACAGCACAGACAATTGCCGTATGGCATCATCAGAACTTTCGTCAAAAATCGAAATAAATTCCATCCGACTAAATACATGTATACAGGTGATTCTGTGCACATTGCTTTTTACAAATTTTAAGCAATCTTTTCGAACATCAAATCTATCTTGCAATCTGACTCGGCCAATATATTTTGGCTTATCCTCTGTATTTTCGGCAACTTTTGATGATGAATGAAACAGGACAACATTTTTATTATCTGGAGCATCCTTAATCTGAGATGACTTAAATATAACACCATCGATGTTCATCCCTTTATTGTTTGCGAGATATTCGGCGATGAATTGAGTGGGGATATAGCTTCGTTCTTCATCTGAAGGCAATACTGGCATGCTTATTGTTCTGTACATTTTTTTAAGAAATCTTACTATTATTCTTCGTTTTTTTGCTGGCTCTGATCTGTCAAATTTGCTATCCGTATCATGCAGTTCACTAAACTTTGTGATGTCGAGCAAGTGTATCTTTCTAATTATTCTGAATTCCCCAACGACTACTAAGCTACCAACTGGGGGACGGACTTCGGCCAGAGCAGTTTCGCAATTTCGTGCGGCATAAAACACAGGGATACCGCTTGCATTCATTCTACCAGCACGAGCGTACTTGCTCGGAGGAGCAGCTAATTCTTTATCGGCGTTGCGCTGCATATTTTTTGCTTCATCCTCATTATGCGCAATCCTTGCACGATATAGTATTTCAATTTCCTCTCCCGGACCAGCACTAACTATTATGTTTTTATGCGTATTCGTTTTGTATCGTTTTATATCTCGAAAAACGCTGTCAAGTATTTTTATATTTTCGTCTGCAAAAAAACGCGATTTCTGCTGAATTATACGCGTAAATTTTCTCCACAACTCAAAAACATACTTATCATCGGCGTCATTATTGACATATGATATATTGTCATCATATAGATTTACTGGCCCATTTTCACCGTCCCATTCCTCAATGATATTAGATTCAAGCGTACATTTAACATCTTCGGCAATATTAGTGCGTCCAATTGGACGCACCAGCTCACTAATCAATTCATCAACACTATACATTTCATCTTCATCGTAAAATGCGCTATCATATGGCTTATATTCCTCGCTAATTACTTCATGCACCAAATCTGCCAACGTTTCAATCGAAATTGTTTTAATATTTCTTTCGCAATAACTGCACTGTTTCTTTTCACCATATTTGCGAATATGTCCCTTTAAAAACTTGTCGCCAACACAACTTGAGCATACATATTTTTCATCCATATCGTCCCTCGCAAGAAATAAATATTGCCATTATACGCTGCGCATAAATAATGATGAAGGGGATTTTGATAATGATTATCTATATTATGTGCGGATGTGGTGCTACTGCTTGTGGCTTATGGTTGTGGATTGGCCGAAGAGAGTTAATACGAGCATGGCGAGAAAGTAAAGCCGGGAAATAGTTCTCCCCGGCTTTTATCGTTGCTTTTGCAAATGATTGCTATTTGCTTTTTGGTGCAACTGGCGGCGGTTGAATTTTACCCTCGTGCCGATGTTTCCGGGCGTCATGACCTTTTTCACCACAAACTTTACAAACCTTGTTTGGGTCTATTGGTCGCTTCGTTGCACCGCTTTTATGCTTGGTGGTTGGCTTAACACTTTCGCCGGTTAATTGCTCTCGTTGCGTTTGCAATTCATCGATAGCAATTTGATGCTTTTCAATTTCTGCATCGATTTCGATAACGGCTGCACGCTTCAGGTCTTCAATCTTTTCGATTGCGGCTAATGCTTCCTGCAACTTCGACATAATCAATCTCCTGATTTCTTGCTATCAAACATATGACATTATAACAACCTCTAAAATCACACATCATCGTTATGGCTGTCTATTTTTGTTATCTTTTTGCGCCTTAAATATAAAATCTGTATTTCCACGGCCATAATGTATTGCATACACCTCCTTTCGCGGAATAAATGTTGCATCTTTTCCATTTTTATCCACGATATAAAACCCTGCATCTGACTCATCAATTAACATGCAATCGACAAGCTGATTAGACTTCCAAGTTGGTGACTCTTCCATATATATTTTTACTGGAATTAAACTACCACCACCCCATTTAGATTGGATATGTGAGTAGTACGAGTTAGCAAATAATGCTAAAAATACAGAGAGGAAAAATAAAATATTCTGCCACCTAATAGAAGAAAATTTCCAGTTACTTTTACGCATTTCAATATATATCAACGTCCCAATTAATAGCAGCCACAAGTCAATCGCTACCCCGGTTAATTTATGGGTAATGAATACCTCATTACATCCAAAGACTATTATCACTGCATAAAATGCAACAATCAATAATGGCGCTAATATTTTTGGCATTTTATCTTTATATTTTTCTATAAAGTATGCAACGACAAATCCAATTACGATCAATCCTGCAATTACCGTACTGGATACCAATATTATTTTTGACAAACTAATATCATTTGCAGATTCATTATAGTCATTGTTATCGAGCACATTACTACACATATTTGTTAATTCGATTGTTGCTCCCCCATACTTTGCTAACACAGTTGCAATGGAAGTCAAATTTATTTTCTTGTCCATTGCCCCCAAGTGTGTTCTTAATGTCCACACCAGAGCAATAGGTACCGTAATAAAGAAAGAAAACCACCCTCCGGCAGCAAGAATGCGAGGTCTTAATGGATTCATTTCTGAAAATCCATATTGAAAATTATGCAGTGACGTTATGAGAAAGCCTGTAACGTAAACACACGCTATCAAAATTGCAAAAGTTTTCGGAGCGGCGTCAGAATAAAATATTGCATTTCTAGGATCAGACTTTTTCTCTGGTGCGACGTAACGCACAATACTAGTGCATTGCTGATCTGCCATCCGCCATCATCTCCGTGCTTTTGTCTCATTTTACCTTCTCTACGCGACAATCTTACCAAATGCGTTAGATTCCAAACAAAACAAAAGGTTTACGCATTTCAATCTGATATTTCAGCCATTCAGTGCCACACAAAACTTACACAATTTTTTTAATTATTTTTAAGTCATTTAGAATATGCCATATATGAATGGGGACAATGCTGAGTGGGAGTGATCTGCCATCAAGGCAGACGCGGCCTTCGGCTGCCCTTCTTGCCTAACTTCGACTTACTGACTCACTGGCGTACAAGCAGCGGCGAAGAGATTTTCTCTTCGCCGCTGTTTTGTTTTTGGACTTAGTTAGCAGGCCTCATTCGTGTCACGTATCAGGGGCTGTCTAACGGGGTTTTTGAGGTTTTTTCTGCATGTATGAGTATGCCCGTTAAGGGAATATATGGGGCAACTCCTGATATTCCTCTATTTACCGCTATTTTCAAGGAGACTTTCTGAGAAGCTGTGCACATCAGGTTACTGTACCTGGACACTACACTCAGAAACCTCTGAAAGGATCAAACCATGAAAAAAACGCTGAAATGGCTTGGTGTTGCTGTTGTCGTTCTATTTGCCATTGGTATTATTGCCAACGCACATAAGTCTTCATCCAATGCGCCGACTGTAGCTAGTGGAGCGCCGGCAGCTTCCAATCAACCCGACCCTTCGACGCCGCAAAGTAAAGTATCCGAGGACTCTCTTCCTATCATCAAACCCTCTGATCTGGAAGATGCCTACGATGCGAATACTGTGTCCGCGGATGAAAAATATAAGGGGAAGCGTTATAAGGTTGCTGGACAAGTCACAGCTATTAGCACGAACTTCATGGGAGATCCCTACATCACCATGGGAGGATCGAACGATTTCGTACAGCCTCAATTTGCTTTTGGCAAAAGCGCTTCTGGCCAGCTCGCCAAGCTAAAAAAAGGAGCAGACATCACGCTCATTTGCGAGGGAAAGGGAGATGTCGCCAAGGTTCCAATGTCGGGTGATTGCCGAATAGTGGAGTAGAGCACTCCCTACCCTGCGTCCCACCGGGACGCAAGGAACTTTAGACCCGGGTGAGCCCGCGCGCGCAGCGCGGGAGAGCCCCATCCCCCATCAAACCCCACGCCCCGCAGGGGCAGAATGCAATTTATCCCTTTTCGCAGGTCTCGCTGCGATTGGAAGAAGCGAAGGCGATGCTTGCCACCAGTTCGAGCGAAGTGTCCTTCTGGTTGCAATGAAACCCGCACAGCGGAACCACATACCAGTGCACGGAGTTCGTCGCCTTTTGCACCAGCGCGCCGGCCTCCGGGGTATTGGTGCAGCGCATGATCGCGCAGGTCTTGGGCAATTTCTGTTTGCGTTCGTTGAACGCGAGCCAATGAGCAAGCCAGCTCCCACACCGACATATCCTGGAGGCCTCGCTGGTCCCATTAATGTGATAAATCCGCATGGAATCTTTCTCCTATACCGTGAAGCGGATTATAGTCCTTTCTCACAGAACTTATTTTTTCTAACTTCCTCTCCCATGAACTTATGCGGATTCGCCCTGTTTTTCCGCACGTAGAGCCGCAACCTGCCGCGTCAGATCTTCAATCTTGGCGAGTAACTCGACGTGGTGCGCATCGGCGGCGGAAGGCTCGAAGGGCTCCACATAGAAGCTGCCATTCGGTTCCAACTCGCAGCGCTTCACCTGATGCAGTGCTTCGAATCCCTGCCGGTGAATCACTTCGATCAACTCCTCATGCGTGAGCGATTCGCGCTTGAGCGCCTGTTTGTCGACCTTGCCGTCGCGCACCAGCACGGCCCGGCGGCCTTCGAGCACGTGCGTCAGCCGCGGCGATCGATAGAGAAAGCGCACGACCATCCAGTTGATGGCCAACAGCCCGAAGGCGCCGATCAGCCCGCCGGTGACCGAGTTGTCTTCGCCGATAATGGCGTTCTGCACGGTGTTCGACAGCGAGAGGAGCACGACCAGATCGAAGGGGTTCAACTGCGCCAGCTCGCGCTTGCCGAAGAGGCGCAGCAGCAGCACCAGCGCAAGATAGACGATGACCGGGCGGGCCAGCTTCTCCAGAATCGGAAGTGGCAACTGAAACATGTGTTCGAGGATCACGGTATGCGGCATGATCCTGAGCATAGCGGTTCTTGCTTTAATTTCTCTACTACGATGTGAACTACGGACGCAGGCGTGCGACAAGAGCGGCTTTGTACCCGTTCAGAATGCGGGGCAGTCGCGTCCAGGTATTGCCATCGAGCCAGAAGGCGCGCGCAAGCCACGGCAGCGCGGTTTGGCGCAAAGCCGAGTA
>WSSedL1CaDRAFT_10000494_pt1 | contig 27870 bp, 24 predicted proteins | sample WetSurSL1Cattail_FD_9464 | JGI IMG/M metagenome (IMG submission 9464)
CCAAAGCCGATTTAAAAACATTTTCGGCTCACGGCGTTTTCGGCATGAGCGTCATCGTATCCGTGGTAGCCGAGAACACCAGCCGGGTGATTGACATCCAGGATATCTCGCCGGATATGATCAGGAAACAGATTGACGCGATATTTGAGGATATCGGAGCGGACGCCGTAAAGATCGGAATGTTGTCCGGGCCCCGTTGTATGGAGGCGGTCGCCGAGAAGTTGCATGAGTACAATCCTAGCAATATAATCATCGATCCGGTGATGATTGCCAAGAACGGTTGTCCGCTGATGAACCCGGATGCAATTACTACGCTTATCCAAACCATTATCCCTCTGGCCGATGTCCTGACTCCCAATCTTCCCGAAGCCGAAAAGATCACCGGTATGTCTATTCTCACCATCGCGGACATGGAAAAAGCCGCGGTCGTTATTCATCAGATGGGCAGTAAACATGTTTTAGTCAAAGGCGGTCATGCTGCGGGAGACGCCCTGGATGTTTTATACGACGGCGAGCATTTCTATCATTATAACGCCAAGCGCATTCCCACCAAAAACACTCACGGCACCGGCTGTACCTATTCCTCAGCCATCGCCGCCAACCTGGCCTTGGGAATGAATTTGCCCGATGCGGTAAAGCAGGCCAAACATTATGTCACTACCGCCATCGAACATTCTCTATCCATCGGTAAAGGCTGCGGCCCCACCCATCATTTTTATGAGCTATATCAATATGGACTAAATAAAGGAGCAAAATCAAATGAATAATCAATTCGTTATAGAAATCGGCCGATTACATAGCGAAGTACAGGCCAAAAAACCCATCATTCATCATCTCACCAATTATGTAACCGTCAATGATTGCGCCAATATTGTGTTGGCGCTGGGCGCTTCTCCCATTATGGCGGACGATATTGAAGAAGTTGAGGACATCACCGCTATCTCTTCGGCACTGGTCCTCAATATCGGAACTTTAAATCAAAGGACTATCACTTCGATGCTGGCAGCAGGGAAAAAGGCCAATCAATGCAACATCCCGGTGATACTGGATCCAGTCGGAGCTGGTGCGTCGCAGTTACGCAATCAAACCATTGCCCGCTTATTGGATCAAATCCAAATTAGTATATTGCGCGGCAATATGTCCGAAATCCGATTTATCAGCGGTTCAGATGCCTCAACCCAAGGTGTCGATGCTTCGGAACGAGATATTGCCAATGCCGGACAAACCGGCATGGAAACTGCCGCAAGATTGGCCTCCAAACTGAACTGTGTAGTAGCCATCACCGGAGCGACCGACTTGATATCCGACGGTAAGCGCTCTTTGTATATTCAAAACGGACATCCTCTATTATCTAAAGTAACTGGAACAGGCTGTATGAGTACTTCGCTGGTTGGCGGTTTTGCCGGAGTTACATCTGACTATTTTATTGCGGCATCAGCCGGGATTATGTGCATGGGGATTGCTGGAGAAATCGCTTTCCATGCAGTCGGATCGAAAGGTACCGGAAGCTTTCATGCGGCGATCATCGATAACATCTCTATGCTCAATGATCAAACAATAGCGGAGATGGCCAAAATTCATGAGTAATCAGACAGAATTCAATCATCAAACCAGCAATCTAGGCGGATTCTTGCTTTGGATGGGCGCAGCTATCTCCATTGCCGAAATTCAAACCGGCGTTTTACTGGCGCCCCTGGGGATCTCTAAAGGTATCATTGCTATTCTTATCGGGCACATCATTGGTGCAATAACTCTTTACGCCGCCGGAATGATTGGAGCTTCGGGCAAATTGTCTTCCATGGAATCGACCCGGATATCCTTCGGAGTCTATGGCTCTTACGGTTTCTCAATTCTCAATATCCTGCAATTGCTTGGCTGGACTGCCATCATGATTATCGATGCCGCTGATGCTTTGGATGAGATTACCAGGACCATCTGGCATTTTCAAAATGTGGCATTATGGTGTGTTCTGATCGGCGCTTTCATCGTCATTTGGATTCTGCTCGGCCTTCAAAATTTATCCAAAGTCAACATCGTTGTAGTCGGCCTGCTTTTTGTATTATGCATAGTTCTGGGATTCATTGTATTCAGTAGTAAATTGACAGGTACATTCGAACAGCAACCCTTAAGTTTCGGCGCCGGTGTTGAACTCAATGTGACCATGTCCCTCTCCTGGCTTCCATTGATTGCCGACTATACCCGCTATGTAAAACATCCAAAAGCGGGAACTGGCGCCAGCGTATTAGGATACTTTGCGGGCAGCATGTTGATGTTCACCATAGGACTCGGCGCAGCTATCTATTCCAAAACATCCGATATCAGCGCCATTCTCATGTCCACCGGACTGGGAATCGTAGCGCTGATGATTGTTATTTTTTCAACCGTAACCACTACTTTTATGGATGTTTATTCCGCCGGCGTCAGTGCGGTCAATCTACATCCCAAAATCAATGCAAATGTCGTCGCGCTGAGCACCTGTATTATGGGTGCTTTTTTAGCCATTATGGTCCCGATGAGCCAGTATGAAAACTTTCTATATTGGATTGGTTCCGTTTTTTCTCCCCTCTTTGCTATACTCCTCGCGGACTATTTCCTATCCGGCGAAAAAAGAATCGATTCCAAGCGCCTGTTGAATCTTAAGAATACTGTGTTATGGATCGTCGGGGTCGTTATTTACCGGCTCTTATTACTTTACAACTCGCCGATCGGAGTCACCCTACCTGTGATGGTGATGATTGGTATTCTTTGTCTACTCGTAAACGGAGGAATTCGATTATGGAACAAAAAATTTCAAAACCTCTAATTAACTATACCCTTTACCTAGTCACGGATCGCGATTTGATGAGCACTGCTACCTTAAAACAAGCTGTGGAAGAGGCGATCGCCGGAGGGTGCTCCCTGGTCCAATTACGCGAAAAAACCGCCTCTTCCTTGGAATTCTTTGATACTGCCGTTGCCATCAAACAAATAACTGATCGCTATACCATCCCTTTAATTATTAATGATCGAGTCGATATTGCCCTGGCGGTCGATGCCGCAGGGGTTCATATCGGACAAAGCGATATTCCTGCTGCCGTGATACGGAAAATCATCGGTCCCCATAAAATCCTTGGTGTATCCGCTTCCGCATTGAACGAAGCACTCCAGGCGGAGCAGGAAGGCGCCAATTACCTGGGTATTGGCGCTATGTTTGCCACCGGCACCAAAACCAATGCCAAACTGGTTACCATGGAACAATTAAAGGAGATCAAGGCTGCCGTGAACATCCCGGTCGTCGTGATCGGCGGCATTAACGAAACGACCATTCCCCTGTTCGATGGTACGGGGATTGACGGAATTGCTGTGGTATCGGCCCTGATTTCAAAAAAGGATATTACCTCAGCAGCCAAAAACCTTAAAAAACTATTTTTACAAACCAAGGGGAAATAATCATGGACAGTTTCAAGGCGGCTATCTTTGATTTAGACGGTACTTTGCTGGATTCAATGGGAGTATGGGAAAAAGTTGACTACGACTTTCTAGCTAAGCGAATTTTAGCGGTACCGGATGAATATGTAAAAAACATCAATGCAATGAGCTTTAGAGAAGCAGCGCAATACACCATTGATTTATTCCACCTTAACGAAAAAGCGGCCGATATCATTGAGGAATGGAATAACATGGGCCGCTACGAATACAGTTATAATATTCGATTGAAGCCCCATGCCCGTGAGTATCTGGAATATTTAAAAAAAGCCCATATCAAACTTGGTACTGCCACAAGCTTGCCAGAGCTGCTTTACGAACCGGTTCTAAAAAACAATGAGATTTTTGATTTATTCGACGCCCTGACTTCCACCGCAGAGGTAAGCCGCGGCAAAGAATACCCCGATGTTTACCGGTTGGCCGCCAAAAAATTGGCGGTCCGGCCTGGTGATTGCATTGCCTTTGATGATACGCTCGAAGCCATATCCGGAATGAAGGCAGCCGGTTTGAGAGTTTATGGGGTTTATGATCCTTATTCAGATTATCGGAAAGAAGCCATCCAAGCTCTAGCCGATGGCTTTATTTATAATTTTGCGGAGATGTTCCGGTTCTAATCATTACAGTTTGTATTAAGGAAGAGCAAACATGCTACCGTTTCGTAGGTAATGGTTTAGCAACATCACAAGCCCGGAAACATTTTTGATATGTTCTTCATCCGTGTGATTCTCAACCTAGAGGTTCCCTTTTTCCGTAATTGCCGTATCCTCATATTCAAAACGGCCGCTTTGTTTTACAAGTGTGATTATTTATTTGAGCTATTAATAAAATAGCTAAAAATACATAAGAGTGTATAAGCAATTAGCAGTAAGGTAAATACACCGCTAAGATTGGCATTATAAAGCCCTCTAGAAATACGTAAAGTGAGTATTCCTGATAAAACGGGAACAATTGTAAGGAGCAATACTCCTTTTCGCTCCAGGGGCTTGCGATCTGCCCATAAAAGTAAACAAGTCCATGCGAAGACCATCAGAGCATCAAAGGGCCTAAAAAAAATGCCGGAGGATGCGACATCCAACACCGGTTGTCCTGTGATTGCTGAATATAATTGCGGGACTAACTTAGGTAAAATAACAATCAGTGCTGCTTTGGCATCCAGTATTGCACCGATCCAATAGGATAATCTGAGCCATTGAATTGGGTTTTTCATTATTTTGCTCCTTGTAATTTTTAATCGTACTATGTTGAAACAAAGGATTAATCATCTATGTGTTTATATGCTAAACACAAAATCAAAAAAATATTTAGATAGACTTGAAGATATCCCCGATATCCGATAAAAACCTTCTTACCATTTCTTGTTCATCATGGGTGTATTGAGAAAAAGTGTTGTAAAAATGTTTATTCATCGTATTACAAAATATCTGATACTGATCATAGACTCTTTTTCCCAACGGTGTAAGCGAAATTGACAATTCATTCTTATAACCGGGATCTTTTATTTTTTCGATAATACCTTTTTTTTCAAGCCTTGAAAGTGTTTGAGAAACAGCGCCTTTTGTTATACCAAGCCTTTCGGCGATTCTAGTTGCATTAACCGCCTGTTCTCCTTTGGTCTCCAACATCAGATGAATCTCGGAAGGATATAGGCTAACCCCCTCAAATGTAAAACTTCGCTTCCTTTCAAGAAATAAAAGTTGGTTGATGAAAACCTGCATTTGGATAACTAATGCATCCGGCGCTACCATTTAGATTATGGTACCTCCTCTCCTCAGAATTACCAATCATTAGTATATAGTATCTAAACACTAATTACAAGAACTTTTTCTGCAAAATGAGGTAATCCGGTCAATTGCTTGGTTGCATCGTGAAAAAAATTGGCTGGACCGGGGTTATCTATACTGATAATTTATGCATATTGTCAGTCCCTCCTAAATTCCGTCATAGCTAACCTCAATATTTATTCCTTACTTTACATCGCGCGATGAATGAATTATAGTTATTATAGACCATTTGAAATAATTGGAAAGCATGTGCTTTTTTGTATGATACTTCGTAAAGACGAGTATACGCGGGTGCCTGTGCACGCATATGCATGACAAAATAAAAACTGTCTTGTAAGAACGCAGGAGGTTTTGATATGAATAAAAGGCCAATGGTAGCCATTAAGGAACTATTTATCAAACTTCTAGCCAGTCTCAAACGTTTTCCTGAAGTGATACTGCTTGCAACTGCTGTGGTCATTACTTTAATTTTTCTAAATCATCTGGGCTACTCGGATCCAGCGGCCTTTCGCAATCATTTGACAAAACTTGCAATGGTTCTAGCCTTAGGTATTCCGTTATTTTTGAGTGTCAAATTGATATTTGAAAGATTACCGGATTTAAAATCCTGGTTGAAAGCAACTCTCTACCTTGCAGTAATCATCGGATTAATCTTATATTACTTGTTTGGATTAAAGAAGTTAGTTATGGTTCCGGTAACCCGGTACATCGCCTTAACGATCGCTTTTTATTCTATGTTTCTTTTTATCCCTTGTTTTTTCAAACGGAAAAATTTCGAAATCTATTGTGTTCATCTTTTAACCGGCCTCGCCATCACTTACTTTTATGCTGCTGTTTTATATCTGGGCCTTTCTGCAATGCTGTTTACCGTTAGCAAACTTTTTCTAATCAAGTTAGGAAAAGTTTATTTTGACATTTGGCTAGCCGTTGCCGGAATCTTTGCGCCCGCGTATTTTCTGGCCGATTTACCCGCGATAAAAAAAGAACTCCAGGTTGAATCCTTCTCCAAAGTCCTTAAAATCCTGTTGCTTTACATTGTAATCCCGATGATCGCTGTTTACTCCATGATTCTTTACGTATATTTCGCCAAAATCATTATTACCAGAGTCTGGCCGGCAGGCATCGTATCTCACTTGGTCCTCTGGTATTCATTATTGAGCAATATCGTATTTTTTATGGTCTATCCGCTTCGGAATGATCTCAAATGGCTCGCCAAATGCATAGCGTATTTTCCCAAAATCATTCTTCCCTTGTTGGCTATGATGTTTGTCTCCATGGGCATCCGGGTCCATGCTTACGGCGTCACCGAAAGCCGCTATTTTGTTTTACTAGCGGGATTATGGGTCAGCGGATGGATGCTTTACTATCTCTTTACTAACCGGGTCCGTAACATCATCCTCCCAATCTCCCTGACTATCATTGCAATCTTATCCGTCATCGGCCCCTGGAGTGCTTTTGCCGTCTCCAAATTTGACCAAAACTCACGCTTAACCGCTATTTTAAAAAAGTACAACATGTTGCAGGGCCAAGCACTTGTAAAACCGAACCGTCCGATCTCCGCTACCGATAAAGCCCAAATCATTTCAGTCCTTTCCTATTTCAAAGATTCCCATAGTCTCGGCGATGCCGACTATTTACCGGATCACTTCAAGCTAAGCGAAATGCCGAAAATATTTGGTTTTAAGTGGAATCCGGATTCTAACTATCAATCTTATTTCAATTATCAATTCGTAAACAATCGTAATACCGAGTTAACGGATATCCAAGGATTTGATTATTTTATCAAGATTACGCAGACCGATATCACCAAAAATAATCCTGACAAAAGGCTTCGTATCAGTTATTCTTTGGAAAGGCACGAACTGAAAATTACCGCTCACGATCAGGAAATTTATAAAAAAAGAGTATCCGACCTGGTAATCCCCTTATTTAAAAAAAGAATCTCACCCGGAGAAGAAGCCGTCCATTGTCTGGATGAAACCGCGAAGGTGAAGGTTTTTTACGAGTTCGACACGATTTCCGGACAAACCGATCCGGCAACCGATGAAATGAATATCAACTATATGAACTTTGAAGCATTTATCAAATTGAAATAAACATCATCAGAGGCTCTCCGAAAAATGCTTACTTTTAAGACAGCCTCTGAGTCGTATCAGTAATTTTTATAGACTACTCTCGCGTTTTAGACCTTTTTTGTTTTCTCCCACTCAGATAAATCCGTAGCATTCGTCCGGCGGCGGCGGCTATCAATTCATTGGCATCCACAATCGCTTCCACTAAAGTCATGGGACGAACGATTATGGAGGCCATGCCGTCAATCCCGTGTTCAAACGCTAAGTCTGCGCCGGTTCCCAAAGATCCGGCGATTGCCAGTACAGGTATGCCTAATGCTTTGGCTGTCCTGGAGACGCCTATGGGAGTCTTGCCGAAAATACTTTGACTATCAATCCTGCCTTCACCGGTAATCACCAGATCGGCGCCGATCATTTTTTCCTTTAGTTTTGTCGCTTCAATCACAATATCGACTCCCGGATGTAGTCTACCGCCCAGAAAGGCCATCAGTCCGCCACCTAAGCCTCCGGCAGCTCCGGAACCGGGTATCGTTCGAATATCCTTTCCGAACTCTCCGGAAATAACCGTAGCCAAATGTTCCAATGCCTGGTCCAGCTCCAAAATCATCTCCGGGGTAGCCCCCTTTTGGGGCCCGTAAACGGCTGAAGCGCCGTTTTCCCCGGTAAGCGGATTGGTTACATCGCAGGCTGCCATGACTTCTACAGAAGCCAAGCGTCGATCTTTGGAAACACTGTTGATATGAACCAACTTCTTTAAGGCAGCACCGCCCGCCGCCAATTCAATTCCTTCCGCATCTCTCAAATGATATCCCAACGCTTGTGCCATACCGGCGCCACCGTCATTAGTGGCGCTGCCGCCGATGCCGATGATTAGCTTGGTACAGCCCCTATTCAGGGCGGCCAAAATCAATTCCCCTGTTCCAAAAGTGGTCGTAATCCGCGGATCGCGCTTTTCCGGCGGCACCAATGGCAGCCCCGAGGCTGCGGCCATTTCAATGACTGCAGTCTTTTGGTCGCCTAAAATTCCGAAAAAAGCGGACACCGGTTCGCCCAAAGGACCCCTAACCGGGACATGGACAATCTGCCCGCCGGTGGCATCCACCAGCGACTGGACGGTGCCTTCTCCGCCGTCAGCCATGGGTACGGAAATCATTTCCGCCTCCGGCAAAACTCTGCGGATTCCCTCCTCCATTGCCTGACAGACCTCCAAAGCGGTCAAACTTCCTTTAAACGAATCCGGCGCCAATACAATTTTCATTTTCCAGGTTTCCTTTACGATCGCATTTTTATCCCGGTCCATCCCCAGCCGCCAATTTCAAAGCCACTTGATACGCTTCATCGGCATTGGCGGGTGAACGTTCCGTCATCTCCTCAATGCTCTCATTGGTTAACGACATTCACAGGAGTTCCGGCAATAAATTGTTTCAGATTATCAACCGCAATATCCATCAATCTAGCTCGTGCTTCCTTGGTAGCCCATGAAATATGGGGTGTAATTAGGCAATTCTTGGCTCTAAACAATGGATTGTCAGCCTGCGGCGGTTCAACCGAAAGCACATCCAAACCGGCCCCGGCGATCATGCCATTATTTAACGCATCGGCAAGATCCACGTCTACAACTAACGGCCCCCTTGAAGTATTGAAAATAAAGGCAGTCTTTTTCATTTTCTGGAGCGATTCCTTGTTAATGATTCCCTTCGTTTCAGGGAAGAGTGGGCAATGTAGACTGACAAAATCGGATGCCGCCAATAGTTCATCCAGTTCTACCCATTTAAAATTTTTCCGCTTGGATTGGTCGCTTTTAAAACTATCATAAGCAATGACCTTCATTTTAAAGCCTTCCGCTATATCGGCCACTGCCTGTCCAATACGTCCGAAGCCAATAATACCCATGGTCTTTCCGGCCAATTCAATCAGGGAATAGTTCCAATAGCAGAAGTCCCTACATTGGGCCCATTTACCATCCATGACCGTATCACTGTGATGTTGAACATGCTGAGTCATTTCAAGAATCAATGCAAAAACCATCTGGGCAACAGAATTGGTTCCATAGGTAGGTATATTGGTTACGGTGATGTTCTGTTTCCTTGCATAATTAACATCCACAACATTATAACCTGTGGCCAGCAATCCTACAAACTTCAGTCCGGAAAGCTGCGAAAGTTCCTTTTCTCCCAACGGTGTTTTGTTTGTAAAAACAATTTCCGCCCCCCGGGCACGTTCCACGGCCTGTTCAAAAGGAGTATGGTCATATACCGTAAGTTCTCCTAATTTTTCAAGGCCTTCCCAGCTAAGATCGCCCGGGTTTAGCGTGTACCCGTCCAAAACGACAATTTTCATAGTTTTCATTACCTCATATTCTTTGATTCACTGAATTCTTCATGAACGGCGACCCAAAATCATTTGAAAAAGGACGCCATTTGAATCTCAAATTTGTGGATTCTTAGGATGAAGCATGGTAGCGATTACTTTATCAAGTACTTCATCATCCCATATCTTTTTCCAATCATCCCGCAAAACCAAGCGGTTACCAAGACCGATAGCAACCTTGCAGGCGTCGGAGACAGGGGGCTTTCCCGGGATGTAGCCCAGGAAATTCGCAGTTAGGTTATAAATATGGCCTGTTAAAAAAGATACGGCAGCGTCACGGCTGATACCGCGCTTTTCCGCCTCGTTCACTGTCTCTGCCATCGCATACAGACAGGTGGCTCCCAGCAGTTCCACCAAGGTTGGCTCCAGGAACGCGATTTGCTCGGAAGTCAAAACATAAACGTGTTCTGCTGCATACATGTCTTGGGCAACCTGCATGCATTTTTCATACACGGAATCCTGTCCGCATACCTTGCTCATCACAATATCCTGTTTTCCACCTTCTCCGCCGAACCGGTCCATGCGCGCTTCAAAAGTGTCCTGGTCCAAGAAAAAAGATGGATGGCAGGGATGCGCTACTCCGAAGGTGCAGTCGTCGCGCAGGGTCAACTCTTTAGCCACTGCGGCTGCAGGGTCTAGGATCAAAAAACCGGTACCGGACTTCAGCATAGGAACATATATAGCCGACAACTTTTCAATCAGCGTATCGGGTACCGCAAAAACAATCACCTCTGATTTGGCAATTGCCTCTTCTACGGAAGTGACTTCCAGACCGCGCTCATGGATACTGTCAATGCCTTGGGGAGCGTTTTCCACAAGCATTAAATCATATTTCTGCAAATTCTTGGCCAGGTTCTTACTGGTGCGAGTCCCCATCTTTCCACCGGCACCGATTACGGTAACAGCAATTTTCTTATTCATATCGTCAGCTCCCTATGATTGTTTTTTATTAACAACTTTTTTCACAGCATCAATTATGTCAATAATCCCTATTCCATAATAGTCAAGGAGGGCATTGGGTTTCCCTGATTGCGGAAATACATCTTTAAGTCCTACTCTTGCCAAATGGACTGGACAATTCTCAGACGCAGTCTCTGCAAGTGCGCTCCCCAATCCTCCAATGATGCTATGATCCTCCACAGTCACCGCAGCCCTACATTTCTCAAGTATCTTTGTAATACCTTCCACATCGATGGGCTTAAGGGTTGAAACATCGGCCAGAGTCACCTTTATTCCTTCATTATTCAATTTCTCCGCAGCGGCTATCGCCCTATCCATGATAAAACCACTTGCAAATATTGCTGCGTCATGGCCATACTCTTTCAGGATTCTTATTTTACCAAATTCAAAGGGCACATTTCGGTCATAAACGACAGGTTCACGCCCACTGGCACACCGTATATAAACCGGCCCTTCAATGTCGACGCAGGCCTTAACCGCCCCATAAACCTGGGATTCATCAGCCGGCGTAATGACTGTAATTCCGGGAATACTCCTTACAATACCCAGGTCCTCAAAGAATTGATGGGTCACTCCTTCGCGTTCACCACCTAACAATCCGCCATTGATGGCAATCATCTTCACATTCATGTGAGTGTAGGCTACAAACGTCCTCATCTGCTCACAGGCCCTCATGGTTATAAAACCTCCATAAGTACCGACAAAAGGAATCAGCCCGGAGCTTGCAAGCCCTGCCGCCACATCCAGTGCATTTTGCTCTGCGATTCCGACTTCAATGTATCGCTCAGGAAACTTTTCAGCAAATTCCGTAGCCCTCATTGCCTTTAGCGAATCGGGTGAAACAAACATCAAACGGTTATCTGTTTCCGACATTTCTATAAGCGCTCTGGCAAAAGCTTCTCTGGTACCTTTATATTGACTCATTACGCCTCACCTCCTAACAACTCTATCGCCCTGGCAAGCTGTGCGTCGTCAGGTACCCTCTTGTGCCAGGAATTGTCATTTTCCATATAATCAATGCCCTTACCCTTGATTGTCCTTGCAACTATCATGCTGGGCTTACCCTTTTGTTTCTTTGCATGATCGATTGCATCCAGTATTTGATGATAGTCATGGCCATCAATCTCCTGGACATACCAACCAAAAGCCTCCCATTTTTCTTTGATAGGCAATAGTCCCGAAACTTCCTCTACCGAGCCTCCACTCTGCCAGCCGTTATGATCGATAAAAGCAATAAGATTATCAAGTCTGTACCGTTTGGCGCACATAGCCGCCTCCCATACAATACCCTCCTGGATCTCGCCGTCACCCAAGATCACATAGGTATAATAATTTTTTTTATTATATTTGGCGGCAATCGCCATGCCTGTTCCAATCGGCAGCCCATTACCCAAAGAGCCCGAGGTCATATCGATACCCGGAGTTTTCTGCATCGTCGGATGGCCTTGCAATATACTTCCCAACGTTCTCAGCCCGGCAAATTCATTGACCGAAAAGTATCCCTTACGTGCTAATGCTGCATATAATCCAGGACAAGCATGTCCTTTTGAAAGAATAAACCGGTCCCTATCTTCCCACTTAGGATTTTTAGCATCTACATTCAGCTCATGAAAGAACAGTGAGGTTATTATATCCAGTGCGGACATCGCCGGCCCGGGATGTCCATCCCCGGCATCATGAACCATTTTTACAACATCCAGTCTGAGCTGGTCTGCTGTTTTTTTTAAGTTCTCAATATTTCGCTCCATTTCTTTACGACCTTTCCTTTATCTTGATATAACAAATAGTACGAACATATTCACTGACAAACCATCGAAAACAATAAACCATATTGAGTCCGTCTATATGCCTTCATTCTTCTAAACATGAATTACACTTGCAAATTAAACACTTCGATCGCCGTACCGGACAAGACTCGCTCCAATTGCTGAGGGTCTTGGATTAAGGTGCGGTATTTGACCAATTCCACCGGAGCGTTAATCGCTTGGTCGGACGAAAACATCAGCTTGGTTGGACCGACAGTTTCCAGCGCCTTACGAATATTCATAATATTAATCCAACTAGGTTCCAGGTAAACATTGTCAAAATGGCGGGCCAGATATAAGGCCTGCTGGAAAAACATGTCCGACCCGGCATGGGCGATTACAAATTTGACATCTTTGAAATCACCGACTACCTCCAACAAGCTGGCCGGATCGGCAAAAGGAATCCCCATTCCCGTATGGATCATCACCGGGACTTTCAGTTTTCCGGCAACTTCATAAACAAACCGGCAATCTTCATTGGCAGGATGGGCGGCATGGGCGATCGGAGTAATTTTCAGCGCCACATAGCCTAATTTCCGAACGCAGCGTTCTGCTTCTTTCTCATAATCCGCGGGCCGGAAATGAGGGTTTATCGAGGCCATTCCCCAAAAATAGCGCCCGGCCTTTTTGCAAAACGCATGAATCCGGTCATGAATTTCACGCGTGTCCTCAAGATAGGGACGGTTGATAAAAGGCTGCACGATGGCGCCGGCAATACCAAATTGCCGGTAATACTCCAATAATTCCTGTTCATTGGAATCTTCATCAAATACATAATCGTGTCCCAAGTGCGCATGGGCATCAATAATCATCGCCATAACCTCCCTTTATTGTTACGTATTTATTCTTCCGCCCGCCTGTTACTGGCCAGCATCAAAACCGCAATAATCAGGATGCCTTCAAAGATTCTCTGCTGTCCGATGGATAGACCGGCAATCTGCATCGCCGTAACCAGCAAAATTAGAAATAAACTGCCGAATATGGTCCCCCCCATAGTGGCCCGGCCGCCAAAAATCAATGTGCCTCCTAAAACGACCGCCCCAATGGTCTGCATCAGATAGGCAGACCCCATATCCAGAAAAGCTCCGCCCACCCGGGCCGATATCAAAATTCCGGCCAATCCCGAAAAAACTCCACTGATTATATAGGCAATAATTATGGTTCGATCGGTCTTAACCCCCGCTAAATAAGCGGCTTTCATGTTTTGCCCGACGGCAATCAACGAACGGCCATATGTGGTACAACCCAGTACAAAAGCAACAAGTCCGGCGATCAAAATTAGGAAATAGATTAACAGTGGAATTCCCAAGAATTGCCCCCGGGTTAGTCCCAGTAAAATCGGACAAATGCTGAAAGCGGTAAAATGTTCGTTATACAATAGATAACCAGTGGTAACAATGTTTCCAGTCGCCAAAGTCGCGATAATCGGCGGAATCTTCAAATAGACCACCATAATACTATTAAATATTCCAATCACCGCGCCGATTATCATCACCAATAAAACGGCGGGCAAAAAATAGGCATCGCTGCCGTTAATCATTCCGGTGGCTATGAATGCCGATAGCGTTATAACCGATGGGATCGAAAGATCAATCGCGCCGCCCCCGGTGGTAACCACAAACATTTGGCCGATAGCAGCAATGGCTAAAAATGAGGCTGCGATGGCATTGGTCAACAGTGAGTTCAGGTTTAAATTGGAACGAAGAACTCCGATAAAAATCCACAACAACATCGAGCCGGCGAAGGTCCAAAACCAATGGGCCTTGTTTAAAAAATCCCTGATTTTGAGGTTCATTGTTCCTGGTCCTTTCTTAATAGTCTTAGTGCCAGAACTATCAACAAAATTGCGCCCTGCACGGCAGTTACATAACTGGAGCTAATATTGAAAAAGCCCATCAATGTTGCAATGAGAGAAAGAGTAATGGCGCCGAAAACCGCCCCGAAAGGCGATACCGTTCCACCGGTCAAATAACCGCCCCCGATAACTACGGAAGCCACGCTCAATAGAGTGTAGGAAGAAACGGCATTGGCATCGGAAGCTGTGGTGATGGCAGTCACCAAGAGTCCGCCCAATAAACCGAACAGGCCGCTAATTAAATAGTTCACCGTATAAGCCTTTATTTCCGACCAGCCGCTGCGCCGCATCGATTGGGCGTTATTACCGAATCCCCGTAACACGGTCCCGTAACGGGAACGGTAAACCCAAAACCCGGCCAAACCGGCCAGCCCTACAATGTAAACTGATTTCGGAAAAAAAGGCGCAGGATAGTTATATATTGTAGTAAGCCATCCCGGAGCCGTTCCACCCGGCGCCATTTGAACTGTATAGGCAATACCGGTCCAAATAAATGAAAATCCCAGGGTGACCACAATCGAAGGCAACTTCCGCGCATAAATCAGGGTTCCCATCAACGAATACAGGGCCACAGAGCCAATCAAAGCCAATATTCCCCATCCCGGCTTTTGTACCAAAAAAGTTGCGCATAGAACATTAATCAGGCCCACATAATTGCCGATTCCCATGTCGACATGAGACAACCCGATAATAAAAGTCTGACTCAGGGTGACAAATATCAGCGGAATAGCCCCGCATAATAACAAATCAACGCCGAAGGCGGAAAAAACATTGGGAGACAATATCCCGCAAATGATAAAAAATGCCAACATCGAAATCAATGGAATGACCAAACCGGTGATATCAATTTTATCCTGCCGGCTGCTGTAATCATGGATTGCTTTTTCATTACATTTGGAAAATGAAGCATTGATAATATTTTCTTTGGTAATTTCGTTTTCACTTAGTTCTTTAACAATGGATCCTTTAGCCATCACCAATACCCGGTTGCAATAAGCGAATTCTTCATCCTCGGTGCTGTACCAGATGATCAGTTTTCCTTTGGCTGCAGCTTCCTTTAAGATCTGATAAAGTAATTTTTTAGTAGCGATATCCACACCGCGGGTGGGATCGTCAAGAATGATAATATCGGCGCCCGACATCAAAGCCCTGGCAATCAATACTTTTTGTTGATTGCCGCCGCTAAGGTTGATAATACAGTCATCAACCCCGGAACTCTTTACTTTCAATTGGTCATACCAATTTCGAATCTCCAAATTCATCGACTTGGCCGGGATTCTCTGAAACAACCGTCCACTGGCCAACTTGCTGATATCCATATTACGGCCAATCGACCATAACGGAAAATTCCCTTCTTTTTTGCGATCACCGGTTACATAAGCAATTTTACCCATGGACTGAATGCTTTTGCTTTCTTTTTTGGGCCTAAAAAGCGTCTTTAAAAACTCCCGCTGCCCACTGCCGTCCAGCCCGGCAATACCGATGATCTCGCCGCTTTTCATTTGTAAATTGATCTGGTGCAGTTCTTTGGTGTTGAGATCATGAATCTCAATAGTATGGCCGCCCTCAAATTGCACAGAAACCGGGGTAGCGGTGTTATCCGGCTCGACAACTTCGCTGGACTGAGTCTCCCGTCCTTCACCCATTTTATTGATCAAATCATCTTCATTGGTTTCCGATACGGTCCCGGTCCATTTGACGGAGCCGTTTTGCATAACATAAATCCGATTCGAAAGTGTCAAAATTTCATTCAACCTATGTGAGATAAATATAAAGGAAATCCCCTCATTGCGCCTTACACTTACATAGTGGAGCAACTGCTCGGTTTGTTCTTTGGGTAAGGATGATGTGGGTTCATCAAGAATTAACAATTTTAAATTTTGGTCACTAATTGCCCGGGCTATCTCAACCATTTGCTGCTGCGCTATCGGTAAGGAACTCAGTCTGGCATTGACATCAATGAAGTTATTAGGAAATATATCATCAATCGATTGCCGCGCCAAAGTTCTCGCTTTTTTGCGCCAGGACCAAATGCCTTGGAACAAATGGTCATGTTCCAAATAAAAGTTTTCATATACCGTTAAATTGGTACATAAAGATAACTCTTGGAAAACAATCCGGACTCCAAATTTTTTGGCTGTTAATGGCGAATAGTCGGACCATTCGATAGGCCGGTTTTCCAGCAATAAACTTCCCTGGTCCGGACAGGTAACCCCGGAAAGAATCCGCATCATTACACTTTTGCCCGCGCCATTGGCCCCGACCAGTCCGATAACTTCTCCTCGTTCAACCTCAAAGTTAACATCATTCACCGCAACCGTAGGCCCATATGTTTTCTTAATGCCCTTTACGGTAATGAAGCTCTTATCCTTTATCCGTTCATTAGTTTCCTGCGAACCGTGATCCATGAAGCATATCCCTTCTTTACCACAATTATCATTTCAGTAACACCGATAAAATTTTTCTTAAAATGAAAGTTCTCCGTCCCCCTTTTGAGGCCTGGAGAACTTCCATCGGCATGACTGTTATTTCGTATTAATTACATGTTCCAGCACATATTCATAGGTAAAATCGGGAGAAACAACCGTTCCGGGTTTCATCTCGGAGTATTTGTCAACATCATCCTGGGTTACTTTGCTAAGCGGTAATCTGATTTCTTTCGGCACTTTCACCTTGTTAAGAACGGCCAAAGATACCCAGAAAGCTGCGCCGCCGATTCCCGGCGCCGAACCCAAACTTATGGTTTCATAATTTTTTTCGCGTTTCATCTTAAGCCACCATTGGAGAAATTCCGAGGTATTGTCGCCTAGAATCAACGGCATCGGTTTTCCAGAGGCTTCAAAAGCCTGGACTACGCCATAAGAAGCGTTGCCGGCTTGGGTTAATACGGCGTCAACCTGAGGCAAACTCGGGATAATATTGGCCATGTTTTGCTGGGCCACCGAAGCGCTGGCCTCACCTTGGACCTGTGCAACGACTTTAATATTGGGGTATTTTTTCAATTCGTCGTTTTGGCCCTGTAACATCCGAATGGCGGGAGCGGAACCGGAAACGCCGAGGATCTGAACTACGTTAGCCTTTCCGTTAAACCGTTTGGCCACATAATCCACTCTTTCGACACCGTCCTGCACAAAATCGAAATCCATTTTATAGCAGTATGGACTATCAGCAATTGAGTCAAAGGCAAGCACCTTAATCCCAGCCTTGTTGGCTTTTTCAATCACTCCGTTAAGGGCTGTCGGTGATGCGGCATTAATACAAATCGCATTGACCCGTTTCAGGATCAGGCTGTTCATTTGAGCAATTTGGGTATTCTGAGTTCCGTCGCCGTTTACCACGATATAGTTTTTGATATACCCTTTCTTTTTAGCCTCTTCACCCACATTTACAAACGCATCGACCATTTGTTTACGCCAAGTATTCCCATAATATGAGTTTGATAACGCGATCACCCAATTCCCTTTAGGCAAACTCTGTGCGCCGCTTACGAAGGCTGAAAAAACGAATGATAAAAGTAATATACCCACCAATAAAAAAGCCAGTCTTGATTTCATTACAACAACTCCCCCTTTAATGTTTTGTAATAGAAAACCATTACCTTATTTTTTCGAAATCCGCTCACCCCCTTTCATAAAACTTAGTGTAGTCAAATCCCTGTACTTCCAAAGCGATTAATCAAAAACATCCAAAAAGCTATGTAATCTATTATCAATAATTGATAATCGATTATTAACTTTATAGTAACACATTATTTATGACATGTAAACAACTTTAATGCCCATGTCTTTAACCATTAAATCACATTCTTCTTCAAATGGATAATGGGAGATATTGCATGAGGGCTTTAAGAAAGCAACGAAATGAATTGATGAAGTTGTCTAAATACTGATATGCAAAAGCCGTCCTCCAATTTTCTTCCGTCTTGACATGGACGGGAAAGAATTTGTACCGGAGGACGGCTTTTTGGGAATGATAAGCTATTTCCTTAATATCGTTAATATTATTGGTTTTCAGTGCGTTCAACCAAAGAAATATTTTCTTCATAATGATTTCTTATCAAAGTAACGGCTGCCGGCAAATCGCTGTGAATAATCGTATCCAGTATGGGCTGATGGCGCAAAGCTTGAAATTCATAATCAAACATTTTATGACCTGCTAAAAATGTTACGCCCCGGATAATCCAATACTTAATCCCCAGATCCGTATATATTTTTTCCAAAGCCGTATTTTGGGATAATGAAACCATCTTATAATGAAATTCCCAATCGAGATCGGCCTGAACGATATAATTTTCGGTCCGAGCGGCTTCGGTCATTTGATTGACAATGGATTGTAATTGATCGACAAACTCTTGGCTGATATTATTGAAGGCTTGTTTCACCGCCAGTTCTTCCAATACAGACCGGACACTGTAAACGTCCTTTAATTCTTTGACGGAAATTTCTTTGATATAACTGCCTTTATAGGGTTCGCTCTCAATAAATCCCATAATTTTTAAATCTTTAATAGCTTCCCGCACCGGAGCCTGGCTCACATTAAGTTCTTTGGCGATTTGCGTTTCAACAATTTTGTAACCGGGTTGGTAAATCTTTTTATTGATGATACAATCCAAAAGATAATTCTTTATTTTCTCGCTTAATGTGGTATGTTGAAAATCAAAGCCGTTGGTCATCCCAAAATACTTCCTTCCAAATTAATCCATTATAAAATACAATCAATAATCGATTATCTCTTTATATTATATTACCATACTCCGGTTTTAAAGTAAAATATTTATTCAACTAACGCCAGCATAAGCAATAGTTACTTTTTTGAAAGCATATTTCATCCGAACGCCTACTTTTAAACCGATTCAGAAAATTATTGCTTTTATTATAACACGTTTTTTTATGTAATAATCAATACACTTCAAACCTTTTCTCTGAAGAGCATTTGACCTTTAAAATCAATCGTGATAATATTGGAAAAAACGCATTTAAAGGAGCCGACATGGAGCGTCTATTATTTGGAATATCCGGCCTTCCTACCGGAGATGGTACAGTCAAATTTAACTATAAAAGCGGTATCACCTATTTAAATTCCATCGGCCTCGATGCCATGGAGCTTCCCTTTGTCCGCAATGTCAATGTGACTGCCAAAAATAAAGATGAGATACTTCAAGAAAAGACTGCCAAAGAATTTTATCTCTCTGCTCATGGTTCTTATTTCGTCAACCTTAATGCCGATGAACTGGAGAAACAGGACCAATCGCTGGAAAGGATCATCAAAGGCGCCAAAGCCCTCGAATTGGTCGGTGGAAGGAGTCTGATTTTTCATCCCGGTTTTTATTTAAGCGATTCCCCGGCGGATACTTATACTACTATCAAAGAAAACTTGCTAAAGTTACCGGATCTGGGCGTGGCTTACCGGCTGGAGACCACCGGCAAGCCTACCCAATTCGGCAGTATCGATGAGTTAATCTCTTTATGTAAAGAAGTGCCCACCTGCAAGCTTTGTATCGACTTTGCCCATATCCACGCCAGAGGCAACGGGGCTCTCAAAAACTATGACGACTTTGTTGCTATTCTTTCCTCAATCCATGATGGTTTAGGAGAAGAAGCCTTACAAGATATGCACATCCACCTTTCAGGCATTCAGTATACTCCCAAAGGGGAGAAAAACCATTTGGAATTTAAGGAAAGCGATTTTCAATATTCCTTATGTCTGAAAGCGTTAAAAGATTTTAATGTAAAGGGATGCATCATTTGTGAAAGCCCAATCTTGGAAAAAGACGCGTTGCTGCTTAAGGAAACGTATGAGAAAGTTTGAATTATTTTGTGAGTTCACCAGCTATGAATGCAGCTTCCAAAAAGTCCAAGAAAGTATTCGGTCATGATTTCCGCCATTATTCTTATTGTCAATCGGAGCATCCAAGACTAAACTTTCTCTGTTACTACTTACTCTTTTTTCGCCGGTTTCCTGATTTCGGCTCCTTCTTTTTAGCTTTCGCCTTTAGCTCAGGAACCATTTCTGCGGCCGCCACTTCTACACCGAACATGGCGGTAACATCTACATCTTCCAAAATCCGGCGGCTCTTGACACCTGAATGGCCAAGCATGGATTGGGCCTTACCCCGGATCGCTTCGCTGATCAATTCCTCGATCTTAACCCCCCGTAGGGTGAAAAACAAGGATGGGTCTTCATCCAGCCTGGCCCCCACTCCGTACAATACTGCCGCCACATGTTTGCACATTATGGCCCAATCGGGGCAACTGCAGCTTAAAGTAATCTCCCGCGGCGCCGGGAACAGACCGCTTCCTTTGGCAGTAAACAGCTCCCCAAGTTCTTTAGGAAATTTGCCGTCAATCAACTCCGGCAGAGACTCAATCTTCCCCTCACAGGTTTTTTTGAGCTTGGCCCAAACGCTTTCGGTAAGCGGACGGATGGCAATCTCCACTTGATAGGGTATAGAGGCGCTCCCCTGGACCAAAGCTTTGATAGTGCCCCGTTCCAATTTTAGGTCAAGCACTGCCCCATTTCTTAGGTAACTCCGACCCCGCCCAATGCGGTTTTCATAGTCGGAATAACTCTCCAGATTATCGTTCCATGCTTCTCCCCACCAGGTCACGGCCAACTTTCTACCGGTGATGATCACCGGCGTAATCGCCGGGTCCTTTTTGCGAAGTTTTCCCACTGCTTGCTGCGCTCTTCTTTTTTTCTCCGCCACCGGTACATACTCCGGATATCCGTAAAACGCCATCTTTATTCCCTTCCTTGCAATTCGTGCAATGCCTCTGCCTCTGCCTCTGCCTCTTCCAATTTTAACTCCATTAATAAGACGTCCTACGAGTTGGTAAGTCTAAATAATTCCATCAATTGCCGATTATCCATTTCGGTAATCCAGCCTTCCTTGATATCCGGTATAATCTCCCGCGACATTTTAGTTTTTTCCTCGATCATCAAGTCGATCTTTTCTTCCACAGTCCCCTTGGTGATAAACTTGTGCACCAATACATTTTTTCGCTGGCCGATTCGAAATGCCCGGTCAGTCGCCTGGTTCTCCACCGCCGGGTTCCACCAGCGGTCAAAATGGATTACATGGTTGGCCGCAGTCAAGTTCAACCCTACTCCCCCCGCCTTGATGGACAATACTATAAAGGGGACATATTCATGGCCTTGGAACCGGGCTACAATATCCTTCCGTTTGGCCACCGGCGTTTCTCCATGCAACACCAATCCATCCTGGTGAAAAATAGTCTTCAAAAACACCGCCAGCGGCCCAGTGATCTCCTTAAACTGAGTGAATACCAGGACCCGCTCTCTTTTCTGATAGATCGTCTCACAGATTGCCCGCAGTCTTTCATACTTGCCGCTTTCGTTTTCCGCATAGGCCGCTTGACCCAAGTACTGGTCGGGATGATTGCATAATTGTTTAAATTTCATCAACGCCGCCAGCACCAATCCTTTTCTTTCGATCCCTGCGGAACATTCCAGTTTACTTTGAAGATCCGCCACGATAGCACTGTAAAGCGCCGCCTGTTTCTTGGTGAGATCCGCATACACCTTCATTTCAATTTTCTCGGGCAAATCGCTGATGATGCTTTGATCCGTTTTGAGCCGGCGCAGGATAAAGGGCGCTACTACTTGCTTCAACCTGGCATAACCATCTTTGCTTTCCGAGAGCTTTTTGGTAAATGTCGTAAATTCCTTGGCGCTGCCTAAAAGTCCCTTATTCAAGAAATCGAAGATGGACCAAAGGTCCGCCAGCCGGTTTTCCACCGGGGTGCCGGTCATAGCGATTCTGCTGCGGGCTTTTAACTGCTTTACGGTTATGGTTTGCTTAGCCCCCGGATTTTTAATGGCCTGGGCTTCGTCCAGAATCACCAGATCCCACTCAATCGCCTTTAGCCAATCCGTCCGGCCCAGCATCCCATAGGTAGTAATATAAACGCCCCCATTCAAATCCTGGGGCTTCGCAATATTTCCCTTTTCCTGCGGGTGTAGCAAATAATATTTCAGGCTAGGCGAAAATCTGTCGATCTCAGCCGTCCAGTTACCGATTAGCGAAGCCGGTACGATTAGCAAGACCTTTTCTTCTTTCATGGTCCGGATGTGATTTAAAAGGGCGAGCACCTGGACTGTTTTGCCCAATCCCATATCATCCGCAAGGCAAGCGCCCAAACCAAGGCTCTTCATGGAGTAGAGCCACCCCAGACCCTTTTGTTGATACTCCCTAAGTTTCGCCTTAAAATCAGCCCCGCAATTTAGTGTTTCAATGGTTTCAGGTCTTCTGAGCTGTGAAAGCACTTTTTCCAACCATTCCCCGTTGGTAACCTCTATTTCACAATTATTCTCCTTTAGATTCAAAGATTTAGCGGCCGAAAGGCGCATTCGCAACGCTTCCACCAAGGTCAAATCGCCATTTTCAGCCAATCGATGAGCCTGTTCGTAGGCAGCCAGCGTTTCCCGCAAACGCTCCCGATCCACTTCCACCCATTTTCCTTTGATAAAGGCCAACCCGTCTGTTTCAGCAAGCAGTTTTTTCAATTCCTCCGGTGTGATCGTCTCCCCGCCCAGCGACAACTGCGCATTGAAATCCATCAAAGCGTCCAGTCCCAAAAAAGATGGCGCCTTGGCCCCGAGCCGAATGACTACTTTCAGGGAATCCGCTTTGTGCCGCCACCAATTGGGTATCCGGCACAGAATACCAACCTCTTCATAAAGCGGTACTTCTTTGAGAAAAATAAAAGCCTCACTTGAATTAAGTCCGATGGGATGAAACAACTCGCCGGTTTCCAACAGTTCTGCCACAAATAGGCTTCGCCCTGCCGCCTTGTTGACGGTCGCCAATAGTTCCAACAATTTGGCACTGTTTTCCCCATATTCCAGCAAGGCATTTTGTAGCGGCAAATGCTTTGGCGGCTTGCCTGTATCCGAAGCTTCCACCGCATATGTAGCCAGAAAGGCAAAAGGGAACTCTTCCTGCTTGCTTTCCACTAAGTGAAAATAGACCTTTCCTACAAAATGAAGCTCGGGATTCTTACCAATCAGATATTCAGCGACACTAACGCTTTCCGGCTGTTTTTGGATCTCTTTCGAGAATGCCTGGTTCAGCCGAGCCCAAGCAGACTCTAACCAATGAGTATTTAAAAACTCTACTCCGTTCAAATACGGAGCCGCCGCTAACAATCTCTCCCGTCCCTCATCATCCATAACAACAATAGTCTTTTCCCGCAATGCTTCCAAAGCCGGATTCCCGGTCAGATTCTTTACGAAAGCCGCCGCCACTTGATACAGATATTCCAACGATTCGGAAAGTTCCGCCTGCTTTTGGGTTGCTCCCAACTCAAAAAAAGCCCCATCGGCATCCGTCAGATAGGCCTGATACAAGTGTTGCTGAAAGGCAACCGCCGCTTCCGTCAAGCTCCGTTCTACTACTTCCTGCCAGTCAAGGGCATAAGCGCCGTCGGCTTCAATGGTGGTTATCAATTCTCGTGTGAAACCGTTATTTAGGTCCTCGTCACTCGCAAAGTCTGTCATTTACGCTTCGACCCCTCAATACCTTTTATATTCTTTGCCACAGAACATGGCCCTCGCTTCGCTTTTTTGGCAATCCGCTATCGTTCTCGATTTTAATTTCGGTATTTTTAGTTTTTTTCCTCTCTTGAACAGTCAAACTGTCTTATGAAAAACCTTAAATTTCTTTTGTGGAAGGAACAGAGATAGTGCATTCAAAGATGCAAATTATTTTTTAGCTATATTTTCAATAACGGTTGGTCCTATAGGACCATTTTTATTCTCGCGCAGAGGCCCCCCTCTGCTACTACTGTTTTAATAGCTCTAAAATCATTTTACTGTATAAGGCGCAGTGGCGCGGAGTTTTAAAATCAATAATTATTAGTAGAACTAAAAAATACAAAAGTTCTGATTTATCTGTTCTCTGCGCCTCTGCAGGAGGTATTGTTCTTGGCAGTTAATTTTATCAAACAAATATTCCAATCAACCCTTCTTAAGAACATAACCTATGTTTTAACTCTGCGCCTTTGCGCCTCTGCGCGAGATATTCTTTTTGGCTTTCAAATAATATAGGCATTTCAACCAACCATTCTTAAGAACATAGCCTATTTTTTATTGACAATAGTTTTAAATGGTAATATACTTTTTTTGAATTTAGAAAGGTGGAGTTTTGATGTCGGTTCTGTCTGTTATGGTAGTTCGTAACTGAATATCGTTTTAAAAGGCCTCAATTGACGGGAAATATCCTGTTTGTTTGGGTTGCCCTTTTAAAAAACATACCTAAAACAGACTGCTTATACACTTTCAATAATTCGATGCGACAAGGTATGCTTGTTGCATTTTTTATTAGGATTTTCGCCCGCGGAGCATTCTGCACTTTTATAGGTGTGGTATGTTTTGCGGGTTTTATTTTTACTTGATTATAACCGGCTGAAAACCGCTGTTTGAGACCATCATTTTTTATGAGGAGATGCCCAATGAACAATTATAAAACTCTAGAATTTGACAAAATACTTGAGCAACTTGCGGATAACGCAATGTCTGATATTGTTAAAGCGCGCTGTCTTGCGCTGATCCCATCATTGAACGAAACGGAAGTAAGGCGACGCATAGACGAAACAACACAGGCAAAACAAATAATTGAACAAACCGGAACACCACCGCTTCCATCAATGACCGTTCTGCAGAAGATCATTGGCCTGATAGCTGTGGATGTAATGCTAATGCCCAATCAGATAGCCCATGTATCGTCCTTCCTGGTATCTTGCCGAAGAATGAAAATCTACCTCAAAAAAGCTGAGGCGACAGGTGTAGCCATCGCATGGTACGGTGAGTCAATCGACGAATTATCGGAACTTGAAAATGAAATCGACCGCTGTATTCGAAACGGTGTTGTGGACGATAGGGCATCGAGCCGGCTCGCTGATATTCGACGCCTAACCACCATTACCATTGATCAGATTAAAGCAAAACTTGACGCGTTGTTAAGAAAAAACAAGGACTGGTTTAGCGAGAATTTTGTTTCGATCAGAAACGGTTGCTATACTTTACCGGTCAAGCGTGAGCATAAAAACAATGTTATCGGTTCAGTTATTGATCTATCGCAGACCGGAGGAACCTGCTTTATTGAGCCGACATCGGTAGGCAGACTGCAATCTGAACTTTCCGCATTAAAAATTGAGGAAGACAGCGAAGTCAGGTGCATTCTGTATTCCTTGACGACCTTTATCAGTGAGAATCTTCCGGCTATTCAGCGTAATATCGAGGCTATGGAAACCCTAGATTTTATTTTTGCCAAGGGTAAGCTTAGTTTGGCTATGAAAGCATCACCCATCATCATCAATGCAAAACGGGAAATCCGGATCGTGGACGCCAGGCATCCATTAATTAATCCCGATACCGTTGTGCCTTTAAACTTTGAGGTCGGTAATCAAACCAACGGGGTAATTATTACCGGCCCGAATACCGGCGGCAAAACTGTTGCTTTAAAGTGTGTAGGGCTTCTATCGCTTATGGTACAAAGCGGATTGCATGTTCCAGCGGCTGAGAACAGCATTTTTTGCTTGCATAATCTAGTGTTGTGCGATATTGGCGATGGGCAAAGCATTACCGAAAATTTATCTACCTTTTCATCTCATCTGAAGAACATTATTGGGATATTAAGACAGGCCAATCATGAATCCCTGGTCCTGCTCGACGAACTTGGCTCCGGAACCGACCCGCTCGAAGGAATGGGGCTGGCAATTGCGATTTTAGACGAGCTGAGCGCCAAAAAATGTTTGTTTGTGGTGACCACTCATTATCCGGAAGTCAAAGAATACGCGGCAAATAAGCCCGGGCTTGTAAATGCCCGTATGGCATTTGATAAAGAAAGCCTTTTGCCGCTTTACCGTCTTGAAATCGGGGAAGCTGGCGAGAGCTGCGCTTTTTATATCGCTGAGAGACTGGGTCTGCAGCAACACCTGCTAGTACGCGCTCATGAAGCCGCCTATGGAAATTCAATGAAACAACCGGGCGCTCTGTTGCCGCCATACAATGCTCTTCCTGAGAAAAGTGATATCGTGAGCGCATGCGCATGCGCATCACAGATTGTCAAAGAAAAGGAGCTGCCGCGAAGAATCCAGTCCCGTGGCGAGAAGTTTGCCATCGGCGATAGCGTAGTTGTTTATCCTCAAAGGGAAATCGGCATTGTCTATGCCCGTTCCAATGATAAGGGCGAGATTGGCGTTCAGGTCAAAGGAGAGAAAAAGCTGGTAAACCACAAACGGATTCAATTAAAGGTGCCCGCTGACAAGCTATATCCGGAGAATTATGATTTTTCGATCATTTTTGATAGTGTGGCAAACCGCAAAGCCCGCCATCTGATGGGTAAACGGCATGTCAAAGGTAATATGGCTATTACTGAGGGGGATGGGAAATGAATACGATGCACATTGAAAGGAAGAAAATGATGAGTATTACACTTCGTCTGGAAAACGAAAACGATTATCGGGAAGTGGAAGATTTAACCCGGGAAGCTTTTTGGGATCTCTATCATCCCGGAGCCTGTGAGCACCTAATTGTTCATAAAATCCGCCAGAGTCCCTCCTTTGTACCCGAACTGGATTTCGTAGCGCTGCAAGGGAATTCGCGCACACGTGCGCGAATTGTCGGGAATATCATTTATTCCATATCGAAAGTGATGGATGAAGGCCACATGAGCAGAAAGTAATAACGCTTGGCCCGATAAGTGTTTTGCCCTCTCTTCAAAAGCAGGGAATCGGTTCCCTGCTGATTGAGCATACTATCAATGTGGCCAAAGCCATGGGTTATAAGGCTATTGTCATCTTTGGACATCCCGCCTACTATCACCGCTTCGGTTTTGAAAACGCGAAAAACTTTGGCATAACTACCGCCGCAGGAGAGAGCTTTGAAGAATTCATGGCGTTGGAACTGTATAAAGGCGGATTACAGGGTATTAGCGGGAAATTCTACGCCGATCCTGCCTTTGAAGTCAATGAAGAGGAATTGGAGATTTTTGAAAAAAACTTTCCTTATAAAGAAAAACATGTTACGAACACGCAGTTAAAATAAATTTTCATTGGGATATTTCCATATTTTCTCCAATAAAAAAAGCCTTACGGCTCTAAGTTTTTCTTTTGGAATAAGTCATATCTCATACTTTTCCAATTAGCTAGTTCATTTTGATGTTTATACAAATTAAATACAAACCCAGATTTCTCATAAAATTGCGGAACTGTCTTATTGTGCGATATATCTGCATCAACCGTTAAAAATCGACAAGCAATTCCGTAATCATTCATTTGTTTGGCAAAACCAATAGAGAGCCATAGAAGATATTTTCTATAGCTTTTGCCCATTTCCTCTGCATGAATTGCTAACTTTCCTATCTTAATGGCGGGTAAAGATTGGAATGGCAACTTGTGTAGTTTAAATTTACGACAAATTTTATTTCTTTCTGTTCTATATAAGTTGAAATAAATAACTTGGCCCAAAATCCAACCTCTCTCTGGCTCTCCCCCAACGAAGCCAATACGAAGAAGCGGATTCAGTGGGAGAGTAACCGA
>WSSedL1CaDRAFT_10000495_pt1 | contig 27812 bp, 22 predicted proteins | sample WetSurSL1Cattail_FD_9464 | JGI IMG/M metagenome (IMG submission 9464)
AGCACCAGGTGTTACAGTAGTAGCATTGGTTCCATCGGCTGGACCTGTTCCTCCACCAATCATGGTGGTCACTCCGCTGTATAAAGCATGGTCTATTTGTTGTGGACAAATAAAATGAATGTGAGTGTCTATTCCTCCTGCTGTAACGATTAATCCTGCTCCCGAATGCACTTCGGTTGAGGCGCCAATAATCATGTTTTCGGTAATTCCATCCATTGTATCTGGATTTCCGGCTTTACCTACCGCAACAATTTTTCCGTCTTTAATACCAATGTCTCCTTTTACAATTCCCCAATGGTCAATTATCATGGCATTGGTAATCACAAAATCAAGTACACCTTCATCTCTTGTTGCTCTTGCCGATTGTGCCATTCCATCACGAATGGTTTTTCCTCCACCAAATTTAGCTTCTTCACCGTAAACCGAAAAATCTTTTTCAATTTCGATAAACAATTCCGTATCTGCCAATCGTATTTTGTCACCAACTGTTGGCCCAAACATATTGGCATATTTTATTCTATTTATTTCTATACTCATGCTATATTACGGTTTTAGAAATTCGTTTAATTTTTCTTGAATCCCTGCTTTGTCTAAAGTATCAATATTGGAATCTATCAAATTATTGAATCCAAAAATGGTTTTATCTCCACTTATTTCAACAAGCTCCACCTCTTTTTCTTCTCCTGGCTCAAAACGCACCGCTGTTCCTGAAGCTATATTTAAACGCATTCCAAGCGTTTTCATTCGGTCAAAATTCATTTTTTTATTCACTTCAAAAAAATGAAAGTGAGAACCAATTTGAATGGGACGATCTCCAGTATTTGTTACTTCAATAGAAACTGTTCTCTTACCAACATTAATTTGAATTGGTTCTTCTTTTAAAATATATTCGCCTGGTATCATTTGATTGGATTATGAACAGTTACTAATTTAGTTCCATCAGGAAAGGTAGCCTCAATTTGGATATCATGAATCATTTCAGGTATTCCCTCCATTACATCTTCACGACTCAGAATTGTAGTTCCGTATTGCATAAGTTCAGCAACTGTTTTTCCATCTCTTACTGCTTCTAAAAGTTCAGAACTGATTAAAGCAATTGCTTCTGGATAATTTAATTTAAGACCTCTCTTTTTTCTTTTATGAGCGACTTCTCCAGCAGTATGCAAGAGTAATTTTTCTATTTCTTTGGGACTTAGGTGCATGGTGTCTAATTTAATCTTATTATTACAAAAATATCATTATTTTTTGTTGAAATCCGAATCTACAACCGAACATTTCAAATAAAAAACCTCAAAATACTTATTTCTCAAAAAAATCATTTCAAAAAGAAAATACAAAAAAAATAGGGGTATTAAATCAAAAATATAATAATTCTTCCACAATAACCCTATTTTTCTTAGGGGTAATGTTAAAATAATTATAATTTTACTTCAGTAATAACCAGAAACAAATTCAATTCTTATGAAAAAAATCATCTTAGCACTTACAACTTTAGCATTAGTTGCATCATGTAAAAAAAGCACGTCTACCGAAGGAAAAGAAGACGCCGAAACAGTAAAAGTAGGTGTATTACATTCTTTATCAGGAACAATGGCTATCTCTGAAACAGATTGTAAAAACGCCACTCTTTTAGCAATTGAAGAAATAAATGCCGCAGGAGGTATTTTAGGAAAAAAAATCGAACCTATTGTAGAAGATGGTGCATCAGACTGGCCAACTTTTACAGAAAAAGCAACTAAATTAATTGACCAAGATAATGTAAAAGCAGTTTTCGGATGTTGGACTTCATCAAGTAGAAAAGCTGTTTTACCAGTTTTTGAATCTAAAAACAACTTATTGTTCTACCCAGTACAATATGAAGGAATGGAAGCTTCTAAAAATGTAATCTATACTGGAGCAGCTCCTAACCAACAAATTCTTCCAGCTGTTGACTATTTGATTAAAGAAGGAAAGAAAAAATTCTTCTTAGTAGGTTCTGATTATGTTTTTCCAAGAACAGCTAATAAAATCATCAAAGCCAAATTAAAAGCAGAAGGTTACGAAATTGTGGGTGAAGAATACGCTCCACTAGGACACACTGACTTTACTTCTATTGTTCAAAAAATAAAAAGTTCTGGCGCTGATGCTGTTTTAAACACCATTAACGGAGACAGTAACATTGGTTTCTTTAAACAAATGAAATCTAACGGATTAGTTTCACCAGCGGTAACTTGTATGTCATTCTCTATCGCAGAAGTGGAATTAAAAGGAATTGGAATTGACATTATGAAAGATCAATTGACTGCTTGGAATTACTTCATGAGCATGAAAGGTGAAGCCAACGAAAAATTCATCAAAGCCTATCAAGCAAAATATGGTGCAGATAAAGTTACTGATGATCCAATTGAAGCAGCTTATTTTGGAGTATACATTTGGGCTGAAGCAGTTAAAAAAGCAAATTCATTTGAACCAGCAGATGTACAAAAAGCAATTGGCGGCGTTAGTTTTGAAGCTCCAGAAGGAAAAGTTTCAATTGACCCAGTTACGAATCACACTATTAAAAACTTCATGATTGGTAAAGCCAACGATAAAGGACAATTTGATATCCTATACCAATCTCCAGAAATGATTAAAGCGGATCCTTTCCCAAGCATTGCAACTAACAAAAAAGTAATTGCTCCAGGTAACATTCAATAACCAAAACCATTTACAAACAATTCCAAAAAATAACCATTTATGAGAAAAATTTTATTGACACTCGTTACCCTATTATGCACTTCAGTGTTCTTTGCGCAAGATAAAGGAGAATTTGATTTCACTGCTTCCCTACACAATCAATGGTACTGGAGAGGTTATGCAGTAGGACCAGATCCAATTATAGCCGCTCAAGCTAGTTTTAAATACAAAGGTTTAGAAGTAGGTACTTGGAACGGATATGGTTTAGCTGGAATCTGGAAAGATGTGGATACTTACATCTCTTATTCAAATTCAGGATTTACAATTTCCTTATGGGATATCTTTAATTATAGTGATTATACGGCTTCTCCAGGTTATGCAGGGTACGGAAACCATACACAAGCCAATTATTTCCATTTAGGAGAAGGCACTAGACACTTTTTAGATTTATCTGTTGGATATGCAGTTCCTAAAACAGGTTTAAGCTTCTTTCTTGCAACAATTGTTGGAGGAAGAGATAGAAATAGCGATGGTTCACAAACCTATTCTTCTTATTTTAAAACATCTTACAACTTTAGCTTAGAGAACAATGTAACTGTTACTCCTTATGTATCTTATGGTTTTGCTTTAAACAGTGATAATGGAGGAACTTTTTGGCAATGGACAGACAAAGCCGTTGCCGATGCTAAAGACTCAGGATTCAATGAAATTGGAATTAACATTAGTAAACCAATAAAAATCACTGATACTTATAGCGTTAAAGCAAGTGCAGGTGCAGTTGCTAGTCCAATAAACCACACAATGACAGGTTTATTAGGCGTTACCTTATTTTAAAAATTAATTTTCAGCTTATAGATTATATGAGTGAAATTTAATTCATGTAATCTATAAGCCTTTTATACAAAAAAAAGTCATGGGAGAATTTCTACCATTTTTATTTAACGGATTAAGTATTAGTTCTATACTTCTACTTACAGCAATTGGATTGAGTATTGTTTTTGGAATGATGGGAGTCATCAATTTTGCACATGGTGAATTTATAATGATAGGCTGTTACAGCACCTACATTGTAAGTTTAGTAATGGGAAGCGAAGGAACATGGCTGACCTTAATTATAGCTTTTTTCCTTTCGTTTATACTTTCATTTGGAATAGGATTTCTGGTCGAAAAATTCATCATAAAACGATTGTATGCCCGACCCTTGGACAGCATTCTAGCCACTTGGGGAGTTAGTTTAATTCTACAACAAGTTGCTAGAAATATCTTTGGTTCCAATAATGTGAATGCTCCAATGCCTAAGATTTTAAATGACGGATGGAAGATCTCGGAAGATATCACCCTACCCTACAATAGAATATTAATCATTTTTATTTCTATTTTAGTTTGTCTATTTGTCTATTATTTCATGTACAAAACTCCAAAAGGAAGAATTCTTCAATCTGTAATGCAAAATCGCTCCATGGCAGCTTGTATTGGAATCAATACAAAAAAAGCCGATTCATTTACCTTCTCATTTGGTTGTGGTCTTGCGGGAATAGCGGGAATTTGCATTTCAATGCTAGGGTCAATTGGACCATCAACGGGACAAAATTATATTATCGACACCTTTTTGGTAGTTATTTTAGGAGGAATAGGAGGCTTAAGAGGGTCTATTTTAGGAGCCTTATTAATTGGACTTAGCAGTCCATTTATAGAAAGCTTGACCACATCAAGTATGGCAAAAGTGATCATTTTATGCCTAGTACTTATTACACTACAATACAAACCTCAAGGCTTATCACCTATGAAGGACAGAACCATTGATTAATCTTTTGAATTATAAAAAATGAAACAAAAAACAATATATATATTATTAATTGCAATACTCATAATTGTTCCAATTTTTGTACTATCTGATTTCCGTCTTTCATTGCTAAGTAAATTTGTAGTTTTTTCTATTGTAGCAATATCTATCAATTTATTGTGGGGATATACGGGAATTTTAAGTCTAGGACACGGTGTTTATTTTGCCCTTGGCGGATATTCAATGGCCATGTACTTAAAACTTCAATCGCAACCACTACCCGATTTCATGGAATGGTCTGGAATAGAAACATTACCTTGGTTTTGGAAACCGTTTCAATACCTTCCTTTAGCATTAGTAATGGTAGTACTATTGCCTGTAACATTGGCATTATTAGTAGGTATTCCACTTTTTAAATCAGGAACTAAAGGAGTTTATTTTACCATTATCAGTCAAGCCATAACATTAATCATGTCTATCCTTTTTGTGGGACAACAAGGTTTTACAGGAGGTTCTAATGGTATTACTGGTTTTGATGGATTATTTGGTTACTCCTTAAGCGATCCTACTTTGATTAAAATACTATACATCATTGCAGTATTAGTTTTAATTGCAGTTTACTTTATTGTAAAATTCATGCTTAATACCCATGGTGGAATCTTAATTAGAGCTATTAGAGACAGAGAAACAAGGCTACGTTTTTTAGGATATCAAACCGACTCTTTTAAAATACTTACTCTTGCTACTTCGGCAGCAATTGCAGGTGTTGCAGGAGCTTTATTTGTACCAATTGTTGGAATTATATCACCTTCTATAATGAGTATTCTAATGTCAACCGAATTTGTAATTTGGGTAGCCATTGGAGGAAGAGCCACTTTATTAGGTCCTATCGTTGGAGCATTGGTCATCAATTATGCCAAAACTAGTTTTTCAGAATCTATGCCCGAATACTGGTGGTATTTTTATGGTTTCCTATTCATAGCCGCAACGATAATTGTCCCTAAAGGAATTGTAGGTAGCTTATTAGAGAAAAAATGGTTTCTAAAAATATTTAACAAAGCTCAAAATGAATAAGAAATTACACAGATTAGTCAACCCAATTATAGGTATGTATGATGTCGAAGTCAATTTTGATGGCTATAAAGCATTAAACAACATCAATATTGATTTTCCTGCTAAAGGTGTTCAGTTTATAATTGGACCAAATGGAGCTGGAAAAACAACAATTTTGGACGCTATTTGCGGTAGAGTGAAAACATCAAAAGGAAAAATCATTTATAAAGGCGATGCTCATATTCAAAATAACAAACCTGAAAAAATTGTACATCTAGGAATTAGCCGAAAGTTTCAAAACCCAACTATTTTCAATACACAAACGGTTTACGAAAACATGAAATTGGCTTTAATTTCAGGGAAACCAACAATTTGGTATCTTTTCAATTACAAAATTACTGGAGAACAAGAAGCCATTATTGATGAAACTCTAGAAAAATTAAACTTATTAGTATTCAAATATGCTATTAGTGGTTCTCTATCTCACGGACAAAAACAATGGTTGGAAATTGCCATGTCTATCATCAACCAACCCGAATTATTATTGGTAGATGAACCAATTGCTGGAATGTCGCCAAACGAACGTGATAAAACCGGCGAATTATTGACCCAAATTGCCGAAGAACGAACTGTTTTTGTGGTAGAGCATGATATGAAATTTGTGAGTAATTTTTCAACTTCTGTTCTTGTTATGCACGAGGGGATGATTATAGACCGAGGTACTTTTGACCAAATTGTAAACAACCAACAGGTGATTGAAATTTATCTGGGAAGACAAAAATAGATTCAATCTAGTGTCTTTCCTTAATTTACACCATTATAATTAAATAGAAATGTTAGAAATAAAAAATTTGACCGCAGGATATTCAGACGAAACCGCAGCCATTCACGATATCAACATTAAGGTACCCAAAAACGAAGTTTGTTCTATAATTGGAAGTAACGGAGCTGGAAAAACAACGCTGTTAAAATCCATCATGGGTTTACTACCTTCTTCTAATGGTGAAATTATTTTTGACGGAAAAGAAATCTCTAAAATGGATTCAGAAACCATCTCCCAAATGGGAATTGGTTATGTTCCTCAAGGAAGAATGATTTTCCCGTATCTAACAGTAGAAGAAAATCTGTTGTTAGGTTGTGAAGTTCGAAAAATGAACTTAAAAAAAGCACTTGAAGTAGGCTATGATTATTTCCCTGATTTAAAAGGAATAAACAAACGAAAAGGCGGAATGCTCAGCGGTGGTCAACAACAACAATTAGCCATTGCCAGAATGCTCGTTATAGACCCCAAATTGATTATATTAGACGAACCCGCCGAAGGAATCCAACCTAACGTAGTTCAAGAAATAGGTCGAATATTGACAAAAATTACCACCGAATTAAATGTTTCCGTACTTCTTGTAGAACAATTTGTAGGCTTTGCACTCGAATTGTCTAATTCTTATTATTTTCTTCAAGGAGGACAAATAACAAAAGGAGGTATCATTACTAATGAAAACAGAACTTCAATTATAGAAGGCATCAAACTATAATTGGAAGATAAACATAAAACCAAAGCCTTCTTTTAGAACTGAAAGAAGGCTTTTTTTGATTTATTTTTTTGATTTTTTCTTCGAATGGGATTCTTTTGGATTTCCACCCAATGCCCACAAAAGTCCTCCTTTAATATGTTCCAAAAACACAGGGTCTACATAATCTTTACTGTCATGTCCTAAAGCGGTATAAAACACTCTACCTCCTTCAAACTCATGACACCAAGCAAGAGGCAAGTAATCACCAAAAGTACGACCCGGATAAGCTTCTTTTTCGCTGTCTTTTACCGTTTTCATATCGGCAGCTAGAAGGATATGATTATTAGGATTGAATTCGTTCATATAATAACACTCGTCTTCTTTAGTCCATCTTTCCCCTAACATCGAAGTTGAAGGATGATTTTGGTCAACCACTTTTATTTCGAAAGACTGAAAAGCAGGATGTCTTTTAAATCTCCCGCCTACCATTGCTGCATACCAAGGCCAGTCTTTTTCAGAATCTGACGCACTATGAACTCCTACAAAAGCGCCACCAGCATGAATGTAATCTACCAAGGCTTGTTTCTGCTGTTCGGTATCAAAAATACCATTACAGGTATTCGAAAAAACCAAACAGCTGTACTTAGCCAGATTTTCGGTATTCATTACTGCCGGATCATCTGAAACATCAACAATTAGGTTGTTGGCTTCGCCAATTTTCTTCCAAGCCGCTACACTCGAAGCAATATTTTGATGCACATAGCCTTTTCCGTTTTTGGTGTAAACCAAAATTCGCTTTTTAGCTGGTGGATTGGCGAAAACAGAACCTAAGCCAAAAACAACGGCGAGTAACATTAATTTTATTTTCATAATTTTCTATTTATTTCTCGAATATAAAAAGAAAATCCCAAACTCTAGTCCCGATGCTTCGAGAAGAATTTGGGATTTTTTAATATACCCACAAGCTTTTAAAAAAACTTAAAGTCCTATTCTCATAAATCTAATTTAGACAACACTTTTTATATTTTTTCCCACTTCCACAGGGGCAAGGATCATTCCTGTTTACCTTTTTATCATTTAAAACAATTGTGCCATTATCTTTTATCTTCTTAAATTCCTCAAATAATTTAGAATTAAAATCGGATTGATTTCTTTCTTCAAAATAAGTAAGCTCATCATTTAATTCGAAAACGGTACAGATCTCTTTTTCCTCTTCAATAAATTCAAACAAATCATCGTAATCACCATTTACCGAAAAATCAATATATCCTTTTTCATAGAGCATTTTTATTAAACTTTTCTGATAATCGTCAGGCTGAGAAATATAACTTACAAAGAAAGCTAAATAGGTGTGATCAATATTTTCGCTGTCTTCAAGAATGGCATTGTAAAACTCTAATAGTTCTGTCCAACAATGTGAGATTTTATTTTGAATTTCGGTATTTTTTAAATAAATCTGATATAAAGCCAATGCAACTTGTTCTTTGCTAAAAGTGTCTAGTTTATCTTGCTTTAAAAAACCTACTAAAGTCTCAATCCGATTATGACCAAAATGACATACAAGATTCCAATAATATTGTGTAAACAAATCCCCAAGCCAATAATCAATCTTATCCTCAGACCATCTTAAAACATCTAGAATTATATCCAACTGACCTTCTCTTTCGTTTTCTTTTAATAGAAAAAGTGTATAAATTAATAAATTATAAGATATATCATCATCTATTTCGTCTAATTCATTATCGCAAAATTGAATTATTAACTTTAAATCTTTAGTAAGTGTAACTTTCTCATAAGATAAAATTTCTTCAAGTTGCTCATTACTCAAAATACGATTGGTAAAAAGATTTTCTAATACCTTATGATGTAATTGCGGAATATTGTTCATGATTTTTATAAATATTTCTTTAAAATAGCTTCTTTTTGTTTTGGAATGGCAGCAATTTCAGTTTCTAAAACTTTTATTTTTGCTTCTATTTTTTCAATTTCTGAAACGATTTTTTGTTGCTCGGAAAGTGGTGGAAGTGGGATTTTTATGTTAGATAAAAGTGTTTGATTTAAACTTTTAATATTTGAACCAGAGCTGTCTGTAACAATTTTATTCCTAACTAAATCTGTTTTTAAATAATGACAAAGAAACTTAGCGTTAACATTTTCATCATTAAGTCGAATCCTAATTGTGAATCCTGAAAATGATGTTTTTATTTTCAAATTTTCAATAAACAAAAATCTACCTACCAAATTAGGTGAACCATTTGACCTAACAACTAAAATATCATTTTGCTTAAGTAAATAATCATCTGATAAATCTCCGTCTATCTGAATCTTTTCTAATAATTCTAAATCAGAAGAGAATCTATTTTGAAAGTCTCCAACTCCAACAATATTAATTAATTCACCTAAACTATTTCTAGAATAATTAAGCCCATTTTTGAAATCAGAAATTGAACCTAAATTAATATCTTTAAATTTCAAATTTGTAATTGATGAAGAAATACTAACTTTCAATTTCTCAACTTCCTCTTTTGCTTTCCTTTCTTTTGCTACTAAAACCTCAATTTCAGAAACTATTTTTTGTTGAATGTCTAGCGGTGGAAGTGGGATTTGAATATTTAATAAATTTTCTCTATTTAATCCACCTTGCGCAGTACCCGTAACATTGAGTTTTAACAATTCTTGACCAGATTTAGAATAAAGGATATTAAATAAATATTTTTGGTTGGCTTTTTCATTTGTTCTTAATAAAAAGACGTGTTCATTAATCATTCCTTTTTCATACGGAAAATTATTTTTAACGAACAATGACGTTTTTCCTGTTAACGCTCCATCTTTGCAAATAAGAACATCTAAATCTTGCAAAAAACCCTGATTTGCTTGATTGAAATATTCTTCGGGAACAAACTTCATATTATTTAAAGAAACGGTTCCATCTAAATTAATATGTTCTCCTCCTAAACTTGGTATTCCATCTTGATATTCAGACACTCCACCTTTTGGTCTTTTTCCACTTTCAAGAGTTTCAAGAATTTCTCCAAGCTTTTTTAATTCCCACTTACTCTCAATTTTTACTTTTTTTTTAACCGAAAGCGAAATGTTTTTTTCAAATTCTACTCTATCAAAAGTCATCATATCTACTAAATCGTGGCGAGAAACGTTGTTTTGCATCGCTTCATCAATTGGGAAATCGTAATCTCCTGCAAATGCTTTGTAAATGTATGTGCTTGCTTTTTCTGGATTATCAAAAATATCGGCATCAAAAAGTTGTGTGCAATCCTCTATGTTTTTTCCTCGTTGTATTGGGTGAATCCCTTCGCTTCCCCTTCTGTTAGAAAACTCATACCCTAAGAAACGTTTTTCGGCATCTTTTTCACCGCTTTTTACTAAAACTACTTTTTGAGGATAAGCAATAATGAAATAACATAGTTTATCAGCTTCTTTTTCTAGAAGTAAATTGCAAAATGCTGCGTCGTTTTTGGCTTTTAGTTTCTTTTGGTATTCTTTATAAATTTCGTGTTCAATTATTGTTTTGTTTGGTTCTTTTTTCAATAAAGAAATATAATCTTCAAATGAAATATTTTCCCAAACATGGTTTACATATTTAGCTACTGGTTTTTCTATACCGTTTAAGGTAACATCTTGAAGATCGGTAAAAAATTTCTCAACTGCTATTTTTAAATTTCTACTTTCATAGTTGTTTCTTCTTCTTAAAAACAGAGTAACGGTATTAGTTCCTGTAGCCATAAAGGTATTAGAGCCTAATTCAGTAATTCCAACAATATCAAAATATTGCAAAATGATTTCACGAGATTTTGAGTAAATTCCCGTATTACTTAATATAGAACTTGGCAAAATAATTCCAGCAACTCCGCCATCTTTCAACAATTGTTTGGTTCGTTCGATAAACAAACATTCAATTTCTGAACTGTTATCGGTTAATTTATCGTAGAGCTCAAAATCACCATCTTTATAAAATTGTCTTGCGGCATTTTTAAAAGCAGCAACAGAGTAAGGCGGATTTGAAACGATGATATCAAATTGCTTATTATCTTTCTCAAAGTTTTTGTCTTTGATAGCAAGTTTTCCTTTGTAATCTTTATGTTCAAAATTAGCTAAACCATCAGAGTGAATTACATTTGCTAAACCATCACCATGCAAATAACAACCTACTTTACCTACTTTTACTAAGCGGTAATCCTTTTCAATCCCATAAACATAATCAAAAGCCCAGTCAAAGTGAAATTCTTTAGCTTGTTTTATAAATCGCTTTACTTCTGCTTTTACATCTGGAAACTCATTGTTATCAATAATTCTTTGCACTTCGTGCATAGTTTCAGTTAAAAAGTGCCCACTTCCAGCAGCGTAATCAATTACATAAGGTAAATATTCACCTTTTTCTCCATTTTGTAATTTTTCTTTAATTATGTTGTCAATTGGTAAACTTTTAATCACAAATTGAGCTACAGGAACAGGCGTGAAAAACTGACCAGATTCTTGTTTTAATCCAGTAGTTAAAAGTAACTCGAAGAAATCGGATAAATATTGTTGTTTCTTGGTATATCTTAATTTATACCCTTGTAATAATTCAACTATTTCTTTAACTACAACTGCATTGTCATAAAAAGACTGTTCATCATAAACATCTTTAATAGCAAATTCGTTGTTTTTTTCTAAACGAACTTTTCTAAATTCTTGTAAAATAGGATTTCTTTGTTCTTCTGTAAGAAAAGAATACCTGTTATTAAACTCAGATTCTGAAAAATCAGTAACATTTTTTTCTAAAAAGGCTTTCATACCCTTTTTATACAAATCTGTTAATCGAATTTGAAAAGTTACATGTGTATCTTTTTCGTAATGAATTCCTTCATAAGTAAAAGGTGATTCAAACCATTGAAATTCTAATTCCTTGTCAGTATCTTCTTTGTCTTTTTCGTCATAGATTTTACAAAGAAATAATGTAAAGATTCTATTGAAAGCGTTTCCTTTATCAGAAACAACATTGTGACGTAAAATTTCAAGAAAACGATTAAAAATAAAACTACTATCTTCTTGTTTTATTTCTTCTAAATCATTTATTGTTAAAGCTTTGCTCTCAAAATTGTATGGATTAACCCATTTATCAAAAACACCATTATCTTTAGTTAATTTACTCCACTTTTCGTAAAAATCTTTAACATCACCTGTTCTGTAATCGTCTTCAATTTTTACAATTTCATTTCTATAAACAATTTCTTTTCCTTTCAATTCAGAAGAATAAAGCATGATAATATCCGCTTTGTTACTAAATTTAAAGTATGTAAAAAGCTGACCTCCGTCTTTTTTCATTCGAGTAAATTCTTTCTCAAACTCTTTCCCGTGGGTTTTGCACTCAATCAATAAATATTCTGAACCGTCTTCACGAGTGACGCAAATATCTAATCTACCACTAGTTCCATGACCAGCAGCCCAAGTTTTTTCTAAAGTAATATTTTCTGGTTTATACCCTTTTTCAAGAAGTCTGTTTACACACTCAAGAACTACAAAATTCTCAGATTGAGAAAAATTTTGAGTGGTTTTGCTTTCGCAAATAATTTTATCTCCATAATTAATCATTTCTTTATGGAAATCAATTTCTAAAATATAACCGTCTTTATATTTTTTAATATAAATATCTTTTGCGTTCTCTTTTGGCTGAAAACCAATTGCTTGCGCTAGATTTTTCATGTTATATTCATTTGAGTTAGTTAGGGCAAAAATATAACAAAAAAAAATCAATTTTCATATGTATGCTGCAAAAATATACAACACATATTAACTAAAAAAAATCCCAAACTCCATGAAATTTGGAATTTGGGATTTTTATTTAGATTCTTTGCTCTCGCTCAGAATGACATTTTTGAATTACAATTCAAATGCTTTTTTAGGATTTCCACCGCAAAGCAATTCTACCGGGTTTTCTAAAGCTTCTTTTACAGCCACTAAGAAACCAACAGACTCACGACCATCGATAATTCTGTGGTCATAAGATAAAGCCACATACATCATTGGGTGAATTTCCACTTTACCGTTTACTGCAATCGGACGCTCGATAATGTTGTGCATTCCTAAAATTCCTGATTGTGGAGGGTTAATGATTGGAGTAGACAACATCGATCCAAATACACCACCATTAGTGATTGTAAAAGTACCACCAGTCATATCATCAACAGTAATTTGACCGTCACGTGCTTTGATAGCTAATCTTTTGATTTCAGCTTCAATTCCGCGGAACGTTAAATTTTCAGCATTACGAACTACAGGAACCATCAATCCTTTTGGTCCAGAAACAGCAATAGAAATATCAGCAAAATCATAAGCTACTTTATAATCACCATCCATCATAGAGTTCACGTCTGGATATAATTCTAAAGCTCTTGTTACCGCTTTTGTAAAGAATGACATGTACCCTAGACCTACACCACCATGTTTTGCTTTGAATGCATCTTTATATTCATTACGCAACGTATTGATTGGCGTCATGTTTACTTCATTGAAAGTAGTTAACATCGCTGTTTCGTTTTTAGCAGCTACTAAACGTTCTGCTACTTTGCGACGCAACATAGACAATTTAGTACGCTCAGAACCTCTATTTCCTCCTGTAGGAGTTCCCATTGAAGGTACTGCATTTACTGCATCATCTTTAGTGATTCTTCCTCCTTTTCCAGTTCCAGTAACTGAAGCAGGCTCGATATTTTTTTCGTCTAATATTTTTTTAGCTGCTGGAGATGGTGTTCCAGTTGCATAAGTAGCTGCTGGGGCTGCAGGAGCCGCTGGCGCTGGGGCTGCTTTTGGTGCTTCAGCTACTGGAGCTGCTGCAGGAGCTTCCGCTGCTGGTGCTGATCCTGATGGTTTAGCTGCTGCAGTGTCAATATGACAAACTACTGCTCCTACTGCTACTGCATCACCTTCTTCTGCTTTTAGGGTAATAATACCACTAGCTTCTGCTGGTAATTCTAATGTAGCTTTGTCTGAATCTACTTCAGCAATTGCTTGATCTTTTTCAACATAATCCCCATCTTTTACTAACCAAGTGGCGATTTCAACTTCTTTAATAGATTCCCCTGGTGATGGAACTTTCATTTCTAAAATCATGTCCTAATATTTTAAATTATGAATTTTAATTTTTTAATTATGAATTGTTATTCTTTTGCATTTGATTCTAGCCCTGATGGTAGCGGCATCCTTTTTCTTTTTTCTTTAAAAAGAAAAAGATATAGCGGACAGCAGGAAATAGCTCCAAATTTTATCTAAATAAATTTTTATCAAATACCATTTTAATTGCATCGGCGTGGCGACGTTTTGCACGTGTATAACTTCCTGCTGCTGGTGCTGAGTAGGCTTTTAATGAAGCTAATCTCCATTTAACCAAGTCGAAGTTCATTAACATATAGCTGTAAGCTCCCATGTTTTTAGGTTCTTCTTGTGCCCAAACATAATCATCTGCATTTGGATATTGTGCAATAATTGCTTTTAATTGTTCTACTGGTAATGGGAACAATTGCTCAATACGTACTACTGCTACATCACTACGCCCGTTGTTTTCTCTTTCGGCAGTAATATCATAGTAAAATTTACCTGTAACAAAAACCAATGTTTTTACTGCTTCTTTGTTTACAATAGCATCATCAATTGTTTCTTGGAATTCTCCATTGGCTAATTCTTCAACAGTTGATACGCATCGTGGATCACGCAATAAACTTTTTGGAGAAAACACCACTAATGGTTTACGGTAAGTGGTTTTCATTTGTCTTCTCAACAAGTGGAAGAAGTTAGCTGGCGTAGTACAATCGGCCACATACATATTGTGACGTGCACATAATTGCAGGTAACGCTCCATACGTGCCGAAGAGTGCTCAGCACCTTGACCTTCGTAACCGTGAGGCAATAATAAAACGATACCGTTTTGATTATTCCATTTATCCTCTCCACAAGAGATGTATTGGTCAATCATAATTTGGGCACCATTAGAGAAATCTCCAAATTGTGCTTCCCAAATGGTTAATGCGTTTGGATTTGCTAGTGCATAACCATAATCAAATCCTAATACTCCGTATTCAGACAATAAAGAGTTGTAGATACGGAAGTTTCCTTTTTTGTTTTCGATGTTGTTTAATAAAACTACTTCTTCTTCAGAATCTTCTACTTTAACTACCGCGTGACGGTGAGAAAAAGTTCCACGTTCTACGTCTTGACCTGAAATACGAATATCATAACCTTCGGTTAATAAAGTACCGTAAGCTAATGTTTCAGCTGTACCCCAATCGATAGTATTGTTGTCGTATCCTGTTTTTCTATCCGTAACAATTTTGGTTATTTTGTTGATGAATTTCTTGTCAGATGGCAAGCTAGATACTGTTCCAATGATAGAATCTAAAGTTGCTTTATCAACAGTAGTATTCGCTTTTTGCAACATTCCAACATTAGAAACTTGCTCAAAGCCTTTCCATTCATTTTGCATAAATGGAGTGATGATAGTCAAATCTTTTTTACGAGATGCTTCTAAATTGTGATCTAAATCGTCTTTGTATTCTTTTTCTAAAGTTTTTACCAAATTAGCATCGATAATACCTTCAGACAATAATTTCTCAGCATAAATATCTCTTGGATTTTGATGCTTAGCAATGATTTTATACAATACTGGTTGAGTGAAACGAGGCTCATCCCCTTCGTTATGACCGTATTTTCTATATCCTAATAAGTCAATAAATACGTCACGTCCAAATTGCATGCGGAAATCCAATGCAAATTGCATAGCGTGAACTACAGATTCTGCATCATCAGCATTAACGTGTAATACTGGCGACAAAGTAACTTTTGCCACATCAGTACAATAGGTAGAAGAACGAGCGTCTAAATAATTCGTTGTAAAACCAACTTGGTTGTTAATTACAATATGAATAGTACCACCTGTTTTGTATCCATCTAATTGTGCCATTTGGATAATTTCATAAAGAATCCCTTGTCCTGCAATAGCAGCATCTCCGTGAACGGCAATAGGCAATACTTTAGAGAAATCATCTGCAAAATATTTATCTTGTTTTGCTCTAGTGATTCCTTCAATAACTGCACCTACAGTTTCAAGGTGAGAAGGATTTGGAGCTAAATTGATATTAATTTTTTTACCTGATTTGGTAATTTTATCAGCTGTAAGACCTAAGTGGTATTTTACGTCACCATCAAAATATTCTTGATCGTAATCTTTTCCGTCAAATTCTCCGAAGATGTCTTGAGTAGATTTTCCAAAAATATTGGCTAAAACGTTCAAACGACCACGGTGAGCCATTCCCATTACAAACTGCTCTACTCCTTTTTCGGCTGCTCTTTCAATTAAAGCGTCTAAAGCAGGAATAATAGTTTCTCCTCCTTCAAGAGAAAAACGTTTTTGTCCCACATATTTAGTATGTAAGAAATTTTCGAAAGAAACTGCTTGATTTAATTTATTTAAAATCCCTTTTTTCTCATCAGCTGAAAAAGTAGGACGATTTTCATTGATATTTAATCTTTCTTGAATCCATTCTACAATTTCGGGTCTACGAATGTACATGTATTCGATACCAATGTGTTGACAATAAACTACCGTTAAGTGTTCGATAATTTGTGACAAAGAAGAAGGCTGTAAACCTAATAATTTGGCTGCATCAAAAGTAGTATTTAAATCAGCTGAAGAAAGCCCAAAATTCTCTAAATCTAAACTTGGAGAAAAAACTCTACGATCTCTAACTGGATTTGTTTTAGTAAACAAATGTCCTCTAGAACGGTAACCATCAATCAATTTTACAACTTTAAATTCTTTTTGAAGTTGTTCTGATATCTTACTGTTATCTACAGGACTTGAAGAAACCGAAGTTACTTCTTTGCTGTATTGTATTGGATTTTCGTCATTATACGTTTCCATTCCAAAATCGAAACCTTGAAAAAAACTTCTCCAACTAGGCTCTACGCTATCTGGATTTTCTAAATATTGATCGTATAATTGAGCAAAAAATTCGGTATGCGCTGCATTTAAAAATGAAAACCTATCCATAATATTAGTGAATATACTTTTTGTTAAAATAGTTTGGCAAAAGTACAATAATCAACTAAATTTACCTGTAATTTAAAACACTTTTAACTATTAAAATGTTAAATACCTTACTACTTATGACAAAAAAACATGCCTTAGGTACTTCAAATTTAATTTTGATCACTTTATTAGTATTTATTTCCACACATTTATCAGCTCAAAACCAAAGTTCTCACTTTAAATCGAACAATGATTTTTGGCAAAACGTACAATTTGGTGGTGGATTAGGTTTAAGCCTAGGTACTGGATATACTGATATTTCAGTCGCCCCAAGTGCAATTTATAATGTTAACGAATATTTTGCGGTAGGTCTTGGTGCTCAATACACTTATGTAAAGGTAAAAAACTCATACAATTCAAATTTATATGGCGGAAGCCTCATTACTTTATTCAACCCAATTCCTGAAATCCAACTTTCGGCTGAATTGGAACAATTAAGAGTCAACGTTAAGGGAATTGACAATAACAACAACTACAGAAATGACTTCTGGAATACAGGTTTATTCTTGGGAGCTGGATACAGAAACGGCAATGTAACATTAGGCGTTCGCTACAATGTTTTATACAAAGAAGACAAAGGCGCTTATAGCGATGCTTTTATGCCTTTTGTTCGGTTTTATTTTTAATCCTCACCCCAACCCTCTCCAAAGGAGAGGGAGTCAGAAACGAAAAGAACAAATTAATATTACTTCAACTTACATAAGCTATTTCAACAAAACCCCCTTTGGTCTTTTCCATCAATAGATTCTTAGCAACTTACTTAAAATTATTCCTAAACCATACTTTTTGCCATTCTCTTTTTAGAATCAAAAAAGCAACTTGTTCGGCTAAAACAACCAAATCTGATCCATCCAGCTTTTTTACTTCTTCTTCAGAAACATCAATAATATAAAGTAGGTTTAAATATTCGGCAAATTTATACTGAATCAATCGGTATATTTTCTCATGCAACTGAATCTTTAATTCATCCGGAACAATACTCATAGGAAAATCGACTCCTTCATTAGCCAAATTAAAATCTTTATTTAATTGTTCAATTAATTTAAGATATAAGTTTACACTTTCAGCCTCTGAAAGTAACAAATCGGTTGATGTTGGCGCAATAAAACTCATTTAAAAAGGTATTATTTATTTTAATTTTTTATTTTTCCAAAGTGCTACAATTTTCACTAAAAGAACATCTCCTCCTGCATAGTAAAAAACAGCTCCCATAGGTGGATTGACCGCTGGAATTAATCCAAAAATTTTCGGAATCCATTTCCAACATTGAAAATAAGTTCCTGCTAATTCAATAAATATAACGCATAGCGCTATAAAATAATACAAGTTTTGCCATTTTTTTCTCTTTAAAAGCAAAAAGAATAAAACTCCAGAAATCAACGAAAAAACATCATTCAAAAAAAATCCAACAGCTAAAAAAAGTAGTAAAAATCCAATTGCGAAATATTTTTTCAGAATATTATCCTTCTTAAGAGCCCATTCTGTATCTGCAAAAACATAACCAGAAGCATATACAATGGCATGACCAAAAGGAACATAAAGCGGAATAACTGCGGTTCTATAATGATACATTCCGAATAAATTGCAAAAAATCAATTCTCCAATATAGGAAAGAAAAACCATTACAAACATCAATTTCCTAAGATAAGAATCGGCAGACCAAAAGAAAAAACAGAAATAACCTATTGCTAAAAAGTTGGTAAGTTGTCTTCCGTCAAAATAAGTTGTTGCAAAATAAATGCTATCAATTCCTAAAGCCAAAAGAGTAAAAACAGGAAAACCAATAGCAAAATACAGTTGTTTTTTTGCGCTGTATTTTTTATTTCTAAAAAAGGCATCCATAACCATAAATCAATTAAACTTTTCTTCCCATCAAACCTTCACCAAAAGCTTTCAAAATTTGTCTTTTTTCTTCCTTGATTTTCATTTGATTTAGCAACTCAAAAGCTTTAAAAGTATATTCTTCAATTGCTTTTTGTGTGGCATCTGAAGCACCTGAATTCACAAAAATTTCTTTTGCTTGCGTAATTTTAGCAGCATTATCTTCTAATTGAGTCGAAAACAATTCGGCTAACTTTTGTTTATCAGCTTCGTTAGCAAACTCCATTGCTTTTAGATACAAATAGGTTTTTTTATTCTCAATAATATCTCCTCCTAATTGTTTTCCAAAAGTTTTTGGATCACCAAAAGCATCTAAATAATCATCTTGCAACTGAAAAGCCAACCCTAAATTTAGACCAAAATCATAAATCAAGTTAGAATTTTTTTTAGAAGTTTCTGCAATAATAGCACCCATTTTCATTGCTGCTGCAACTAGAACTGCCGTTTTATACTTAATCATCTTTGTATATTCCGGAATAGTCACATCTTGACGTACTTCAAAATCCACATCCATTTGTTGTCCTTCACAAACCTGCAAAGCGGTTTTACTAAACAACTTTGCTAATTTTCTAAAAATAGTTGGTTTATAGAATTCAAAATATTGGTATGCTAAAATCAACATGGCATCTCCCGATAAAATAGCGGTATTGGTATCCCATTTTTCATGCACTGTAGTATTCCCTCTTCTCAAAGGCGCATCATCCATAATATCATCATGCACTAACGAGAAATTATGAAAAACCTCAACTGCTAAAGCTGCTGGCAATGCTTGTTTATAAGACGCATCAAAAACCTCAGCACTCATTAAAGTTAATACAGGACGAATTCTTTTCCCTCCCAAACCTAATATATAATGTATGGGTTCGTATAAGTTTTTTGGATTCTTGACTTCCAATTGAGATTGAAGATATTCGGCTACAAATTCTTGATACTGACTTACGGCGTGCATAAACTTAATTTTCCGGCTAATTTACAGCATTCACGTTGGATTACAAACTTCGTTTATCAATGAAATGTTAAATTATCATAAATACATTGGAAACTATTTTGGTGTTTAAAGTTTCCGTTCTATATTTGCAGCAGAATTTAACAATTAAATTCGGAAGCTCATTTAATAAAAGAGCAAAAAACAAAATAGATTGATGTCATCAATAAAAGAATTATGAAAACAAAATGGAAAGTTAATTCAAACCAATCTGATGTTTTAATCAGAATGCGACATTCAATAATTGCTTATTTAGGAGGAACCTTCAACAACTTCCAAGGATATGCCAACTTTAAGAACAACGAAATTCAAGATGCAACAATCGCATTTTCATTAGACGTTAAAAACAGAGAATCCAAACTGGAACAGTTTAGTAATTACTTAAAACTAAATGACTTTTTTGATGTCAACCAATATCCAACCATTAGTTTTAAATCGACATCATTTCAAAAAGTTAATAGAAATATAAATTTTTTAAAAGGAGATTTAACAATAAGAAACATCACAAAAACAGTAGAGCTTGATGTAGAGCTGATAGAAACTGACTACTTAAACGGTGGAAAAAAAATGGCTTTTGAACTAACTGCCGATATTAATAGAAAAGATTTTGGACTGGCTTATAATTCCTTTAATACCAATAACGGATTAACAACGGGCCAAGATATCAAACTCGTAGCTAATGTCGAATTTAGCATTTAATCAAATGCTATTGGTGATTTTTCAACAAAAAAATAAAATGAAAGAGAAAATTATAGCTAAAGCAAGTGAAATGTTTTTAAAACTAGGTTTTAAAAGCATTACAATGGATGACATAGCAGGAGAAATGTGCATTTCTAAAAAAACCATTTATAAATATTTTTGCAATAAAGAAGTTTTAATTCAAGAAAGTACTGAACTGGTTCACAAACAAGTACACGAATTAATGGATAATGTAGTAGCCAAAAACTACAATGCAATCCATGAAAATTTTGAAATTAGAAAAATGTTCGGTGAACTTTTTAATAATGGTACTGATAGCTCCCCCATTTATCAATTAAAAAAACACTATCCCGAAATCTATAAAAAACTAATCGAACAAGAAATTAACGAATGCGAAGACTGTTTTAGAAAAAATATTGAAAAAGGGATTTCTGAAGGTCTGTATAGAAAAGATCTTGATATCGACACTTATGTAAAATTCTATTACACCTTAATATTTCACATCAACGAAAGCACAAGCTCTGAAAGCGAATCCAAAAGAGTAGAACTTGAAGCATTAGAATACCATACCAGAGCCATGTCAACACCTGAAGGAATTATTGAATTAGAGAAAAATTTACTTAATATAACTAAATAATGAAGCAATTACTAATACTAACTATTCTATCATTTGTAACCATTACAAATGCACAAGAAAAAACTACGCTTACACTAAAGGAGGCGATTAAATACGCGCTTGAAAACAAGGCAGATGCAAAAAAAGCAAAACTGCAGGTTGAAAACAGCGAATACCAAATTCAGGAAGTTCGCTCAAGAGCTTTGCCACAAATCTCTGCAAATGGTAACTTAACTTATAACCCCGTATTACAGACTACCGTTATTGATGGTGCATCATTTAATGCTCCTGGAACTACTATTCAAGCAGCTTTTGGACAAAAATGGACTTCAACAGCAGGTGTATCTTTAACGCAAGCTATATTTGATCAATCGGTTTTTACAGGATTGAAAGCAGCCAAAACTACTCGTGAGTTCTACCAAATAAACAGTCAGCTGACCGAAGAACAAGTAATTGAAAATGTAGCTAACAATTATTATCAAGTTTATGTGTTGCGTCAAAAATTAGCATTGGCTGAGAGTAATTTAAAAAACACGACAAAAGTTCGCGATATTGTTAAGGGACAATTTGACAATGGTCTAGCTAAAAAAATTGACTTAGACAGAATGACTGTAAATCTATCTAACATCAATACACAAAGACAACAAATCATCAACTCGGTACAATTACAAGAAAATGCTTTAAAATTCTATATTGGAATGCCAATTGAGGCTGAAATCAATATTCCACAATCGGAATTTGAAATAACACCTGCTGCTTTTTCAGAAGTACCAAACACAGCCAATCGTTCAGAATACTTATTACTAAAAAAACAAGAAGAGTTATTGGTACTACAAAAAAAATCAGTAATTGCTGGATATTACCCAACACTTTCTCTTTCTGCAAGCTACAATTATATTGGTCAAGGACCTGAAATGCCTTGGTTTCAAAAACCTTCAAGTGGCGTTTATTGGTCTGATTACTCAGCAATAGGATTAAATTTAAAAATTCCAATTTTCACAGGATTTGGAACTAGAGCTAAAGTTAGACAAGCCGACGTTCAATTAAGATCAACACAGGAGGACATAAAAGACACTCAACTATCACTTGATTTAGATTATAAAAATGCTACAACTCAAATAGAAAACAGCATTATCACACTTCAAAATCAAAAAGAGAATATGAGATTGGCTGATGAAATTTTGAAAAACATCAACAACAATTACTTACAAGGTTTAGCATCTTTAACAGACTTGCTAGATGCTGAAAATGCTTCTACCGAAGCACAAAATAACTATACTGCTGCCATTTTAGATTATAAATTAGCAGAAATTAAATTAATAAAATCAAAAGGCGAACTAAAAACATTATTAAATAACTAAGATGAAAAAAACATTAACTATCGGAATTGTAATTATTGCTGCTTTAGCTTTAATCGGATTTATTTTAACGAAGAACAAAGAAGAAAATGCGGCAAAAATTGCTATTGTAGCTGAGAAAAATGCTAGTATTGCTGTAAAAGTAGCTACAGTAAAAACAGAAGAAATCTCTCTAGATTTTGTTGCTAATGGAAACTTCGAACCAAAACAAGAATTGACTTTTGCTGCAGAAAAAGCTGGAAAAATTGTTAAAGTACTAGCAAAAGAAGGAGATCGCGTAAGTGTTGGTCAAACTTTAGCTATTATGAGAGGAGATGCAATTAATGTAAACGCACAAGCAGCTGATGCAGCCTATCAAAATGCAAAATCAGATTACAGCCGTTTTGAAAATGCATACAAAACAGGTGGTGTTACTAAACAACAACTAGATCAATCTAAAGTAGCTTTGACTAATGCTGAAGCCACTTACAAACAAGCAAAAATTAATATTGGTGATACTAGAATTAAAGCTCCTATAAACGGAATCATTAATAAAAAATTTATTGAGCCAGGTTCTATGTTATCTACTACCCCAGCAACTGATTTATTTGAAATTGTAAACGTTAGTAAATTAAAATTAAATGTTACTGTAAACGAAAATCAAGTAGCTAGCTTAAAAATAGGCAATCCTATTACTGTAACTACTAGTGTTTATCCTGATAAAGAATTTACAGGTAAAATTACTTTTATCGCTGCCAAGGCAGACAATAGTTTGAATTTTCCAATTGAAATTGAAATTTCTAACAATGCCAACAATGATTTAAAAGCGGGTATGTATGGAACTGCTGTATTCAAATCAGCACAACAAACGCAAAACCTAACTATAATTCCTAGAAATGCATTTGTAGGTAGTGTAAGTAGTAATCAAGTATTTGTAGTTGAAAATGGAATTGCAAAACTAAAAACAGTTACTGCGGGAAGAATTTTAGGGGATAAAGTTGAAATTTTAAACGGTTTATCAGATGGTGATACTGTTATTACAACGGGTCAAATTAACTTACAAGACGGTAATACAGTAGAAATTATTAAGTAAAATAATTTGTGATTAGTAATTAGCTATAAACTAAACTTGCTTTCAGGGCTAATCACTATTTACTAATCGCTTTTCACTATTTAAAAGAAACATATGAAATTAGCAGAAATATCCATAAAACGTCCTTCGTTAGTTATTGTTTTATTTACGATACTAATTCTAGGTGGACTATTCAGTTACAGCCAATTAGGCTATGAATTGATTCCTAAGTTTGAGACCAATGTAATTACGGTTTCTACGGTTTATCCAGGAGCATCTCCAAGTGAGATTGAAAATACGGTTACCAAAAAGATTGAAGATGCTATCTCTTCCTTAGAAAATATTAAAAAAATAGACTCTAAGTCCTACGAAAGTCTTTCGGTTGTATCAATCACATTGACATCAAATGCCAATGTTGACAACTCCATGAACGATGCACAACGAAAAATTAATGCCATCTTGAGTGATTTGCCTGATGATGCTGATCCGCCTTCATTGACTAAATTCTCTTTGAGTGATTTACCAATTATGACTATTGGTGCCAATGGTAAAATGGACGAAGCTGCCTTTTATGACTTAATTGACAAAAAAATTGCTCCTGTTTTATCTCGTGTTCAAGGTGTGGCACAAGTAAATATTATTGGTGGTCAGGAACGTGAAATTCAAGTAAATTTGGATGCCACTAAAATGCAAGGTTATGGCTTATCTGTTCCGCAAGTACAACAAATAATTTTAAGCTCCAATCTTGATTTCCCAACAGGAAACATCCAAACTCGTGAACAAAAAATATTAATTCGTTTAGCGGGTAAATATAAAAATGTTGACGAATTAAGAAACTTAGTTATCTCTTCTAAAAACGGAATTCAAATTCGTTTACAAGATATTGCTGATGTTCAAGATTCACAAAAAATTGCTGAAAAAATTGCTCGTGTTGATGAAAAAAGCGCCATCGTATTACAAATTGTAAAACAATCAGACGCTAATGCGGTTGCAGTAAGTGAGCAATTAGTTAAAACAATTGCTACTTTAGAATCAGATTATAAAGTAAACGATTTAAAATTACAGATTGCAAAAGACAGTACTATTTTCACACTAGAAGCTGCTGATTCTGTATTACACGATTTATTAATTGCAGTAATATTAGTAGCCTTAGTAATGTTATTCTTCTTGCACAGTATTAGAAACTCATTAATCGTAATGGTTTCTATTCCTGCGTCATTGATTGCTACTTTTATTGGAATTTATCTTTTAGGATATACGTTAAACTTAATGAGTTTATTAGGATTATCACTCGTGGTAGGTATTCTGGTGGATGATGCGATTGTGGTATTGGAAAATATTTACAGGCATATGGAGATGGGTAAAAGCCGTATTCGAGCGTCTTACGACGGTACTGCCGAAATTGGAGGAACCGTTACTTCGATTACTTTAGTAATTGTGGTTGTATTTTTACCGATAGCCATGAGTACTGGATTAGTAGCTAATATTATCACGCAGTTTTGTATGACTGTTGTAATCTCTACATTATTGTCCCTTTTAGCTTCCTTTACAATTATTCCTTGGTTGTCTTCTCGTTTTGGAAAATTAGAACACATTACAGGAAAAAATCTTTTTGGAAGAGTAATTCTTGGTTTCGAAAAGCAATTAACTCGTTTCACAAACTGGATTACTGAAATATTAGAATGGTGTTTGACACATTATATTAAAACCATCTTAGTGGTATTAGTACTATTCTTTTCTTCAACAATTGGATTACTTGGTGGTGGTTTCATCGGAGGAGAATTTTTTGCTACATCAGATAGTGGTGAGTTCTTGGTTCAAATAGAATTACCAAAAGATGCTTCATTAGAGCAAACTAACTTTATGACTCAAAAAGCAGAAGCTTATTTGAAAACACAAAAATATGTACACAGCCAAATTACAACCGTAGGTCAAACTTCTGAAGGAATGGGTGCTTCTCAAGCTACTGCTTATAAAGCAGAGATTGATGTAAAAATGATTGAACAATCAGAACGTACGGATGATGCCTCCGTTTATGCGGCAAAAATGAAACGTCAATTAGAGAAAATATTAGTAGGTGCGAAAGTAAAAACAGTACCTGTAGGTATTCTTGGAACGGCGGAAGATGCTACTTTAGGATTGATTGTAACTGGTCCAAATGTAGAAAGTGCGATGAAGTTTGCCAAATTAGCAGAAGCTGAATTAAGAACAATCCCTGGAACTACTGAGATTAAATTAACAGTTGAAGACGGAAATCCAGAGATTAATGTTCAAGTAGATCGTGATAAAATGTCAGCACTTGGATTGACGCTACAAACTGTTGGTATGACTATGCAAACAGCCTATAGTGGAAATACTGATGGTAAATTTAGAGCTGGAGAATACGAATACGACATTAACATTAAATACAATGCTTTTGACAGAAAAAACATTACTGATGTAAGCAACTTAATCTTTGTTAATGATGCTGGGCAACAAATTAAATTAAAACAATTTGCTAACATTACAGAAGGTTCAGGACCTAGTAAATTAGAGCGTAGAGACAAAACAGCTTCAGTTACAGTTCAAGGACAAAACATTGGAGTACCTTCAGGAACTATTGTTACACAATGGCAAGCAAAACTGGATAAATTAGAAAAACCTACCGGTGTAAGTTACATTTGGGGTGGAGATCAAGAAAACCAAAGTGAAGGTTTTGGTACGCTGGGAATTGCATTATTAGCAGCTATCATCTTAGTTTATTTAGTAATGGTAGGTTTATATGACAGTTTTACGCATCCATTTGTAGTATTGTTTGCTATTCCGCTTTCCTTTATCGGAGCGATGTTGGCCTTAGCATTAACTAACAATTCATTAAATATCTTTACTATTTTAGGTATCATTATGTTAATTGGTTTGGTTTGTAAAAATGCGATTATGTTAGTGGATTATACCAACCAACGAAGAGCAGCAGGAGAAACAATACGAACAGCATTAATTCAAGCGAATCACGCTCGTTTACGTCCTATTTTGATGACAACCATTGCCATGGTATTTGGTATGTTCCCAATTGCATTAGCTTCTGGAGCTGGAGCAGAATGGAAAAATGGTTTGGCTTGGGTAATTATTGGTGGATTAATAAGTTCATTATTCTTAACCTTGATTATCGTACCGGTTATTTATGAAATCATGGAGAAACTTATTGCTAAATTCAGCAAAGGAGAAAAAATCGATTACGAAGCTGAAATGGTTGCTGATTATGAGCACCATGAATTAAGTGAAGACGGTTTCAACCCAAAACACGACATGTAATAATTATTATTTACAATTTAATGAAAGCCTGTACAATTAAAACGTACAGGCTTTCTTTCTTAAAAATACATCTTAATCCGTAAATCCAAAGTAAAGAATCTCAAAAACTTATTTAGAATAAATAATAATTACTTGTTTTGTAACATCTAAGTATTTACTTTTGCGTTATCAAAAACTATTCTAAATAAGATGAAAATAAAATTTACAATACCACTACTAAGTTTATTTCTAATTTTGTTAATCAGTACTACCACTTGGGCTCAAGAAAAAGGAAACATCAAAGGGCAAATAAGCTTGAATGATAAGCAATCACAAGAAAATATTTCTGTTATCTTAAAAGGAACTCGATTTGGAACAATAACAGATGAGAACGGAAATTATAAAATAAAAAATATCAAAGCTGGAAGCTATACCTTAAAAATTTCAGCTGTTGGTTACATTGGAAAAGAGTTCAAAGTCAACATAACCAATGGTCAGGAGCTAACGCAAAATGCAACAATTAACAGCGATTCAGAAGAACTAACCGAAGTAGTTGTTAATAGTAGTAGAAAAAATCATTTTGCAAGAAAAGAAAACATACAAGTATCAAGGCTCCCACTCAAAAACCTTGAAAACCCACAAGTTTACACTACAGTTACTGGCGAATTATTAAAAGAACAGGTGGTTACAACATTTGATGATGCTTTAAAAAATGTTCCTGGAATTACGACATTATGGGCTTCAACTGGTCGAGGTGGCGATGGCGCTTCTTATTACTCACTTAGAGGTTTTGCGGTTCAAGCCACTATTGTAAACGGATTACCAGGATTAACAAACGGAAGTTTAGACCCAGCAAATATTGATCGTATAGA
>WSSedL1CaDRAFT_10000496_pt1 | contig 27758 bp, 21 predicted proteins | sample WetSurSL1Cattail_FD_9464 | JGI IMG/M metagenome (IMG submission 9464)
TAANGGATGGTTGCTCCTGCTGTAGCACAATTTATACTTACTTTCTTAGCAGTTGTATATGTTCCTCCCGCTACATTAAACGTCGGAGTCGCCACAATATTAATAGTATAGATTGAGCTTTTGGTTGCACTGGTTACCCAGGAATTCTTCCAGGCTTTGGCTTTTAATGTCATTGTTTTATCTATCTGGACTGTTGATCCTGAGTTTATTACTGGGGAACTGGTTGTAGGTTCACTACCATTGGTCGTATAACGAATCGTTCCTCCTTCTGTTGCACAACTAATTGTCACTGCCTGTATCGAACTGGAAGTCCCTCCATCCGGGCTGAAGGTTGGTATCGCTACTGTTCCGGTAATGGTATAAGTTACACTCTTGATATCACTATTCCGTAATCCATCTTTAACCGCAATTGCTTGCAAATTCGTAACGGTATTTAAATTTAAATCCAATGATGCGCTATAGGGCTGACTTGACACTGTCGGAGTACTGCCATCGGTCGTATAATAAATACTTGCTCCTAACGTAGCACAACTTATAGTTACTTTTTGAGCAGTGGTATAAGTTCCTGCTGCCAAACTAAACGTCGGTGTAGTAACTGCAATAGTATAAGTTACACTCTTAAGATCACTGGTACCCCAATTCGTTTTAAATGCCTTCGCTTTTAAAATAGTCGTATTGGCAATCGTAATAAAAGAACCGGAAGTAATCGTGGGTGAACTCTCGCTCGGTTCATCGCCATTGGTTGTATAATGGATGGTTGCGCCTGCTGTGGCACAACTTATACTTACTTTCTGAGCAGTTGTATATGTTCCCCCCGCTACATTAAACGTTGGAGTCGCCACAATATTAATAGTATAGATTGAGCTTTTGGTTGCGCTGGTTACCCAGGAATTCTTCCAGGCTTTGGCTTTTAATGTCATTGTTTTATCTATCTGGACTGTTGAGCCTGAGTTTATTATAGGAGAACTGGTTGTAGGTTCACTACCATTGGTAGTATAACGAATCGTTGCTCCTTCTGTCGCACAACTAATTGTCACTGCCTGTATCGAACTGGAAGTCCCTCCATCCGGGCTGAAGGTCGGTATCGCTACAATGTTCTCTATCGAATAAGTTTCTCCATTTGTAAAGCCGGCTACGATTATATTACCGGCATCATCTTTAATTCCCGATCCGGTACTCTTAAGATCTAAACGCAAGGTGCCGTTACCGTCTACTGCATTCACAATAAGATCAATAGTGGTTCCACTACTTGCAGAAACTGAAGCAATGCTACCAGTGGCGGTTCCAGTCTTAATTAGACTAAAATCACTTAAATCTATACCGTTAACATTCTCATTAAAATTAATCCGGTAGGTAATAGTGGTTGAGTTAGTTTTTGGTCCAAGCGGATTCAATCGTGTAATCGATATAACTTTTGGTGCAGTGGTTTCAAAAGTGTAGGTTTCACCACTGTTAAAACCTTGATTTGTAACGTTACCTTTAATGTCTTTAATATTGGAATAACTTCTAAGGGCCAAATGTAAAGTACCACTGCCCTTAATAGAACTTATTGTTACATCATATATGTTATCATCGATAGCAGTAAGTGACGAGATAATGCCTGTGGCAGTACCTGTCGAAGTCAAAAAGAAGTCCCCGATATCCACTCCACTGACACTCTCACTAAACGTTACACGGTAGCGGACACTGGTCCAATTAGTCACTGGTTGGCTGGGAGATAACCGATTTATTGAAATTACTGTTGGTGCAACATTATCAATAACATAATTCTCGCCACTTACGTAACCGCCATCAATCGGATTACCCGCATAATCTGTTATTCCTGTATCACTATCTTTAAGATCCAAGCGCACGGTAGTATTATCACCAGCTGTTGTCACACTGACATAAGCAATTTCTCCATTACCAGACATCGATACATAATTAATTTTGCAATTTCCCGCACCATTAACATTTAAAATAAAGTCATTTATATCAACGCCAGTAACTGTCTCACTAAATGTCACCAAATATGTTACATTGCTGAAATTTGTCTCTTGTGTATTTGGGAGGTTTCTTTTTATTGAAACTACAGAAGGCTTGGTATTGTCAACCGTATATGTAAATCCACTTGTGTAACCATCATTAATAGCATTTCCTATGTTATCGGTTATTCCAGTACCGCTGTTTTTAAGATCCAAACGTAAGGTACCATCTCCACTTATTGGACTTACTGTGACATCAATAATATTGCCACTACCGGAGGAGACCGAGGCAATGTTTCCAGTTACAGTCCCAGTGGGAGTGAGTACAAAATCATTTATATCTACGTTATTGACATTTTCACTAAATTTTACCCGATAAATAATACTCGATGAACAAATTCCTGAGGATGATGAACCGAGGTACATTATTGAGGTTACATGTGGAGGGGTAGTATCAACCGTATAAGTTTCCCCGCTAGTGAACACTCCATCAATAGAATTACCTGCATCATCCTTAATTTGGGTGACATTATCACTAAGATCCAACCGCAGTGTACCTTCGCCAGTAATCGAATCAATTGTTACATCAAAAACCATCCCGTTATTGGCATGAATTGTTCTAACTATACCCCAGGCATTTCCGGTGCGGCTAAGAGTAAAATTACCGCTATTAACATTATTGACATGTTCATTAAATGTGACTCGGTAGGTAACACTGGTAGCATTGGTTAAAGCATCAACCGGGCTTAAACGGCTTATAGAAATCACTTTTGGGGGAGTGTTGTCAATTGTATATATATCGCCATTGGTGAAACTACTAGTCATAGAGTTACCGGAACTATCAACTATTCCCTTTTCACCGTCTTTGAGATCCAGACGTAAAGTACCTTCACCGCTGATTGAACTGATCGTAACATTAAACCAACCACTGGCTATTTGGGTGACCGAAGAGATAGTGCCGGTTGTTCCTCCAGTGGTAGTTAATGTAAAATCATTCACATCCACCCCACTAACGCTCTTATTAAATTGCACAAAATAGGTAACACTCGTCAAATTTGTCAGCTGCCAACAAGGATTTGAGCGAGTGATGTTTACAGAGAGAGCAGTATTATCAATAGTATATACATTCCCGTTGTTAAAACCCCCGTTAATAGGATTATCATACAAATCCGTTATGGAACAATTATTATCAAGATCTAAACGCAATGTACCGTCACCGGTAATTGAGTTTACTGTGACATTGATGGTTGCACCGCTACTGGCTGAAACGGAGGCAATCGTACCCGTGACGGTTCCAGTAGAGGTTAAAATGAAATCACTGGTATCCACGTTATATACATTTTCATTAAAAGTAACCCGAAAAGTTACACTGGTTAAATTTGTTAATGATCCGATTGGATTTAAACGGTCAATTGAAATAATGGCTGGCGGCGAGACCCATTGGGCATATAGTGAGACATTAAATGCACCCATAGTGAAAGTTGTACCTGGTGCATAACTAGTACCGCTTCCGTTAGGTTCTGTATTCCATCCCCCAAAGACATACCCAGTCTTTACGAGATTATTTATATTACTTAATACAGTAACGGTATCTAATTGTTGATAATTATTGCAATCCCTAGGTATACTCCCACCAGTATTCCCATTACCGTTATAAGTGACAGGGTAAGGGGCTACAATCTCACGAATACGATTATTATAAGTATCAGCTATGTAGAGATTACCAGTGCTATCTACTGCAACGCTTTCAGGCCAACTAAATTGAGAAGTAATAGCAGCACTTCCATCACCTGAGTAACCACTAGCTCCGTTACCCGCTATGGTAGTGATAATACCTTTTTGGTCTACCTTACGAATGACATGGTTTCCACTATCAGCGATATAAATATTACCAGCTTTATCAACTTCCACGGAACCAATACAATTAAAAAAAGCATTCGTTGCAATGCCTCCGTCACCAGAGTAGCCTAAAAAATTCCTACCGCCAGCCACAGTAGTGATAATGCCATTTGTATCTACTTTTCGAATGGCACTATTAGAATAATCAGTAATATAAAGGTTACCGTCATTATCTAAAGCCAAGATAGTGGGATAATCAAGTTCAGCACTAGTTGCTAGACCATTATCGCCAGAGTAACCAGGAATTCTTCCCTTACCTACCACTGTAGTTATAATGCCATTGATATCTACCTTACGGATGACATCATTCCTAGAATCGGCAATATATAGATTACCGGCATTATCCACTGCGACACCACTTGGGTAATCAAGCTTAACGCTAGTAGCTAATCCATTATCACCTGAGTAGCCCTCAGTCCCGTTACCAGCTACAGTAGTTATATTACCATTGGTATCTACCTTTCGGACGACATTATTAAAAGTATCAGCAATATATAGATTACCAAACTTATCGATTGCTAAGCCACTGGAAAAGTTAAGCCTAGCATTAGTGGCCGGACCGTTATCACCATAATAACCCTGAAATCCGTTACCTGCTATGGTGGTTACTATACCATTGTTATCTATCTTACGAATAACGTAGTTGCCTGAATCGGCAATATAGATATTTCCCACTCCATCTATTATCACACCACTAGGTTGATAAAATGCAGTACTGGTAGCCGGACCGTTATCTCCGAAGTAACTCATCCCAGTGCCTGCAATAGTGGTTATATTACCATTTCCGTCTACTTTACGGATGCGATGATTATCAAAATCCGCGATGTATAGGTTACCGTTAGGATCCGTCACAACACCTGTGGGAAAATTAATGGCAGCGTTAATGGCCGGACCATTATCCCCAGAATAATAACCAACTCCGATACCTGCCACCGTAGTTATAGTACCAGCAATATCAATCTTACGAATGCGACAATTGCTATTATCAGCAATATAGAGATTATTAAAACTATCAATTGTTATGCCGGTAGGTAAATTTAGCCCAGCACTAGTAGCCGTTTGACCGTCGCCGGAATAGCCAAAAGTTTCTTTACCAGCTATAGTGGTCATAATACCATTACTATCTACTTTTCGAATGCGATTATTACTGCAATCGGTAATATAAAGGTTATTATTACTATCCAGTGCTACACTTGTAGGGTTATTGAGTTCAGCATTGATGGCAGGACCATTATCACCGGAGAAACCCTGAGTTCCGTTCCCTGCCACGGTGGTTATAATCCCATTAGCATCTACTTTGCGGATAACATTATTACCATAATCAGCAATATAAAGATTACCAACATTGTCTAAGGCTACGCCAGTAGGAAACTCAAGTTTAGCGTTAATGGCCGGACCGTTATCACCGGAATAGCCCGAAGTTCCGTTACCGGCTATAGTTGTTATATTACCATTGCTATCTACTTTACGAATGCAAGAGTTCATACCATCAGCAATGTAAAGATTACCCCTACCATCGATCGCCAAAATATTACCGGCATATGTAATGGATAAACCAAGTTTGGCATCAGTGCCTTGACCGTTATCACCGGAATAACCACGGATTCCGCTACCTGCTACCACAACTTCGTTTCCTGTGTTCAAGTCTATACGACGAATGACATCATATTGCGAGTCAGCAACGTAAACAAAGGATCCATATATGGCAAGCGCCATGGGGCATTGACTTATTGTAATTGCTTGGCCCTGTTTAAGACTATCGCCTCCTGCAATGGTATAAATATTACCGGGCACTGGGGTAACTCCATCAGCATTTACCTTTGGTAGCGAAAACAAAGAAAACATCACTACCATAATCATCAATATAACAATACTAGGAAGTTTAGTTCTCATTATTTAACCCTCCCTTTTCTTACTCCTTATTCTAGAAAATATTCATACGTAATAGGTTTGCAATTTTATATAACTTAAGTTGGTTATAAATTTATCTAAGCAGACCCTATGCAAGAACAATTGTTTTGATTATGCACTTGGTTCAGAGACACTATAATAAGTTCCTGATACACAAGCATTTAATAGCCTTCCAAAAAGCTGTTTAGTATTGAAACGCCTATTGAATCTGTAACAGAACTCATCAAGATAAGCTTTTAGAAATTTATCTTCAAGTTCATGATAAGTACCCAGTATGTAAGTTTTAGCATTTCCAATTATCACATGAAGCCATCTTAAAAACTCCGTATTGTTTGACTCATAGTAGTTTTGAGATTTATGAGTGTAGTTATCTTCTAGTTGATTATATGACCTATGTCCATCGGTAGATATTGTACTGCCTTTTTGTATGAATTCTTCTGCAACTCTCTTAATTTCATCAGTAGATACAGCTTCTATCACTTTCATCCTGGCATATTGAGGATTACCATTTTCGTCTTTAGATAAAGCTATAGCAACTTTAGCTTTGGTAGTTCCGCGGCCATCAGTTTTAGGACGTGGAGCTCCAAAATATGTATCATCCATTTCAACTAATCCGGCCAATTGATAGCTGGCATCCCGTTCACTCATTGCGTGGCGGATCTTGTGTAATAGTCTCCGAGCTGTTCTGTAATTCAGTTCAAGTAATTGAGAAATAGCCAATGCAGATCGGCCCCTTTTATCGTTTGAAACAAGATAAATAGTCCAAAACCATACAGTCAAATCAAGTTTACTTCTATTCATTACAGTTCCAGCCGTAATAGAAGCCTGATGAGTACATTCTTTACATTCATAAAGTTTTCGAGTGCTGATATAATAATACTCACCATGTCCACATTTTGGACATTTAAGGCCTTTCGGCCATCTTTTTTCAAATAAATACTTTTCACAAACTTCCTCTGTACCGAACTTTCTTTGGAACTCCAATAAATTAAACTCTTCTGCTTTTGCCACGATGCCACCCCCGAACCGATGTTCTACTTTAATTATATAGAACATTAGTTCGGGTCGCAACCTTTTTCTGAGTTAAGTGCATAATCAAAACATACGTTCGAAGGTGTGCTTGATGAAAAATGTAAAGCAAGTCCTAAAAAAGTGAAAACGTGATATCCCGATCACCCGATCTCAAGAAATCTTTAATACAGAAGAAAAGTGCCGCGAATATCTTTTCCAACTTAAATGGCCGAAGGGATTTACCTGTTCGAAATGTGGAAATACCAAGTTTTATTTTGTCAAGCGTCTAAAACTATATCAATGCACCGAGAGCCATAAACAGCATTCAATAACTTCGGAGACTTTATTGCACCGGTCCCATTTATCATTAGTCAAATGGTTTTGGGCAATTTATTTGGTTTCCCGTGATAAACGTGGTTGTTCCGCCGTTTTTTTGAAGAATATGCTCCAGATATTTTATCCATCGGCCTGGTTACTTTTGCAAAAACTATGAACAGCCATGGTTGAGAAAGATCATGACTACATCTTAAATGGATTACTTGTGCTGGATGACGCTTTTTTCGGCGGAGCGGCCGAGGATTTAAGACGAGGCCGCGGCACAAGCAAATCCAAAGTATTAGTAGCAATAAGTCTGAATAAAGATGGTTCACCCCGGTTTGCCAAAATGGAGGTCGTCAGTGACTTGAAATCTAAGGAAACACTGATTAATCAACCTTACGGCGTTTTCCTTGATTAAATTTATTGCTTTTAAAGCATTTAAGCGCTAATATTCACTATATTTAAGCTGTTTCCAGGGGTATTCCCCTGGAAAAGGGTGCCGCCTATACCCCGCAAAATTCTTTTTGTCTACCGGCCCTCACGCACATCACAAGATTGGCGCTGGCAAATAGCATGAAGAACCGGTTCAAGTTCTTGGCTATTCCACGATATGATACTTTAGAATAGCCGAATTGTCGCTTGACGATTAAAAATGGGTGCTCCACTTTGCAACGGGTCGATGATTTGCGGTTTTCAATCTGTTTGTCCCAATTGGCACCCTTGTAACGAGCGGTGATCTTGTTTTGAGAAGGCCGTTTGTTAATACGAAAGTCTATTTGCCGGAGATTATTGTCGGACTTGATATCTTCACGCTTCTCAATCCCAAGATAACCGGAATCACCATAAACTACAGCGTCATCTTCTCGGACCAGCTTTGCTGTCTCGGTTATATCGTGCTCATTGGCTGAAGTTGCCGTTATGGTGTGGACATAGCCGCTACCTGCATCCACCCCGGAATGGATTTTCATTCCATAGTGCCATTCGTTCCCTTTTTTGGTTTGGTGCATTTCCGGGTCGCGTTCGCCGCTTTGATTTTTCGTGGAACTTAGGGCGGCTACGATGGTTGCGTCCACTACCGTCCCACCATGCATTAGTAGACCAGCTTTATCAAGCCTATCTCGTACATCGTCAAATATGAGTTTGGAAATACCGTTGTTTTCAATCAAATGGCGAAAGTGCAGTAACGTGGTGGCGTCAGGCGCTTGTTCCTTCAAAAAGTCGATTCCCATAAAAGTGCGTATGGCGTAACTGTCATAGAAGGCATCTTCGATGCCTTCATCTGACAGATTGAACCAGTTCTGCAACAGGTACATACGTAGCATTGTCTCTATTTCCCGTGGTTTGCGGCCACGGTCTCCCTTAGGATAATGGGGCCGAACCATCTCAACCCATTTTGTCCACGGAATAATCGTGTTCATTGAGTTTAAAAAGTTTTCTCGCTTAGTTTGACGCCGTCTGCTTGCGTATTCGAGATCGCTGAATGTTTGTTGTTTCATGGATTTCCCCTTGATTTTGATACCTTAATTATATGATATCCCGGAGTTATGTTCCAGGAAAACCCATGAAAAGTTCCGATTAAATCAGTGGTTCCCTAAAACAATTTCTCCGATTGTTGAAGAGATGATCTTGAAAGGAAGTCGGATTCGTTCTGATAGTTTTAAATCATTAGCCTATCTTTCCGGTTATGAACATTAAATAATTGTATCAGGACATTCCAAAGAAAAAGCCAAAACAGTTTTTAAATGGGCGAATGTGTTAATTTAAAATGCCAAAGCTTTTATTCTCGGAACATATCATGGGTTACCCGATAAACACCTTAATAAATATTTGAAGGAATATTGCTATCGCTTTAATCGCCGTTATTGCGAACACATTATTTTGGGGAAAGCTTGTTAATGCTTGCGTTTTGGCTAAACCCATTTCTATGCTGAATTAACTTTATAACCGACTAACTTAATTTTATGGAATAGTAAAAAATCCGTTATTATTAAAATTCATTTTCCTTTTGATGTGTATATTAGCTAACTCCAAATATGAATAAATATATTATAACATTTTTTTCCTAATAATTAGCAATAATATTATGACAATATGGCCCAAATCACAAATATCATAAAAGTAATAATATCCAAAATAATGCCTAGCGAAATCAACACTATGAAGTTCTACCCTTTCCCCTTCACACTTTAAAAATTCAAAGCAAAAAGCCCGCAATAAAAACTGCGAGCTTTGAATTTTTATTATTGGTGGAGGCGGGGGGAGTCGAACCCCCGTCCGAAAAGGTAAAAACAAAAGCTGCTCCGGGTGCAGACCGCAGTTTAGATTTCGCCTTGCAATCGTCTACGGACGAACTAAAGCTTAGCTATCTCGATGATCTTAGTGGCAGCCTCCGAGAATTGGTTGCCAAGCGTCCTGGTTTATTTGACGCCCGCCCCGACCTCCCAGGTTAAGCTCGGTTTGGACGGCTACTTAATTAAGCAGCTAAAGCTAAATTATTATTGGCACTTAAAGTGCTTGCTGCAGTTTAACGAGGCCACAGCACCTCGACCCGCTACTTTTGCCCCCACGCTCCCCGTCGAAACCGGTCGCCCCCGTATAAAAAAAAGAGTGTAAAACTAGAAGCTTTATTATAATATTTCAAATTTTAAATTTTAGGCTCTGTCAAGAATATTAATATTTTCATCTTCCAACTATTCACCGTTTTACTCATTCCTCTGTCTGTCTCTTATTGCCCGATCCACATCCCGTTTAGCATCACGCTCGGCCATGTCTTCGCGTTTATCATAGAGCTTTTTGCCTTTGGCCAAGCCTATTTCTACCTTAACCCGGCCTTTGTCATTAAAGTACATCTGTAACGGGATTAAAGTCAACCCCTTCTCCCGAGTCTTAGCAAATAGGCGGCGAATCTCCGCCTTGTGCATTAAGAGTTTCCTGGTGCGTAACGGCTCGTGGTTAAAACGGTTGCCAAAATCATAAGGACTGATGTGACAATTTTGCAGCAATACTTCATTGTTGCTGATTTGGGCAAAACTATCCTGTAGATTTCCTTTACCCAGACGCAACGATTTGACTTCAGTTCCGGTCAAGGCAATGCCGGTTTCAAATGTCTCCTCAATAAAGTATTCATGCCTGGCCCGGCGGTTTTCTGCTATTCTCTTCCGTTCCTGTTTCTCCGCCATCCTTTTTCACCTCTATAAGAGTTGCCCAATAATTATAGCATGAATCGGAGAATTGTCAAATAGGCGGAAAGATATAATAAAAAAACCGCCCCGGTTTTTTCCCGCGGCGGTTACTTTCATGTATAGGTCTTATTGATTAACCAATTCAAAAGCATCTTTGGCAATCATCAATTCTTCATTGGTCGGAACCACCATTACCGTAACTTTCGACCGCGGTTTACTAATAATAATCTCTTTACCACGTTGGCCTTCATTCTTCTTCTCGTCAAAATCAATGCCCAAATGAGTTAGGTTCTTACAAATATCGGCCCGGGTAATATAATCATTTTCACCGATTCCGGCGGTGAAAACCATTACATCCAGACCACCGAGAGCAGCATAGTAGCCGCCGACATATTTAATTAAGCTATGCATAAAAATCCCGTAAACATCTTGGGCCCTTGGATTTCCATCCTCTCGGGCTTTCTGAATATCGCGCATATCGCTAAAGCCGGTCATCCCCAGGAAACCGCTTTGTTTATTCATTAAATTATTTACTTCATTCGGGGTAAGTTGTAAAGCATCCTGCAAAAAAGGAACGACTGCCGGATCGACATCACCGCAGCGGGTACCCATGACTAAACCGGCCAAAGGTGTAAAACCCATTGTGGTATCATAACACTTGCCGTCCTTGATCGCAGCCAAACTACTGCCGTTACCCAAATGCAAGGTGACCATTTTTAGCTTGGCTAAATTCTTACCCAGGATTTGAGCGGCCCGTTGGCTTACATAGCGATGAGAGGTGCCATGAAAACCATAACGCCGAACTTTATATTTTTCATAATATTCATAAGGCAAGGCATATAAAAATGAACTGCGGGGCATTGTCTGGTGAAAAGCTGTATCAAAAACGGCAACTTGAGGGGTCTTAGGCATCAATTCCCGACATGCTCTAATACCCATGATATTGGCCGGCATGTGCAGAGGGCCAAGTTCCCGTAAACTTTCCATCTGGTCCAATTCTTTATCGGTAACTAAAACCGAACTAGAGAAAATTTCACCGCCATGTAAGACACGGTGACCAATTACCTTGATTTCTTCCAGTGACTTAATGACTCNGTTTTCCGGTTTCAATAAAAATTCAAAAACATTTTTGAGCGCTTCGCTATGATTATTAATCTTTTGTTCTAGCTTAATCTTATCCCCATCTTTAATTTGATGGGTAATTGCCGCATTTCCATTACTGCTACCGATTCGCTCCACCAAACCGCTAGCCAGCACAGTTTCGGTTTGCATCTGATACAGCTTATATTTTAGAGAAGAACTACCACTGTTGATGACTAAAATTAGCACCGAGTTATGCCTCCTCTCAACCACTTTAATTTAGCGATAATATGTAGTCCATATATCACCATTATTGGTTGAACACATTTCTATTATAGACAGGCCTTTTTCGCTTTGCAATGAAATTTACATATTCATAATGTTACGAAATTGTTGCAAATTATATCCAAAGCACAAAAAAACCAATTTCTCCCTTTTTTATAAAATCCAAAGTTTTGAGCGATTATTCAGTTGTAACGGTTAAAAAGTCAGCCGCGGCCGTAGCTGCGATCTGTCCGTTTTTCTGGGCAATCTCCCCATATGTTTTAATTAATCTACCCTTTGCTAAAACAATTTCCCCTTTTACACAGAGCTGTTCCCCCATTACCACCGGTCTTTTAAACTTGACCTCCATCCGCGCGGTAACTCCTTGGTGGCCTTTGGCCAGGACTGCGTGAGCCATCGCCTCATCCAAGAGCGTGCTAATAATCCCACCATGCAGTATATTTACAAAGCCTTGATATTCTTTGGTGGGAGTGAAATAAGCTATCACGCCTGATGATGTGCTTTCAAAGCTCAAGTGCAATCCCACCGGATTTTCACTACCGCAAGCAAAACAATAATGATCGACTTCCACAATTATCACTCCTGACTCCTGATTTTTTTGCTTTACATGAAAAAACACCGGAGAATTATCCGGCGTTCTGTACCTAATTTTATTTAGTGTTTATTATTAATCTTAAATACTTCACATTGATGGCACATCGCAGCTTTTTCAGCGACCGAACCGTTGGATACACCATCCGGACAAAGCGTTTCCGGGATTATCCAACACTTTTCTTCTTTGCTCTGATAAGCGGGACAACTGACATGATTGCAATCAATAACTCGCCAACATCTCCGAAAATCAGTTTTGACCTTAAACCGACCTACCATTGAAGTTAAATTATCCGCCATCTGTTCCAGTTGAGCGGCAGCCATCGAAAGGTTCTCCATGTTGATCCGCTGCTCTTTAGAAGCGGTCGCCACTTGATTTGCACTGCTCACATTCTGTTTTGAAATAGCTGCTACCGTTTCCATGGTTCCGGTCATTTCCTCACTACTGGCCGCCTGCTCTTCCGAAGCGGCAGCAATTTCATGAATGGTATTCACTGTTTGATTTACCGACTGGGTAATATCATTAAAGGTTTGACGGGCTGAGAGCACTAACTTGCTGCCCTCATCAACCGATTGAGTGCCCAGTTCCATAGCATCAACGGCGGTCAAAGTTTCACTCCGAATATCATTAATCAGGGCAACAATCTGAATGGCTGAATTCGTCGACTGCTCAGCCAATGCCCGTACTTCATCGGCAACCACCGAGAAACCGCGGCCATGTTCACCGGCCCTGGCTGCCTCAATAGCGGCATTCAAGGCCAGTAAGTTGGTTTGACGGGAAATACTACGAATAACATCGACGATCTTTCCAATCTCGACCGAACTTTTGCCTAACTTTCTTACAACTTCGGCGGAATTATCAACTGTTTCTTTTAACTGGGTAATCTTGGAGTTAATCTCTTGAATAATTTCTTCACCATTACGAGCCCTTTGGGACACCTGCGTAGAAAGATTGGCCGCCTTTTGAGCTTCACTGGCCACTTGTTGAGCGGTTTCAGCCATTTGTTGAGATGCCACCACGGATAAATGAACATTTTCATATTGTTCTTCCGTCACCTTGGACATTTGTTCCATGGTTTTCGTAATCTCTTGGGTGGCCGCATCAACCTTGCTGGTTAAGGAAGACATCTCCGAAGCTGCAACTGCCAATTGCTCGGAAGATTGAAGGTTTTCATCCAAGATTGATTGTATATATTGAACCATTTGGTTTAACGAATTTCCTAAACGCTCAAATTCATCATGAGTCTTTAATTCGATCTTTATACTGAGATCTTTATCAGAACTTTTATCAGCAAACCTACTGAATATCATAAGCGGTTTCAAAATCATCTTGTTTAACAGAAGATTCGTAATGTACAAAAGCGCGACCATCATGGCAAATATGACCATCATTCGTAAGCCAAGCTTTGGGATTAAGCTGGATACCGACATTATAAACAACATTATGGCAATTGCAATCAGCAATTTGAATTTGATACTATGGAATTTGCTAGACGAACTCACAAGATAATCCCCCTTTATCCACTTATAGGAATACATTTCGACACATTCGTATATTATCCTCCCATCTATATATTCTTATCGGAGATTTAGGACAAAAAAAAAGGGCCTTCTGCCCTTTTTTCATGTAACATTAATTATTTATTTAAAAAAGTCGATCGTAAATCTCGACCAAAACCAGGAGTAATCCAAAAACTATCGAAAGCCACATGGTAGCTTTATCCAATAATTTTTCCAGCGCCTTGTTCTTGGCGAAAAACATTTGTCCGCCCGAACCGATTGCTCCTAAACCTTCACCTTTACTGGGTTGCAAAATAATAATTGCAGTCAGAGCAACAGCGACAATCATTAGAATTATCTGGATAACTAATTTCACAAGAACACCTCCAACCCAATTTGTACTTTAACATTTTAGCACATTGGGTCCGGATCTACAAGCTTTTTTAACGGTAGATATTATAGAAGGCACTTTTGGCTGGATAAATCGCTTCATCGGCCAGCAAATCTTCGATCCGCAGTAATTGGTTGTATTTGGCAACCCGGTCAGTCCGAGACGGTGCTCCAGTCTTTATTTGACCGGCATTAGTGGCCACCACGATATCGGCGATGGTGGTATCCTCAGTCTCACCGGAACGATGAGATACAATCGCAGTATAACCCGCCCGTTTTGCCATCTCGATAGCATCCAGAGTTTCGGTTAAAGTGCCGATCTGGTTGAGTTTAATTAGGATTGAATTGGCTACACCCAGTTTGATGCCCTTAGCTAAGCGTTCGGTATTGGTTACAAATAAATCATCGCCAACCAATTGCACTTTCTGGCCCAGCCGTTCAGTGATCATCTTCCAGCCGTCCCAATCCTCTTCGGCCATACCGTCTTCGATGGAAATGATTGGGTAATTATTGGCAAGCTCTGCATAGAAATCTACCATCTCAGCAGGAGTTTTAACCATATTGGACTTCCAGAAAAAGTACTTGCCCTCTTCGCCTTTTTTCTTGGCTTCATCCCATAGTTCTGTAGAAGCCGGATCCATTGCAATCATAATTTGCTCGCCCGGTTTAAAACCGGCTTGAGTAATGGCGGCCATGATCACATCCAGTGCTTCCTGGTTGCTCTTCAGGTTAGGCGCGTAACCGCCTTCATCACCTACGGCCGTACCATAGCCTTTTTCTTTTAAAACTTTTTTCAAGGCATGAAAAATTTCAGTTCCCCAACGCAAGCACTCCGAAAAACTTTCGGCGCCGACCGGCATCACCATAAATTCCTGTAAGTCCACACTATTATCGGCATGTTTACCGCCGTTTAAAATGTTCATCATAGGGACCGGAAGCTGTTTGGCATTGACACCGCCTAAATAACGATATAAGGGAAGCGCCAAACTGCTCGCGGCCGCCTTAGCGACAGCCAGTGAAACGCCCAAGATAGCATTGGCGCCCAACTTAGCTTTATTGGGTGTGCCATCCAACTCGATCATCAACTTATCGACAGTTACCTGATCCAAAGCATCCAAACCCACTACTTCAGAGGCGATCTCCTCATTTACATTATCGACTGCCTTTTGAACACCTTTGCCCAAATAACGGCCTTTATCGCCATCACGAAGTTCCACCGCTTCAAAAGCCCCGGTGGAAGCGCCGGAAGGAACTGCGGCCCGACCGACACTACCATCGGCCAATTCCACCTCTACCTCTACCGTCGGATTACCACGGGAATCCAATATTTCGCGTGCATAAACGTCTACAATTGATGTCATTATCATACCTCCTTAATTTTTTCAAACCGCGAATTTCCTATTGAAAAGTTCAAATTTAACCTGAATCCGGCAAGTAACTTCATTAATTAATATCCAACAAGAACTTGCCGGATTCAGACAATAAACCCGATCCGGCCAATTTTTCCGCGTTACAGCGGGAAAATTGCAATGTGCTTGCCGGATGACGGACGACGGATCGAGGTTTAAGATAACCATTTTTATTGAAAACTATAGGGATTCTTTTTCTTTTTGAATCAATGAATCCCCGGTCATCTCAGCCGGCTTGGGAACGTCGAGCAGTTGCAGGAGTGTCGGGGCCAGATCAGCTAAAATACCGTTTCTAACTTTGATCGACTCTCCGGCGCCAACTACAAGTACCGGTACCGGGAAAGTAGTATGAGCGGTAAAAGGCTCTTTCGTTTGATAATCGTACATCTGCTCAGCATTACCATGATCAGCGGTAATGATCGCCGCGCCGCCTTTGGCTAAGATCGCCGGGATTACTTGAGATAAACAATGATCAACTGTCTCCACCGCTTTTTGAGCGGCGGCTTGGATACCGGTATGACCGACCATATCACAGTTGGCATAGTTCATAATAATACAATCGAACTTATCTTTTTTGATCTCCGCCAAAAGTGCTTCGGTTACCTCACCCGCGCTCATATCCGGTTTAAGGTCGTAAGTAGCAACCTTGGGGGAAGGAATTAAGAGCCGTTCTTCCAAAGGAAACGGCTGTTCCTCGCCACCGTTAAAGAAGAAAGTTACATGGGCATATTTCTCGGTTTCAGCAATTCGCAGTTGTTTAAGACCATGGTTGCCTAAAACCTGAGCCAGGATGTTTTTCAGCTTTTCTTCCGGCGGAAAGATTAGGGGCACCTTTAAGCTCTCATCATATTGAGTCATGCAAGCAAAATGGGGGTTAAGAAACCCTGTGCGGCGTTTAAATCCATCAAAATCGGGATCTACGAAAACCCTGGTAATCTCCCGGGCGCGGTCCGGCCGGAAATTGAAAAAAATCACCGGATCACCCGCTTGAATGCTAGCCAACGGCTTGCCGTTTTGAGTAATTACCGTCGGTAAAACGAATTCATCGGTCACATTTTGGGCATAAGAATTGGTAATTGCTTGCACGGCTGAGTCGGATACTTCTCCCTCACCATATACCATCGCTGCATAAGCCTTTTCAACCCGCTCCCATCGCTTATCGCGATCCATTCCGTAATAACGGCCGCCGATAGTGGCAATCTTACCGATCCCTTTATCTTGGCAGACCTTTTCCAGTTCCTCCAAAAATCCCTTAGCACTGGAAGGCGGCGTATCACGACCATCCAAGAAAGCATGAATATAAACCTCTTTTACTCCCAATTCCTTGGCAAGTTGAATTATTCCATATAAATGCTCGGTATGACTATGAACCCCACCGGGTGAAACCAGGCCCATCAAATGCAACGGCCGGTTTTCTTTTACCGCATAATGGATCAAGTCCAAGAAGACTTGATTCTGTTTGAATGCGCCTTCGCGCAACGCTTTCGATATTCTGACCAAACTTTGATAAACCACCCGGCCGGCTCCGATATTCAAATGTCCCACTTCGGAGGTTCCCATCTGCCCTTCCGGAAGTCCCACTGCTTCTCCCGAACACAGCAGAGTTCCGGAAGGATATTTGGCAAATAAACTATCTAAGAAGGGCGTTTTGGCTTGCTTTACAGCATTGCCGTCTTCCCGTGGGTTTAGACCCCAACCATCCAAAATAATTAGTGCCGCAGGTCTGTAACTCATCAAATTCCCCCCTCGTCAATTTAAAAATAAACTCTGTGTTTGATATTTTAAGGTAGACTCAATCACCATTCAATTTTTAAAATAATCAGGATAATGGTGCGTCTTTAAGAGGCGCACCATTGATTTATAACGATTATAAGCTAATAACGGATAAGCTTGATGAAAGAATCGACTTCTAAACTTGCGCCGCCAACCAAAGCTCCATCGATTTCCGATTGACTCATGTATTCCTTAACATTCTCCGGTTTTACACTACCGCCATATTGAATCCGCACCTCTGCGGCAATAGCTTTACTAAAAATCCTCGCCACGGTGTTGCGGATCAGACCAATCACTTCGTTGGCATCACTGGCGCTGGAAGATTTACCAGTACCGATAGCCCAGATTGGTTCGTAGGCAATCACCATGTTGGCAATCGCAGATGCCTCGATACCTGCCAAGGCTTTCTCGGTTTGTCTGGTAATTAAGGCATTGGTCTCGCCGGCTTCACGCTCCGCCAAAGACTCTCCGACACAAATAATGGGTTTAATACCAACAGCCAATGCCGCCTTGACCTTTTCATTCACTGTCTCATCGGTTTCGCCAAAAAACTGACGGCGTTCCGAATGTCCGATAATCACGTAATCACAGCCAACATCTTTTAACATCAACGGCGAAACTTCCCCGGTAAAAGCGCCCTTTTCTTTCCAGTAAAGATCTTGAGCACCCAGTTTACATGATGTGCCTTTGATCAATTCCTTCACCGTACTGAGTGCAGTAAACGGGGGGCAAAATAAAACCTCAACGTCATTAAAGCCGGAAAGCTTATCCAGTACGCCGGTGACTAAAGTTTTGGCTTCTGGGATGGTCTTGTTCATCTTCCAGTTGCCGGCGATAATTGGTTTACGCATTATATCCACCTCATATATTTTTGATTTTAACAGGGATTGTCCCAGAAAATTTTGCATGCATAGCTAAGTAATGATAAAGATATACAATATATAACGGTTCAAATGCTATATATTGTATATCTTATTGATTGTTGGCACACGTAAACAGCCTGCAAAAAATAAATTCAAAACCTTATTTCTTGTCTGTTAATGCAGCAATACCCGGTAACTCAATGCCTTCTAAAAATTCCAACGAAGCTCCGCCACCGGTTGAAACATGGGTTACCTTATCAGCAAAGCCCATTTGTTCAACAGCGGCTGCAGAATCACCGCCACCGACAATGGTAGTGCCTTTGGACTTCGTCAAAGCCTCGGCAATTGAACGGGTTCCAACTGCAAACTGCGGAACTTCAAATACACCCATTGGTCCATTCCATACAACGGTTTTAGCAGCCGTGATCTCTTGCGAGAAAAGTTTAATCGTCTCGGGTCCGATATCAACGCCCTGCAGTTCGGCAGGAATCTGATTGGAAGGGACAACTTTGGACATGGTGGGTTTTTTGAAATCATCGGTGATCATCGTATCAACGGGCAATAAAAGTTTAACTCCTTTAGTTTTGGCTTGGGCCAGCATTTCCTTGGCAAAATCAATCTTTTCGGCATCTAACAGGGACTTACCAATTTCATTGCCTTGAGCCTTAAGGAAAGTGTAGGCCATACCGCCGCCAATGATCAGAGTATCCACTTTCTCCAGTAAATTCTTGATTACACCTAATTTATCAGCAACTTTGGCGCCACCCAGGATGGCCACGAAAGGCCGTTCCGGATTGGAAAGCGCTTTACCCATAATGTCAATCTCTTTTTGCATCAGATAACCGGAAACCGCCGGTTTCAAAAATTTAGCAACTCCGGCAGTTGAAGCATGCGCACGATGTGCCGTCCCAAAAGCATCATTTACATAAACGTCGGCAAGTTCGGCTAACTTTTTGGCAAAAGCCTCGTCATTGGCTTCTTCTTCCTTATAAAAACGCACATTTTCCAATAAGACAACACCGCCGGGAGCCAAGGCCGCAATCGCTTTTTTGGGTTCTTCCCCGATGCAATCATTCACTTTGACTACTGGTTTTCCCAGCAATTCGCCGAGTCTTTGGGCCATGCCATCCATCCGGTATTTATTATCCGGACCGCCTTTGGGCCGACCAAAATGAGAAACCAATATTACTTTTGCGCCACGATCCGCCAAAGTCTTGATAGTGGGAACAGCGGCTTTAATCCGCCGATCATCGGTAATCTTACCGCTATCATCAACTGGGACATTAAAATCCACCCGAACCAGAACTCTTTTACCCTTGACATCAATATCATCAATAGACATCTTATTCATAGTATCCGACCTCCTCTCATTTCAAAAAAATTCAAGAGTCAGAATCCGGAAGACAGAAGACAGAATTAAACTTCTGACTCCTGGCTACTGTCTCCTGACTCCTTCATAATTACTCAGGCTTTTTTAATCATAAAGCTCAGCAAATCGATAACGCGGTTGGAATATCCCCACTCATTGTCATACCAAGAAACGACTTTGAAGAAGCGTTTCTCACCTTTAAGATTGTTTTGGAGCGTAGCCAATGAATCATAGATGGAAGAACGATTGTCATGGACAAAATCGGTGGAGACAACTTCTTCATCAGCTACTCCCAAAATGCCTTTCAGGTAAGAACCGGCGGCTTTTTTCATTAAAGCGTCGATCTCTTCAATCGAAGTGTCTTTGGTAGCCCGGAAAGTCAAATCAACAACCGATACATCCGGAGTCGGCACCCGGAAGGACATTCCGGTTAATTTACCTTTGGTTACCGGTAATACTTCGCCAACCGCTTTGGCTGCTCCGGTAGTGGAAGGAATGATATTGATAGCCGCAGCACGGCCACCGCGCCAATCCTTCTTGGAAGGACCGTCAACCGTCTTTTGAGTGGCGGTATAAGAATGGATAGTGGTCATTAAACCGGTTTCGATCCCGATGCCCTCTTTTAAAATCACATGAACCAACGGAGCTAAACAGTTGGTGGTGCAGGAAGCATTGGAAACAATGTTATGTTTAGCCGGATCATATTCTTCATTATTTACGCCCATCACGATGGTTTTTACATCGCCTTTGCCCGGGGCGGAAATGATAACTTTCTTAGCGCCGGCAGCCAGATGACCTTTGGCTTTTTCAGAATCGGTGAAAAGGCCGGTGGATTCAATAACAAAGTCAACGCCAAGATCTTTCCAAGGCAATTGACTGGGATCTTTGGTAGCCATAACGCATTGAATCTTGTGGCCGTTAACAATCAAAACATCATCGGCTTCAACATCCGGTTTGCTCTTAGCGGTGGCTAATTCACCATTGAATTTTCCATGTACGGAATCATACTTGAGTTGATAAGCAAAATACTTGGCATCGGTGCTGACATCAACTACCGCGACAACATCGACCTCCTTACCCAAAAGCCCTTTGCCGACCAGTGCGCTGAACACTAAGCGACCAATCCTGCCGAAACCATTAATACCTACTTTTACTGCCATTTGACTTACCTCCATTAAATTAATTTAATAAAATCGGTGAAATCACCGTAAAAACCAATGGATATAATGGATATTAATTATTTTCAAAACATTCAATTACACCGCGAGCCGCCCCTTCATCGATGATTAGTGTATCTCGAGTGGCATTAGTTAATACAGCCTTTACAGCTGACGCTTTACTTTTTCCTCCCGCCACCCCAATGACCTCATTAATTAAATCCAGTTCGTGAAGTTGCAAACCTACACTGGTGGTCGAATGTACCACTTTACCATCCAAGGTAAAATAATAACCGAATGCTTCGCCAACCGCGCCTTTTGCCAACAGCTCGGCCAATTTATCAGCCGGCATCTCTCTTCGTCTGGCCATCTCTTCGGCAGACCCGATACCATGAAGCACAATATCCGACTTCCGAAGTAACTCCAACAATTCCTTAATCTTGGGTTCTCCGGCTATCGATTGCATCGTCTTGGCCCTTAAATCATCCGGAGCATGCAAAAGCCGGTAACTGGCGCCCAAACCTTTGGCAATATTGGCCGCAATTGCGTTGGCTTGAATCTCTACCTCTTCACCCAGACCGCCCCGGGCTGGAATAACGGTGATATTGCGTTTCACCGCTGAAGAAGAAAGAGCACTGGCAACCTCGGCCAGAGTAGTACCACCGGAAACCGCCAATATGGAACCGTCTTTTAACGCGGTACATAAATAATCAGCAGTAACCCGCGCCAGATCTTTCTTGACTGTCTCATCCTGGTCGGTATCCCCGGCTACTACTATCACTTTTTTTACCCGTAAATAATTGGCGACTTGTTGTTCCAGATAGCTCAAACCTTGGAGTTCCCTGATGTAGCTTCCAATATCCGCCAGCAAAGCCTGGCCATCCGTAGTGACTTGCATGCCAGAAGCATCACAGACGACGAGTTTCTGCGCTTTAAAAAAATCAACTTCATTACGGATTTTACGTTCTTGAAAGCGCAATTGTTCCGCCAAAGTCCGTCTTCCCACCGGTTGCAGTATACTGATAGCGCGTAAAATCTGATAGCGAGAGAGAATAATGGATACAATTTCCGGAGCTATTTTTCTTTGAATCGCAATCAGCTTTTTCATTGCTATTTTTGACCAATCGGCGGAGGTTGGTTATTATCTGTCCCACCAACAACTTTTATGTCCCGCGATAAAGAATAAAAAAATATCTATGAGAATACAATATCTGGAAATCATAAATATTCGATATATTTTATTCGCTTTACAAAATTAAATTCCTTCTTATCCGGGCAAATTTTTACCATACTCACAAATTAATCGTAAACGGTGGTTTACCGCAGATTTACTAATGGGCGGCAAATGATATTCACCCAGTTCCTTTAGAGAAGCCTCCGGATATTCCAGCCTTACGAAAGCTGTTTCACGGAGTTTATCAGGAAGCATGCTCAGCCCGCCGGATTCACTTTGGAGTTTTTCGATCACTTGTACTTGCTCCATGGCCGCCGAAAGGGTTTTCTCTAAATTTGCGGTCTCCCAGTTTAACCTGCGGTTTACTTCACTACGCAACCCTTTTACCAGCCGGATCTCTTCTAACTGTAATACCGCCGAATAAGCACCGGTTAACGACAAAAATTTAATTAAAGCCTCAATTTCCTTTAGATACACCAAGTAATGCTCTTTACGAAGACTGATTTTCGCCTTTAAACCCAACAAATTCATCAGGTAGATCAAACCATTGGCAAAATCTTCACTTTGGGTAACCATCTCCAGATGGTAGGTTTTTTTGTTGGGATCAGTGATGGAGCCCCCTGCAATAAAAGCCCCCCGCAAAAAAGCAACCCGACAGCAATTATCCTTTACCAAATCTGAATTAATTCCGCCCTCCAGTGAATGTTCGCGAGTCATCATGCCTAAGTCGACAATCATTTCCGCGAGCCCGGTTTGGTCGGGAATAATTAAATTGTAACGGTGCTGCTTGCCAAACTTCTCGTTGCGTTCAACCTGAACTTCCGTATCAAGCCCATAGGAAGCCTTAATTAACTTAACCGTTCTGCGGGCTACTCCTGCCACCCCGGTTGAAATGGACAAAGATAGCCGCCTTTGTCCAGTTAAATGGAGGCTGCCCAGCATGTGGATGATCGCTGCCAGCTCAGCTTTGATGCAATGTCGTCCCAACACCAACTCGCTGCGGACCAATTCAGCTCGGACCACCTGCGAAAATTTCTCCATTAAATATATTCCTTCGAAATCTTTGTATAATTCCGTATTCTGTTTCCTGCTGTATTCCAACTCGATAAATACTAATATTTACGCTAAATAGCTCATAGAAATGAATGGAAAACTTTTTTGAAGGGGGCGTGGTTGGATGATTAATACCGTTTGGTTGACATTGACCGGCTTAGGAATTACCATCGCCATTGTAAGCGGAAAGATTGGAATAATTACTCCCACCATCTTTGCCAGCGCCGATAAGGCAATTCAATTTTGCTTGGGCCTTGCCGGTGTCATGGCTTTCTGGTCCGGAATCCTGAAAATCGCTGAAGTTTCCGGAATCACCGAACAAATTGCCAAACTGTTTCAACCTATCTTAGCATTGTTGTTCCCATCCATCTCCCGCCAAAAAAAAGTCCTGGGATTGATCTCCCTAACGATGGCTGCCAATCTACTCGGATTAGGGAATATTACTACTCCGCTCGGCTTGAAGACCATGACCGAACTACAAGAATTAAACCCCACCCCCGAAAAAGCTTCGGATGAAATCTGTACCTTTCTTGCGTTAGTGCTCGGCGGACTGAGCCTAATCCCTACTACTTTGATTGCAATCCGCTCCCAGGCCGGTTCAGCCAACCCGGCTTTAATCTTAGGACCGGTATTCCTAACCACGGCCATTGGTACCGTAACCGGCTTACTTTTTAATTATTGCGCTTTAAAAATTTCCAAGTGGAGGGACCACAGAGGTAATCAATGATAGCATTATTTTTAACCATCTCAGAGTGGGCAATCCCCATATTATTATTGATAATCTTAGGATTCGGCCATTTTAAGAAAATAGCTATTTATGAAGTGTTCATTCAAGGGGCAATGGAAGGTATTCGAACCACAATCAAACTCGTACCCTATATTTTAGCCATCTTTCTTGCGGTTGGCATATTTCGGACATCCGGGGCCTTAGATCTGATTATTGTTCTGCTAAGATCATTACTCGCTTTACTAAAAATCCCAGCGGATATCCTAACCCTAGGTTTCCTCAAACCCCTCTCCGGATCAGCCGCCTTAGGAATCACCGCTGATTTATTACATAAATACGGGCCGGACTCCCTCACGGGAATCACCGCCTCAATTATCCAAGGCAGCAGCGAAACTACTTTCTATGTATTATCGCTCTATTTAGGCGCCGCTCATATAAAAGACAGTCGCCATACACTGGCTATGGGTTTAATCGCCGAATTAATCGCATTTATAGTAGCAATCGGAATCGGTTCCATAATCGCGCAACGATAGAATATATCTCAAATTTAGAAATTTATTTACCGTGGAAATCTTTATGACTGGTGGGCTCTTCCGACTCAGGAGACGACTTATGAGTTCCAAGAGCATCGGACTCCTCTTCTTTTTCCAGGGTAGCAGCGGCCATGTCGTGTGCATGATCCTGCCATTCAATCGTCAGATCCAACTGTTTCTCGGCCATCTCCAATAATCCGTTTAGAAATCCTTTAAATTGGCATTTAAAGTATTCCACCTGATTCTTGAGCAGCGCCAAATTCCGAAGCTCATTTTGCAAATCCTGTTTCACCTTTATTTTTGTTGCCTCGGCCTGCAGTTCGGATTCGCGTATAATCTGAGCGGCTCTTTCTCTGGCGGCAGTTTTGGCCTCTTCAGCTGTTTCTTCTGCCAAAACCATGGTGTTTCTCAAAGTCTCCTCAATAGTCTGGTACTGGCTGAGTTTCTTCTGAAGAGCTTCCAATTGTTCTTTTAATTCAATATTTCCTCGATATAACTGTTCGTAATCATGACCGAAATTTTCCATGAAGTCTTGGACTTCACCGGCGTTATAGCCGCGAAAGCCACGCCGAAAAACTGTAGTCTCCAAATCAACCGGGGTTAACAAAGTGATTCACTCCTTCACTTATAGATATCTCACCAGTAATACTCCCAGCCGGCCTTTTTTAGATTGCCCGGTCTGTTCGCGAAAGAGCATCCGGCCCCGGCCCCGGAATGAAATGACATCACCGGCTGCAACCTGATAATCGGGGTCGTTAATTACTTTCCAATTGACTTTCACTTTTTCAGCCTTAATTTCTTTCGCCATCCGGGTGCGGGACTCACTGAAACCCAAGGCGACAATAGCATCTAACCTAAGCGAAGCCACAGTACTCTTGATCTGTTTCTCACGCAGATCGGGAATATTAAGTTGTTCCGCTTCAATCTCCTTTACCAGGGCTTTTTGATTGCCAACCCGTTCCAAATTAAACTTGATATAATCCGCTAACTCCGGAACTACCACCAACTGACAGGAAAAGGGGGGCCCGGTGCTATCCACCAATATATCTCCGAATTTTTCGCGTTTCAGCCCGAGCGCCATTAGTGAACCGAGATAATCACGGTGGGTTAAAGGTGTCGGACTGCTGGTTTGCACTTCCAAAAAAGCCAGGGCCGGTTCAATCGTTTCCACAATATAATAATCAGGATAAACAACTAACCGGCGGCGTTCCGCTTTGAAATACCCGCCGTAGGAATTGAAACGGACTCCGGTAACCCAACCGACCACAGCTTGTGCTTGTTCACGCTCCGGAGGTTCCAAAAAATCCGACCATTGCGGTTCCTGTTCCTTTAAGGAACGCTCAGCCAGTTCCGTAATGCGGGCTGCAAATTCTTTTTCCGCCATTCCTTCAGCCATTGCTCCGCCCCAGTTCTTTAGACTTTTGGGCCGCCGCAGCTATTGCCTTCATAATCACCCCGGCGCACCCACCTTGTTGCAACTCATATAAGGCAGCAGCCGTGGTGCCTCCTGGTGAGGTAACATCATTTCGGAGCTTAGCCGGGTCTTCGGCCGTCGTGCGCATTAATTCTACCGAACCCAATGCGGTTTCAGTAACCAAGACCGTAGCATCAGCCCGGCTTAACCCGATCATTACCGCGGCATCGATCATGGCCTCCAGAAAATAAAAGACATAAGCCGGGCCGCTCCCACTAACTGCAGTTACTGCATCCAACAAATGTTCCGGAAGTTTGATGGCTTTACCGATACAACCCAGAATTGATTTTACCTGCTGATCGTCTTCGTCCGTGGCATTCTTTCCTAAGGTATAGGCTGATATCCCTTTCCCTATTCGGGCCGGAGTATTGGGCATGACCCGGATCACTCTCGCCTCCGACAACTTGTCCTCTAAAGTGGTGAGTGAAATCCCGGCGGCAATGGAAATAACCAAAAATCGCCCATCAACCCCGGCTGCCAGCTCTTTTAAAACCCGAGGAACAATGTTTGGCTTAACCGCCAGAATAAAAGTTTGACAGTTGGCAACCATCTGTTCCAGATCCCCGGTTACGTTGATCTGATATGCTGTCTTTAAGCTATCCCGTTTAGCCGGATCAGTCTCTACCATAAAAACATCTGCCGGATTGAACAAACCCCTATCAATAATTCCTTTGAGTAAAGCGGAACCCATCGCTCCGCCTCCAACGATCCCCAATTTATTCATTATTCTCTACCACCTATCATTCCCATTCCCTCTACCGATCACGCTCACTGCGAAAAATAGTCGAACCCAAATTCGGATTGTTTAAATTTCGTTCCTTATCTTTCTCTCTTAACTCGGTACGTAGCGGCATCGCCACTTCGATGTGCGCAGGGGTGAATAAGAAAATCGAACCGCTAACCCTCTGCATGGTCCCATCCAAAGCGTAGATCGCTCCGCTCAAAAAATCAGCTACCCTGCGGGCAGTAGTTTTTTCCGTCTCTTCCAGGTTTAAAATAACTGCTCTTTTATTTTTTAAATGATCAACAATGGCTTGAACCTCTTCAAAACTCTCCGGTTCAACCACTACCATTTTTATCGTCTTGTTGGAGTGATTCAAATTAACAAGTTTGCCGCGATCACGCGGATCTTTCCGATATCCTTCTTGGGAGGCCGCCTCTTCATCTTCAATAATCTCCTCCGCTTCGAAACCGAAAATATTTAAAAACTTCTCAAAGACACCCCGTTTGGGTTCGGTATTCTGTATGGTTTCATCTTCATTTTCCCATTTGCGCAAGCATTTCTCACCCCACTTTCACTGGCGTTCTCTTAATAAAAAAATTACCGGGATATATTTCTTACGTTCATTGGTCATTAGCGTTTTTCATTAAAATTATCCCAATTCATTATCATTATAACATTAACTACCCACTATCAACTGTCAATTTTCAATTATTATTCATACGTTATCAATTTTTAAAAATCGCGCTGCCGATCCGGAGCATGTTCGCACCTTCCTCTACCGCCACTTGATAGTCCTGACTCATACCCATCGATAAATAACTCCAATTAGGATTATCCATCTTCGACTCGTCAAAAATATTTTTCAGACGGCGAAATATCGGCCGAACCTGTCCCTGTCCCTGTTCCAACTCCCAATCTGCCTTGTCCACCAACGGTGCAATAGTCATTAAACCCACCGGTATCAGATAATCGAAACTACTGATTTTCGCTAATACTCCGGGAAGAGCATCCGGCTGAAATCCATGTTTGGTAGATTCACCGGAAATATTCAATTGCAACAAAAATTTGACCTGCCGCTCTAATTTGGCGGCCTCCTTAGCCAATGCTTCAATCAGTTCAAGCCGGTCCACCGAATGAATTAAGTTAAAAGTTGATAAGGCAGTTTTAACTTTATTGGTTTGCAAAGTACCGATTAAATGCCGGGTAACCGGTTTTTCCAATAACGGAAATTTGGCCACCCCATCCTGAACCCGGTTCTCAGCAATATCGGTTATACCAGCCCGAATCGCCTCATTTATACTGTCAACCCCAGTATATTTGGTAACCGCAATCAATTTGATTGCTGCAGGATCGCGGCCGGCTCGCCCGGCC
>WSSedL1CaDRAFT_10000497_pt1 | contig 27747 bp, 17 predicted proteins | sample WetSurSL1Cattail_FD_9464 | JGI IMG/M metagenome (IMG submission 9464)
GCCGCCATTCGCCGATGCGGCTTGCACCCTCAACAGGTATTCAGCTGCGACCCTTGCCTCATCAAGCAGGTCCGGCACTCCGTTGCCGTCATAATCAAAAACGGCGCCGGGATGGCGGCAGTATGTACTCACGAACGCCGCTGCCAGCCAGCCGAACTGGCTGTTGTACTTGTTGTTGTCTCCCGCATCATGCCAGCCGCCGGTACAATCCGCCCAAATCCCTTCAAGGGATCCAACCCTGGCATCATCCATGTGGCACGGACCATGCAGCGCTTCGGCATCAGGGCGGTTGGTAAAGCCTGATGCCGGTAAAGCTGCAGCCGTATCATATCCGCACCTTTGATATCTATAATAGCCGATTATCACATCCGGATAATCGGTCCATACATTGTCCGCTATAACAAATTCAAGAGAATCAATATCATTAGTCCTGATTTTATAATTGCCTGCAGTCGTAAAGAAAGTAAAGTCAATTTTGTAATAAACCTCGCCACGAGTCCATCCTTCCGGCAAAAAACAGGGCATTGAGCCTTCACTCACGATTACCTCGTCACTGGTTCTTATGATCCGGTAGCTTGTATCGGGTAATGTCCCTCCGGCAACCGCCACTGCAGTCTTAAGTCCATTCATATTGTAGCCTGCCTGGCATACGGCAATTGATACAGGAATTCCATTCATCATACAAATCTCCATTGTCATAAACTTGGTTAACGCGGATATAATCCGCGTTAACCCAAGCATTAGTGATGAAGCATGTTAAGTTCAAATTGATGTTTATTTCCCGGTTGCTGCCAGCCACGCGTCTATCTGCTTCTGCTTTTCCTGTATTATTTTGTCGAGGCCCGCAGCCTTCATCTTTTCAATAATCATGGGCAAATAGATGTTGGGATCCACCGAGCCTGTTTCCAATGCCGGCCCGAGTTCCTTCGTCACATTGGTTACAGCAGCGATTTCTGTCTTAACAGGTTCTGCATCAAAGTTGAAGCCTAAAATCTTGCTTCCGACTCCGGATTCGTTGTACTGCTTGAAAAGATCCCATTTCTGCGTATTCTGACCTGCCATGAAGTAGTTAAGGAACTGGTTGCCAAACTCCCAGAAGGCATTAGGCATATAGCCTGTTGTTTTTGCGTCCATACCTGCGGCAAAGTCAATCACAACAGGGTTATCGCTCTTTTTGACCCAATGGGTATTCTCGACGCCATAATTCAAAGTGTTATTAACTACAGAATCGGTATTTACCAGTTCAAGGAACATCAAAGCTCTTTCCTTGTTCTGTGAAGCAGCTGCGACAGCATTCATGGAACCGGTAACATCATTTGCCGTAACAAACGGTTTTGTATAGGAGAACTCTTCCAGCTTGTAACCCAATGCCGTTCCAACCTCTTCATTTGCAAGAGGTTTTGTTGTGCCGCCCTGTAAAAAGACCTTTTGCGCTTTTCTGTCAGGCTGGACATCCTGTAGTGTGGGCGCATCCTTGCGGATCAGTCCTTCCTGGTAGAACTTGTGAACCATCTCCAGAACAGCTTTATATTCGGGCGTTTCATACTCGTCTATAACCTTTGTATCCTTATTCGGATACAACATACCCGGTACATTCTGATCGCCTACAGGATCAAAATCATTGTAACTCTTGGCCAGACTTCCGGATGCTGACATCTCAAGAGGGTAGATATCCGGATCCGCAGCATGCACCTTCAGCAAAATGGGTTCCAGGTCGGCAAGGGTAGGCAGTGTCGTCTGGAATTTCTGCATATCGGCTTCTACGCCACATTTCTCAGCTATAGCGGTATTCCATAGAAATCCGTTCGTATGGGCCAGTTCCTTGCTTGTCGGTATTGCAAAAATCTTTCCGTTGATTTTTGCACCTTCAAAAAGGAGAGCAGGCAAATTCGCTTTTGTCTTTGGAGCATATTTATCCAGCATATCGGTTACGTCTGCAAAATAGCCCTTCGCCACACTTTGCGGGTATTGGCTCCAACCGGCTGTAAACATGATGTCTACATTTTCACCGGATGCAAGGAGGACCGGAAATTTGTCGCTCCAGCTTCCCCAGTCTACCAGGTTGAGTTTGATGGTCGCATTGATCTTGTCCTTCAGATAAGTATCCAGTGCCTGTTCGACAAGTTGTGTTTCCTTTTGGGGCGTTGCCGGCAGATACCAGTTCAGTTCCACAGGCTTCAGCTCTTCTGCCGTTGTTACTGGTGCTGCTGTTGCTGCTCCGGAAGATGCCGTATCAGTTGCTGTGTTCTGCGAACCGCAGCCTGTGAGTGTCATAGCTGCCGCAAACGCTATGAACATCACCATGCATATGCCTTTTCTTACTTTGTACATAAACAGTCCTCCTCTTATTTGGGTTATATTACTATCCGGCTATCCGCCATCTGCGGAAGAATACCAGGATTAGCCCTTTATTGCGCCGATGGTAAGGCCTTTTACAAAATATTTTTGGAAGAACGGGTATGCCAGGATGATCGGTCCTATTGCGACAACACACAAGGCCATCCGCGCACTCTGGCCGGGCAGGTCTGCCATAGTCAGAGACCCCTGCCCTGTCTGGGACGATATTTGTATCAAATAGGTCAGTGAAGACTGGACCCTGTATAAAAGAAACTGCAATGGAGTCAATTCATTTTTTGTTATGAACATCATTGAAGTAAACCAGTCGTTCCAGTAATTGAGGCTGTCAAACAGGCCGATGGTCGCAAGCACAGGTGTGGAAAGCCTGAGTATTATAGAATAGAACACCCTGAAATCGCTTGCTCCATCCATCTTTGCAGATTCCACGATAGAGTTCGGTATGGTGGTGGAAAAAAAGGTTTTCATAATTATTACAAAAACAGGCGTCAAAAGCATGGGGAAAATAAGGACATTTATCGTGTTGCTCCATTTTAAAAACTTTGCATATACCATGAACCAGGGGACCAATCCGCCGCTAAACAGCATGGTAAAAAATACGAGAAAGGAAAAAAATCCACGGTATTTGAATTCCTTTCTTGAGAGCGGATATGCAAATAGTGCTGTAATAAGAACACTGAGAGCCGTTCCGGCCACTGTTATGAATATCGAAATCCCATATGACCTTATTATCTGTCCTAAATCGCTCACAATATACTGATATGCCATCGAACTGAACTTCTGCGGAAAAAAACTGAATCCATTCGTATTCAATGTTTTTTCGTCTGTTATCGAAACCATAAATACCAGCAGCAAGGGTGAAATACATATCACTGTATACATAAGGAAAATCGCATTGAATACAGCATTGGTCAATCCGGATATGCGGTTATTATCAATATGTTCTGTACTTGCCATATCAAGTCACCTCTTTAAAACGTCAAATTTGATTCATTTCTGCTAAAACAATACATAGTCTTTATTGATTCTTTTTACTATAAGGTTGCTGGCAAGGACAAGTATAAATCCCACGGATGCCTGATACAGCCCGGCAGCTGCAGACATACTGATATCGCCCATCGTCCGGAATGCATTATATACATACGTATCAATGACAAGGGTTACAGGATACAATATTCCTGCATTTTGGGTAACCTGGAAGAAAAGGCCAAAATCTGCAAAAAATATTCTTCCTATGGATAACAATGTTAAAATAATTGCCAGAGGTATCAGCATCGGAACAGTTATATAAACCGTCTGCTTCCACTTGCCTGCACCGTCTATCACTGCAGCTTCATACAGTTCCGGGTCGATGTTGGAAATCCCCGCGAAATATATAATGCTGTTGTACCCCAGTGACTTCCATATAGTTACCATTGGCAATATAAAGATCCAGTACCTGGGTACGCTATACCAATGAACAGCATCAATGCCCAAAGGCTGCAAAATGCTTTTGTTAATGAATCCCGTATCCACACTGAATAATGAAAACGCAAGATAGCCTACTACAACCCAGGACAAAAACTGAGGCAGGAACATGAATGTCTGGTATGTTTTGGCGAGCCTGCGGTTTCTCAGTTCATTGAGCGCTATGGCTGCAGGTATTGCTGTAAGCGGAGTAAGCACAATAAAAAGCAAATTGAACAGGATTGTGTTTCGTGTAATTTCATATGCATAGCTTGTTGTCAGAAAGAATTCGAAGTTTTTAAACCCTGTCCACTTGCTTGAAAACAAGCTGACAAAAAAGTTCGGGGACGACATTTTAAAGTCTTTGAATGCCAGTACCACACCAAGCATCGGCAGGTAATTGTTTATCAGGAGCACTATCAAACCAGGGATAAGCATAATAAACAATGCTTTGTTTTTTACCAATTCATAAAAAGGCGGTTTTTTCTTTATTGGATAATGAATACTGCTGATGACGACCATCCCTTTCCGTGTAACCGTTTATGATATAATTCTAAAGCATAAAGGAAACACGATAAATGGACTCATCTATGATGAGGTGGATTATTCTACACACTTCCCGACCTCAGAAAAAGATTCAAAAAAAACAGGGACGATCATTTGAAATTCGCCCCAATTTATGTAAATATTAGTATACAACAGCATATATTTCGAGTGTTCATTTATTTACCTGGCAGCTGCAAGCCAGGCATCAATCTGTTTCTGCTTTTCCTGGATTATGTTCCCAAGTCCTGCCTGTTTCATCTTCTCAATCATCCTGGGCAGATATTCACCAGGGTCTACAGCTCCATTCTCCAATGAAGGCCCAAGTTCCTTTATGACATTTCTTACAGCAGCAATTTCAGTCTTTACGGGTTCGGCGTCAAAGCTGAAACCCAGTATTTTGCTTACTGTTCCGGTATCATTGTACTGCTTGAAAAGATCCCATTTCTGCGTATTCTGGCCCACCATGAAATAGTTCAGGAACTGGTTTCCGAATTCCCAGAAGGCATTCGGCATATAACCTGTAGTCCTGGCGTCCACACCTGGCGCAAAATCAACCGCATTGTCAGTTTTCCTGACCCAATGAATATTTTCTACTCCATAATTCAACATATTGTTTACTACAGGATCGGTATTTACCAGTTCAAGCAGCATCAAAGCCCTCTCCTTGTTTTTGGAAGTCGCTGCAACAGCATTCATGGAACCCGTAACATCATTCGCAGTCACAAACGGTTTTGTATATGAGATTTGCTCCATCCTGTAGCCTAATGCCGTACCGACTTCTTCATTTGCTAGAGGTTTTGTAGTCCCGCCCTGCAAAAAGACCTTGTTGGCTTTTCTGTCGGGTTGAACGTCCTGAAGTGTAGGAGCATCCCTGCGGATCAGTCCTTCCGTATAGAACCGGCGGACTATATCCAGAACAGCTTTATATTCGGGTGTCTCATACTCATCAACTACTTTTGTATCCTTATTCGGATAGAGCACACCAGGCACGGTTTCATCGCCTATAGGGTCAAAATCATTGAATTTCCTGGCGAAGTCACTGACTGAAAAAGCTTCAACAGGGTAAATATCAGGGTCTGCGGCGTGTACTTTCAACAATATGGGTTCCAGATCGGCAAGAGTGGGGATTGTTGTCTTGAATTTCTGAAGGTCCTCATAGACGCCAAACTTCTGCGCCAGATCGACGCTGTATAAATATCCGTTCGTATGGGCTAATTCCTTGCTTGTAGGAATGGCATAAATTTTCCCATTTATTTTTGCACCTTCAAAAAGGAGCGGCGGTAAATTCGACTTTGTTTTTGGAGCATACTTGTCCAGCATATCGGTAATATCCACGAAATAGCCCTTCGCCACACTCTGCGGGTACTGGCTCCAACCTGCGGTAAACATAATGTCGACATTTTCACCGGATGCGAGAAGGATCGGAAATTTTTCACTCCAGCTTCCCCAATCGACCATATTAAGTTTGATAGTTGCATTGATCTTATCCTTCAGATAAGTATCCAGAGCCTGTTCCACAAGCTGTGTATCCTTCTGGGGCGTTGCCGGCAGGTACCAATCCAATTCCACGGGCTGCAGCGGTTCCAGGTTTGCCGGAACTGCCGCGGATGATGCTTCGGTATCAGTTGCGATGTTTGGTGATCCGCAGCCTGAGAGTGAAACAGAGAGTGCAAAGGCTATGAACATCAGGCATGAACTTTTTATTGCGTTGTACATTTACAGACCTCCTCACTTCAATTGTTTCACCGGCTTCAGAGAATCAAAATCCGGATATCTGTAATCATTTATATTGATAAGTCCATTATTCGCATTGATATCGAGCAGAGTATTCAGCCTATTGCTTTCTTCCAGCAATTCCTGACCGTTATGATTCCCTGAAAGAGCCGACCTGTATATGTCTTTGCGCGTCCATTCTTCCATGTTCAGAGGAGTTCCGGGATAAACAGAATCATATCTTCCGGGTAAAAATTCTGATAACCTGGCGATATCCTTGCGGACACCCGAGTCCGGCGAAATATCGTTCATTAGTGGGATAACTAATCCATTATCGGATAGATCGGCAAGATAATCGTACGAATATAAAAATTTCCACACTTTTGCCGATTCATCCATGTATTTTGTGCCGGAATTTACCACGTTCCAGCCTGCCGTATCTATTTTTACAGCCCCCCTGCCTATGGAGGCTTCATCGATTGCCGGGGGCAGCGTTACTCCCCAATCGCATATCGGCGGAAACTGATCAAAAAGTAATGACGCTTCCCAGCTTGACACATACATCATGCCGATATTCCCGTCAGCAAACTGAGCAATTGCCTGGCTGATTTTCATGGTATCCGAGCCCGGAAAAAGACCTCCGTTTTCATTCATATTTCTAATTGCTGCAAGCCAGGGCTCATAAACAGTCAAGTCATATTTACCCTCCCTGAAATCATAAAAATAAACCCCGCTATAACAATTGGATGCCTCCATCGGCATTACGAAATCCATCCATTCTTCTCCCATGGGCAAAGCAATGCCGTATTTTCTTTTTCCTACTTCGGCATTACTGATTTTTAAAGCATAGTTTTCAATATCCGATAGCGTTCGGGGCGGGTTTTCCGGATCCAAACCCGCTTCGCTGAACAAATCCTTGTTATAAATCAGCCTGTAGGTTATTTGAACAGACGGAAAGGAGAATACCCTTCCGCTGCTATCCTCAAAAGTCCTGGCATAATCGACGGCCCATTTTGGAAAGTCACTAAGAAAATCGTTGTCAACAGATTTTGTCATATCTGCCGCCCATCCCTTGGCGACATAACTGTCAAGCCATTCCCTGATGATTTCGAAAACATCCGGACCTTTGCCGGAAGCATTCAGCATGTTCAGCGTCTCGATGTATCTTTCCATGGGAATTTTAAGCTCTTCTATATAAATATTATTCTTATTCGTTTCATTAAATTTGTTGATGACATTTTCAGAAAGTCGGGCTGAAGGTATGGACCAATGGGCAAACTGAATGTTGATCTTACCCGGGTTTGAACCGATTAATGCATTTTCACCAGCCAGCCCGGGTTTCTGCCCTGTCTTCTCATTAACATGACTGCAGCCTGTGAAGAAGGAGGCAAATAGCAAAACTACATATAACCAGCAAAATATCGGGTGCCTTAATCTTTTCATTCTTTCACCTCATAGCATTTTAGCGATGAAATACAGCCTTTCGCGATTGAGTTGTACACCGTTTCATTATATAATAAAGTTAGTTGTTATGTTAATATATATTATTGTTTTATCTACTGGCAGATTTTATCGGTCAGACGGGGAGTGGAGCCACTAATGCTGAAAAAAGCTGTAAAAGCCGTTTTTTCCAATCATCTGCTCTTTACCATAAGCATCAGAAGCAGGTTGCTGCTTTATTTCATATTCCTTGCGCTGCTTCCGACATCAATTATTTCAATTACTCTGTATTATAAATCAACCGGCATTATCACCGAGAAAACCAATTCCGCTCTGGAGGAAAAGCTCAACATCATAAGCGACAATATTCTGCAGAAATTGGATTCCATATACGATGCCTCCAAAGAAATATATCTGAATACCGATGTAGTCCGGATATTATCAGCAGATCATCCGGCAAGTACTACCGATATCATAAATGAAATGTCCGTATTGGACAAGCTTCTGGAGAATTACACAGTAACAGATACGGCCCGGGATCTGATCATTCCTAAAATGTATATTTACAACAGGCCTGAATACATGTTTTACAGATTTACCGACAAAGTATCCGATACGAGCATTATAGAAACAGAAAAATGGTACATGAATCTTCCGTATAAAGCAGATTACACTATAATTGGAACCGATTCTGTCACCGTATCCTCCAAAAATGTAAAAACAGTAAAAATTGCCGTAAGGTTATTTGGTTTGGACGATATGAGCATACGGTTCGGCGGAGTTCTGCTGATCGATGCAGGTGCAGACTATTTCAATAATATTTTAAATAAATCCAAGCCAACAATCGGCAGTTCCATTTTCATATTGAATAGCAGCCGGTCCATTCTCACAAGTCCCGATGCTTCCTTGCCGGGTAAAGATCTTTCCGGCGAAAAATACATTCAGAATATTTTTAAAAACAATTCTGAACAATCCGGCTCATTTATAGAAACTATAAACCGGAGCAATATGCTTGTCTCCTACAAAAGAATAGAAGGTCCGGACTGGACGATAGTATCATTGACACCAATGAGTGAAATAAATGGCGAACTGATATCCTTCAACAGAGTAATCGTAATAGTGGTGATTCTCAGTTCCATGATTGCCATATTTATGGCTTTACTGCTTTCCGACAATATATCCTACCCGATCCGGAAGCTCGTTAAATCCATGTCCGAAGTACAGAACAACAACTTCGATATTTCTTTGGAATATATAAGGAACGACGAATTTGCCTATCTTTTCAATTCATATAAAACAATGCTGCACAATATAAAAGAGCTGATCGAAAAGCTCTACGTCAGTGAGGTCAGAAAAAAGGAAGTTGAATTGAAATCCCTGCAGGCACAGATCAACCCGCATTTCCTTTACAATACCCTGGATTCGGTCAACTGGATGGCATTAGAACTGAAAGCTGCAGATATAAGTACAATGGTGACATCACTTTCGAATTTTTTCAGATACAGCTTGAGCAAAGGGAAAAACATCATTTCTCTGGAAGATGAAAAAACACAAGTGGAAAGTTATTTGAAAATTCAAGCAATACGTTTCAAGGAGAAGTTGGATTACCATATTGACTTTTCCGGCGATATCCTTGGTTTTCTCAGCGTAAAGCTGATACTTCAGCCTGTTGTGGAAAACTCAATACTCCACGGCATAAATAAAAGATCAGGAAAAGGTACCATCACCATTACAGGCAAAAAAATCGATTCGGTCATTGAAATTGATATAAGCGATGACGGAGTCGGCGCTGATGTGGAAGAATTAAATGCCATATTGGATGATCCGGGCAACTCAAGCTCCTTTGCAATCAAAAATGTGAATGACCGGATCAGGCATTATTTCGGAAAAGAATACGGATTAAGATTCCATAACCACGAAGGGCCGGGTACTACTGTTATTATCAGGTTCCCGGCTGTCAAAACAATGGAGGGGCTTTATGTTGAAGATGATTATCGCAGATGACGAATCCATCGTTCGTCACGGATTGAGAAATGTAATACAATGGGAAAACTTCGGTATAGAAGTCGTAGCAGAGGCTGCCGATGGGCAGGAGGCTCTGGACGCCTGTCTTGAGCTGAACCCGGATATCCTTTTTACCGATATACGCATGCCCATGTTGGACGGGCTTGAGGTTGCAATGAAGCTCAAAGAGTTAAAAATGAACATCCGCGTGGTAATAATCAGCGGAGCCCAGGATTTCAATTATGCAAAGACGGCTCTGGATGCAGATGCGGAAGGATATGTCCTGAAACCTGTAAATATTGATGACCTGTCCGATGTATTCAAAAAGGTAGTGAACAGGATCAAACTGGAAAGGAATCAACAGTCTGAAGTGACTCAGCTTAAACAACAGCTTCATGAGCATTTCCCGCTTATAAGGGAGAATATTCTGAGAAACATGATTCACGGAGTATATGTAAACGCACAGGAAATAAATAAAAAAATGCAATTTTACAATATACCGCTGCAGACAGACGGGGATCATCTAGTATCCGTGCTTCAAATTGATGATTACAGCAGGTATACAGACAATCTGACTGAAGAGGATCGACAACTTCTGATTTTCAGTATACACAATATCATAGAAGAGATCATGAACAACTACAATGCAGGTATAGTATTCAGCACAAATGAGAATGAATTTGTCATGATTTTCAACCATAATGCACAATCCGGCAGGAAATACACTGAAATATGCGAAGAAATCACGCTGTGCCTGAGAAAATTCCTGGATGTTTCAGTTTCAATCGGGATAGGCCGTTCGGTTGGCAGCATATTGTCTGTTAATTTATCTTATAAAGATGCAGCCACGGCATTGCAGTATAAATTTTATACCGGTAAAAACTCCATATTGGACATCAATGACATTCATATTATGAATGAGTTCAATCCATCCAATATAGACTCTTCAAATCTGTATGAATATGAAAACCAGTTAATGAATTTTGTTAAGCTGGGGGATTGCGAATCTGTACAAAAAACCATCAGCAATATATTCGACGAGATCTGTTCCAGTCGAAACATACCCATCGATTATGTTCAAAGCATCTGGGTTGAAATAGTATGCATCGCATCAAGAAACATCAGAGATCTGGGTGAAAATCCGGATAGTATCACAGGCAGTTGTTCCATGATACTTGAAGAAATTTATCGAAAAGAAAATGCGGATGATCTGAAAAAATATATATCAGGAATCTTTGCAGAAATTACCCATTATTTTTCAAAAAAATACAATCAAAAAAACATCGCAATTATTAATAAAATCAAGGAAATCATCGCAAAGAGATACAATGAAGATCTCAGTGTTGCAAAAATATCAGGGGAGATTTATCTGACGCCAAATTATATCAGTCAGATTTTCAGGAAGGAAACCGGAGAAACAATTACTCAAAATATAACAAAGATCCGCATGGAACAAGCGAAAAAACTATTGAAATCCACAGACTTCAAAATACTTGAGATTTCAGAAAAGGTCGGGTATGAAGATTCGCACTACTTCAGCAAGGCCTTTAAAAAATATACTGGAGTTCATCCGCAAAAATACCAGTCACAGTAGAAAGATTCATCGACACTATATTCTGAGGTACTTATTTAAAACGCCTATTTCAATTCACTTGATAATTTTTCAATACTGATTTGAGCTTCCATGGCTGCAGCTTCAGGTGTTTTATTTTGGGTTAATACTTCATTCAACGCTTTTGTCACGATTCCAGACATTTCCGGCCATTCGGGATCAGGCCCCCTTACAATTGCGTGCTGCATTCCGTCTTCAAAAACCTCTCTTATCGCATTGTCTGAGTAAAATTCGTCTGCTGAAACATCTTTCCTGGAGGGGTGATACCCCATTGCTTTTGAAAAAGCCCCGGCATTTTCCTGACTGCAAATATACGTGAGAAATTGAAATGCCGCATTTTTATTCTGTGAATCAGTAATCCCAATATTTTCACCGCCCAACATTGTTACGGCTGTTTTATCCATCGGTATTTTGGAAACGCCATAATCCAGATCCGGAGCCTTTAGCTTAAGCTCTGGAATCTGCCACTGTCCGTTCAGCATCATCGCAATTTTTTCTAATGCAAATTGTTTCATCACATCAGCCTGGGACCAGTTGATTACTTCCCCGCTCATTGAACCGTCATCGACCAACTCATCCAAAAACGAGAATGCCTTTATTGCTTCCGGACTGTCCAGTTTATCCATTGACGCACCTGCCGAATAGAACCATGGCAGGAACTGGAACAGCCCTTGTTCGCTGTCCTGAGCGCATATACCAATACCTTTGACATTATTATTGGAAAGCTTCTTTGCAGTAATCCTTAATTCATCCCATGTTTTGGGCGGATTCAACTTTTCCTTTTCAAACAACCTTTTGTTGTAAAAAAGCTCAAGACAGTTGTCTCCCAGAGGCATCGCATAAATCCTGCCATTATAGCTGCAGGATTCCATCGCAGGTCCATAGAACTGCTCCATATCCGGCAGATCATTTACCTGCCTGGTAATATCCGCCAATATTCCCTTATCCGCCAGATATGCCTGATCCGGTATGTCAAAAATTACAATATCCGCCGGCGACCCTTCTGCAAAACCGGTAAGGAGCCTCTTTTTCAAATCCTCAAAGGGGACAAACTCAGGGACTACCTCAATTTCCTTCTGCCCATTGTTGAATCCGTTACACAGGCTGTTAATAAACGAAAACCTTTCCTGTCCTTCATAATAAAAGAGCAGAGTCAAATTTGCCTTATCCGTTTGTAACGCAGTAACGCCTTCAACTCCTGATGGTTTATCCTGTTTGTTGGACCCGCATCCGCTGATAAGGCTTAAAGCAATAAACAAAAATAGAACTGCTGCCAGGAATCTTCTCATGAAGCCACCCCAATATTTCACCCTAATATCCCACATCATTATCTCACACCGATATTCCACGCTAATATCACGCACCACTATCCCACAGCTATTTATAAGCCTTCTGATAATCTCCCGGAGTTAATCCCGTTGCTTCCTTAAAAACCCTGCAGAAATACTTCGGGTCCTGATAGCCTACATTAACTGCGATTTCATAAGTTTTCAGATCTGTACCAATCAACAGCTCTTTCGCCTTTTTTATTCTGAAGTCTTTCAGGTATGAACTGAAATTCACCCCTACTTCCTTATTAAAGAGGGACCCAAGGTACTCGGGTGTAATATTCAAACGTGTTGCTATTTCATCCAGCGATATTCCATCCTTGTAATGCTCCTTCACTATGCTTAACATCTTTTTGATTACCAATCCTACCGCAGGGTTGTTCTTTTTTTTAAACGAAGAAATTCTATCCGCAATCACAGTCAAGGCATTCCTTAATTCATTCCAGGTTACGGCATCCATGATCTTTTGCAAGGTATCTTTTTGATTGATATCTACATAAATATCATAATCGATTTCTCTAATAACATTAATGATTGAAGAAGCAAACCTTATAAATGCCTCTGTAATTCCTGACGGCTGATAGAGTTCCTTCCGCCACCAGGACAGGAAATCCTCAAAGTGTCTTTTCAGCTTTATAACATCAAAAGAGCAGACTGCCGACTTTGCAGAGGTTTCGATATCTATCGGATACTGGATCAGTCTGGTATTGATTTGCTGCGTTTTGGGGTAAGAGATCAGCACATCCTCCCCCAGAACGATGGACCACCTTAATTCTTTTCTCAAAATGTTCAAGCTGTTTCTCAGAAATTCAAGACCACTGAACCGCATCCATGCAAAAGCAATATCATGAATGCCTTCTTTTACTATTTCCTTGATGACAACCACCTGAAGATACCTTTCGAGCGCCTCGAAGTCAAGACAATTATAAAATACCATCACCAGTTCATGATGCAGTTTGAGTTCAAAAATGCTGTATCTGGTTGGTTGGCAATGATCCAATAACGCGCTGAGAGATTTTATAATTCGATCCTTTGTTACTTTCGTATGAACGCTAAAATAAATACTGACTGCTGCAAATTCCCCATTTGAATCAATATCATATTTTTCATGAATATATTTGTACATTTCATCTACACAATTGCTATCACTTAGAACCAGACTCTGGAATAGGCTCTCCAAAGAATTTAATACCTGTTGGTCTGTCCCAAGTTGTTTCTCCATACTTATTTCTTTTTCTACATTTTTTAAGGTCTGTTCGAGGTCGCTGGCGGTAATAGGTTTCAGCAAATATTCGCAAACTCCCATTTTAATAGCCTTTTGGGCATATTCAAATTCAGAATATCCGCTTAAGATGACCGTCCTGTGCTTCACACCTTTACTCTTTAGTTGCGCAAGCATTTCAATGCCATCCATTTGCGGCATTTTAATATCAACAATAACAAGATCAGGCTTAAGACGAGTGATCACTTCAATACCATCCACCCCATTTTCAGCCTCACCCACAACTTCATACTCCGGGCTTATTTTGCTGACAAGCTTGGCCACTCCGCACCGAATCATATATTCATCTTCAACAACAACAATTCTCATGCCAGTCCTCCATCCTCACAGCTTGGGTATTTTCAGGCAGATCGTCGTACCGGCGTCAGGTGTGCTTTCAATATTCCAGCTTCCATTTTCCCCATAATACATCTTCATTCTATTAAATACATTTTTCACACCAAGTCCGCTTCCACTGGACTCGATTCCCTTATCCTCCGCAGAGTTGAGTGCCTCTACGGTATCCTTATTGATTCCCTTGCCATTATCCTCAATGATAATACAGATGGTGTTACCCAAATCTTTTATGCTTATTGTTAGAACACCTCCGCTTTTCAGCCCTTCAAAGGCATGGATGATCACATTTTCAATAAAAGGCTGGAACAGCAGCTTATGAATGTTGCAATCCAAAACGCCGTCATCGATATTCATCCTGCACACAAACGAGTGATTGAACCTGATTTGCTGCAGGTAAATATACTTCTTCAGCCACTCCATTTCTTCCCTGAGACTCACAATGCTGTTACTTTTATTGATGCTGTATCGCAATATCTGTGCAAGAGACTTCAGCATATTGCTTATTTCATGCTCTTCCTTTTCTATTGCCATCCAATTGATTGCATCCAGTGTATTGTAAAGGAAATGTGGGTTGATCTGTGCCTCAAGTGCCCTTATTTCAGCCTCTTTCTGTTTAAATGTGGCGTCTTTGACTTCTTCCATCAACTGATTAATCTTATAAATCATTTTATTGAATCTGGAAGCAATAACGGAAATCTCGTCATCATCACCCTCTTCAAGTTTGACCTGAACTGACAGTTCGCCCTTCTGAGCTGTTTTCATGGCGGACAATATTTTATTAATGGACCCGGAAAAATTCTTTGTAACATATACGATGACCGCAATTGAAAAGAGCAGAACAAGCACCCCAAAGAGAATGGTCAGTCTTTGCACCACATATACTTTGTTGAAGAGAACCGTCTGGTCGACTGCATTTACGATGATCCAACCGGTGTCATCATCAATCAGTTCATTCGTGACCAATGTACTCTCGTAAAAAGCCTGGACAGACTTAAACAGATTGTTGTACTTCTCCCTGTTTTTGGTTTGCCCGGCAACACCATAATCGGAAAGCTTCCTGCCTACATATTCCTTATCCGGGAACGATACAATGTTTCCGCTTTTATCAACAATAAAGTTTACACTTTTGATGCCCTTCGAGTTTTCGTTAATATTTTCTGCTTCATTACATGCTTTATAAATAATATCTTCATCAATACTAATTACAATAACACCTATAGGACCTTTTTTTATGTCATTAAAATCAACCATTTTGTTTGCTATATGAAACAGATAATACTTTTTCTCACCAAGCCGGGATGCATAGGAGGATGGCACCAGAACAGTTCCCTTACTTTGCGTAATATTCGAGTAAAATTCCGTTTGATTAAAGTTTTTAGTCATCCATGAGCTTTCTATTGAAGATGCTGTAAGCGTATCATAAAAAACGGTTTTCCCGCTTGAGCACAATAAGGCAATACTTCTTATACCCATTTTTGAATTTGTAAGCTGACTCAGCTTGTCCCTTAAAAGGCTTGTTTCCAAAGCATTTTCGGATTCCTGATTAATTTTATTGATCAGCTCGATAATATCATCATCCGTATAGATCTGATAAAGGATATCCATATAGGAATTCAAAGTCGTATTTAAATTTTTATCAGTCTGGGCAAGATTCAGCTTTGTCAGTTCATCAACATTTTCTTTCATAGCGGCTGTTATATTATAATAGGAGATGGACTGCACAAGCAAAATAGGGATTATGGAAACAAATATAAAAGAAAAAATAAGCTTTGCTTTAAAGTTCATTTTTCTGAAACTCTTAAAAGCCCAATTGGGATTTATATAATTCAATAATCCTTTTTTCGCTTCAGAGATCTGCATCATATCTCCAATGAACCGTAACGATCTATTGTTTATTGAATAAAAAAGCCTATACTGATATATTACCAGATATAAGCCTTAAATCAAGCAATAAATCTTTTGCGTTCTATATGTCTTTCCCTTGTTTCCATTCATGCATGTGACCGCTGGAAGCCAGATCCATTGGCGTAAAAGCAGGAAGGAGCTTTACTTTCATCAGATGCAAAAAAACTGCCAGTCTCCGCTGATACATCTGCAAAACAAGAATCATATATTCCCCCGGTCGAAACAGATTCTTCGTCCGGGTATGGAATGACGAAGGGATGATAAGCTTCCTTGTTGATGCCTGTAGCACTGGGCTCCTCCCATTCATTCATCTACTTCACGTTTTTACGATATTGGCCTGGTGAAATGCCCACGGTTCGCTTGAACATTCTCAGAAAATTGGAATAGTCGTTGAAGCCTGATTTTGTACATGCCTCCGTTACATTATATCCTTCTGCAAGTAGTTTTTTTGCTTTTGAAATCCTTTTATACTGGATATACTCGTGAAGTCCGCTGTTGGTAATCTTCTTAAAAAGCCGGGTCAGATGGAAACGGTTGATATAAAAATTACGTTCTAAAAACTCCAGAGAAAGATCATTTTCCAAGTTCAAATCAATATAATCCAATATCGGTACCAGCTTTTCCGGGACACTGGGCGATTCACAGTCTGTTGGGAGGGTACCGGGAAAAAACCTGTTGATAAAAACAAGCAGCTCAAGGAAAGCGGCTAGCTTCAACACATCAGAGCCATTTGCGGTTTCATCCCCCAGCGCTTCTATCTTGCCGAACAGCTTCAGTATTTCTTCACTTTGCCTCCTGCTAAAGCTGATGAGGTTCTGTTCGCCTGACGGGCGGTTTGTAAAGCAATTCAAAAGATTGAAGGAGGGCGAGCTCAATGACTGCAAGATCTCTGAGTTAAAATGGATAACGATTCTTTCATATTGTTCTCCCGGAGAGAAAGAGGGTTTGTGGATTTCATGGCTGTTCATAAGCAAAAGATCACCATAATGCAGTGTATATACTTTTTTCTCAATAAAGTAATTCACATTGCCTGATATGAAAAAATAGATTTCGAAGCGGTCATGAAGATGAAAATCAGCCTGTCCCGGATTTTCAATCCGTAAATGATTATAATTTATAGATTCATTACAATCCCTATAGTATATATTCAAAAATCAGCCACTCCCATCTGGTTTAAACTTCTATAAAATAGCTTACAATGCCATCCTGAGCGTTAGCGAAGGATCTTAGGCGGCCAGGATTCTTCGCTGCACTCAGAATGACAAACATTTAGATGTTACATTATACTAGTAATGTCAAGAAAAACAATGTTTTAATCAAAATATGCAAAGAATATAGGTTAATTATATAATAAAATTTTCATAGTGGAATACATAATAGACAATATTTTAAATGGTTGCAGGGGAGTGAAGCCCCTGAAAAGAAGTCAGGAGGAGAAAAGAAGATGGATAGGATGAACATAGCAGCACAGTTATATACTTTAAGAGAATTTCTGAAAACGCCGGTGGATATTGGACCTACCTTGAAGAAAGTAAAAGCAATGGGCTATAATGCAGTTCAGGCTTCCGGAATCGGACCTGTCTATCCGCAAGTACTAAAACAACTGGCTGATGAGGCAGGGGTTAAAATCTGTGCAACACACATATCTCCCGACCGCCTGAGAGATGAACTGGATGTGGTTATTCAAGATCATAAAACCTGGGATTGCAGGTATGTGGGACTTGGAGCAATGCCAGCCCGGTTCAGAAGCAGCAGGGAAGGTTTTATTGCTTTTGCGAAAGAGTATAACGAGATATCTAAAAGGATTTTTGATCAGGGTTTAAAGTTTATATATCACAATCACAAGTTCGAGTTTGAGAATTTCGAGGGAACAACGGGATTGGATTTATTACTTTCAAATACAGATGCGGAAACCTTTGGCTTCGAGCTGGACACCTACTGGATACAGGCCGGCGGAGCAAATCCGGTGGAATGGATTAGGAAGGTTGAAGGCCGGATGGAGGTTGTCCATTTCAAGGATATGTCTATTAAGAATGACCAGCAATTGTTCGCGGAAATCGGAGAGGGCAATCTGAACTGGCGTGCAATTATTGATGTCTGCAGGGAAACTAATGTGCAATGGTATGCCGTAGAGCAGGATGTATGTCAGCGGGATCCATTTGAGAGCCTTCAAATGAGTTTTAATTATCTTAAAAAATATTTTCTATGACAAATACTATTGACGGCAAAATAAGTCCGTTGATCGTCAGATATCAAAGGAGAGTGAGTGAAATAAAATGAGCAGATTTGTATTGAGTGCTTTTGCTGATGAAATTGATCCCATGCTGACTACCCAGATGGATGTTCTTGATCAACATGGCATCAAGTATATTGAGATGCGTGGGGTCAACGGGAAAAGCCTGGTCCGGTATCCTCTCGAAGAGGTGAAAGAATTTAAAAAACAATTGGATGCCAGGGACTTTAAGGTTTCAGCCATAGGGTCGCCGATTGGAAAAACTAAGATAACAGAGGATTTTAAGCCCCATATGGAGCTCTTCAGGCATACCATGGAGATTGCAAGAATTCTGGAAACGCAATACATAAGGATGTTCAGTTTTTATATCCCTGAGGGCGAAAATCCTGTACTTTACAGGGATGAGGTCATGAATCGATGGGGTCAATTTATACATGCTGCGAAAGGAACCGGATTGATCCTCCTCCATGAAAACGAAAAGGGAATTTATGGAGATACGGCAGAACATTGCCTTGACCTATTGGAAACAATGAATTGCAGTTACATGAAGGCTATATTTGATCCGGCCAACTTTGTGCAATGTAATGTGAAAACCTACCCTGAAGCGTTTAATATGCTGAAAAAGCATATAGTATATATGCATATCAAGGATGCATTATACAAAGACCACAGCGTGGTTCCCTCCGGTCATGGCGACGGAAGGGTGAAGGACATATTGGCAGAGCTTAAAAGCAGCGGATTTGAAGGCTTTCTCTCATTGGAACCCCACCTTTCGGATTTTGCCGGATTTGCTGCTTTGGAGCCCAATTCACCGATTAACAGGCTTCCCGAAGGCGGGCCCAAGCAGTTCACAATTGCAGTGGAAGCTTTGAAAAAAATATTGGGTTAAGATAGGGAGACACCCGCAGGAAGCAATTCAAGCGGGTAGGTCACGATGTATACGTAAAGGGGTTAAGGAAATGTCCCCTTTTGAATAGGAGGAAATTATGGACAAGGTGCGTATCGGAATAATTGGCGTAGGAAACATGGGAAGCAGCCATGCCAGACAATTGGCTAACGCAGAGGTACCGGGTGCGGAATTGGCTGCGATCTGCGACATCAATCCTGAACGTCTTAAATGGGCGAAAGAGACCTTTGGAGATAAAGTGAAGCTTTTTGACAATACAGAAGCCTTCTTTGCAGATCATATTGCAGATGCAGTGATAATTGCGACACCGCATTACGACCACCCGACGCTTGCCATTCAAGCGTTTGAGAACGATCTTCATGTACTGATTGAAAAACCGGCAGGCGTTTACACAAAACAGGTAAGGAAAATGAATGAGGCTGCCAGTAAGACAGACAAGGTATTCGGCATTATGTACAATCAGCGTACGAACCCGCTTTACCGGAAGGTAAGGGAGCTGGTTCAATCAGGTGAATTGGGGGAAATCAAACGTATCAACTGGATCATCACTACCTGGTACCGTTCCCAAAGCTATTTTAATTCCGGAGGGTGGCGTGCCAACTGGGCGGGAGAAGGGGGCGGCGTACTGCTGAACCAATGCCCTCACCAGTTGGATTTGTGGCAGTGGATTTGTGGTATGCCAAAGCGTGTCCGTTCCTTTATGGCTTTTGGAAAGTATCATAACATTGAAGTAGAAGACGATGTAACCACCTATATGGAATATGCCAATGGAGCGACCGGTGTCTTTATTACCAGTACGGCCGATTCTCCCGGAACAAACCGTTTTGAAATACTTGGAGATAAGGGAAAGATAGTGATTGAAGAGGCACAACTGAAATACTGGCGTCTGCCTGTATCTGAAAGGCAATTCAACCTCGAGTATACCGGCGGTTTTGGAGAGCCGGAGAACTGGAAGTGTGAGATTCCACTCAATGGAACTGAGACAGCCCATTTAGGAATAATGAAAAATTGGGCGGCTGCCATACAAAAAGGTACACCTCTATTGGCACCAGGTGTGGAAGGTATCAATGGTCTGACGCTCTCCAATATGATGCACCTTTCTGCGTGGACAGATGCCTGGGTGGCGCTTCCGGTGGATGAGGAACTGTTTTATGAAAAACTGCAGGAAAAGATAAAAACCTCTGTCTTTGTAAAGGCCAAAGCTGGTGAGAAGACACTGGATGTTAAAGGAACGCATTAGTATGAAGATTCTAAATACAGCAATTATAGGGTGTGGGTCCATATTTGCCAATCATGCCGAGGCAATTGCCAGTTTAAATGCTTCAAGACTTTATGCAGTGTGCGATGTGGATAGGAAGAAAGCAGAGGAGGCAGCACATAGATTTGATTGCCGCTTCTTCACAGACTACAGGGAAATGCTGAGAGATAACGATATTGATGTGATACACATTTGTACGCCTCATTATCTCCATGCGCCAATGGCGATCGAGGCCATGCATAGCGGCATGCATGTATTAACGGAGAAACCCATGTCTATTACAGTGAAAGATGCTCTGGAGATGAACAGGGTCTCCTGCGAAACCGGTAAAACGCTTGGCGTATGCTTTCAAAACAGGTACAATGCCACATCGCGGAGAATCATGGAGGTTCTTCAAGCAGGGAAGGCAGGTAAAATCCTTGGCGCAAAAGCAATTGTTACCTGGAACAGGTCAGGAAAGTATTATACCGGAAGTAACTGGAGGGGAAGCCTTGAAAGGGAAGGCGGAGGTGTTCTGATCAATCAGGCAATCCATACAATGGATCTGATGCAGTGGTTTATAGGTGAGATGGATGGTCTTAAAGCTCATGTTGATACACGGCTGTTAAAAGGAATCATCGAAGTGGAGGATACAGCCGATGCCACTATTACCTTCAAAAACGGCAGTAATGGCATCTTCTATGCAACGACTAATTATGCAGCAGACTCCCCCGTCGAGCTGGAGATTATTTGCGAGAAGGCGGTTATCAAGCTGCAGGACAAGCTGGTTATTACATACTCTGACGGTACATCCGAGCAGGTATCTGAGACGGACAAGGCAACAGGCGAAAAAGCGTATTGGGGCTGCAGCCACAAATATCTGATACATGACTTTCATACGAAGCTTCAGGAGGGAAAGCCGTTTGATTTATCCGGGGAACAGGGGATTATAGCTATCAAAATGCTTGAGGCTATTTACGAGTCTTCTAAAACAGGGAGTTATATAAAATTGGCTGAGAGCGGCTAATATTTCATCCTACCTTGTATGTCAAAGATATACAAGCACCCCTTTTTCATTGATTCCGGGAGGTAAAAGCAAAACGCCCGCCTGAGAGAGCCAGGCAGGCATTCTGCTTTTCGGTTTCTATTCAATTGATATTTGACTCAACTATTACATTGAATTCATAGAACTCCAGTGTTCTGTTACAGGAAGACTCATATAAGATTTGACTTCTGGAGCAGCTTCATGATAATTTCTGCCAATTCAGCTCTTGTTATATTATTTTTTGGCGCAAGTCCTGCCTTACTTCCCTGCACCAGACCCGTCTTTATACAGGAAGCAACACTTTCTTTTGCCCAGGCTGCAGTTTTGTCTGAATCCGTAAACGCTGCAAGAAGTTTTTCTGCTTCGCCATTCTCGAGATCTGCTTTCAAACCGGTGATTTTCATCGCGTTTGCAATCACTGTCATTGCCTGCTCACGCGTAACTTTGTCCATTACTCCGAATCTGCCGTCTCCGTAGCCGGTTATAAGCTTATAGTCCACTGCTGTTTTAATATATCCGGAGTATCGTACATTTACGCCTACATCCTTGAATAGATTGCCTGCAGTTCCAGTCTTTAAGCCCAGAGCTTTTACCATAATCGCTGTAAACTCGCCTCTTGTAATATCTTTGTCCGGTTGGAACCTGCTATCTCCGACTTTATCGAAAATCATTCGTGAGCTCATATCCTCTATAGCTTTCTTAGCCCAATGATTCGTAATATCAACGAAGGTTACCGGGTGACTGATCAAAACATACACGCTGTTTGTCAGGCTGTTTATCACAGCATAACTTTTGCCATTGATTACTACAATTTTAGTAGGTACTTGTCTTACCGTTCCATCCCGATCAACCACGATAGCCGTTGTCACTTTACTTGGATCAACACCATCAGGAATGGCAACGGTTCTTTCAACGTATGCTTCAAATCCGGTAACTTCAACAATCTTACCCTTATAAGTACACTGCACCGCAAATTCAATCGGCGGTATAACAATTGAGAATTCGCCTGCTTTTGCAGCATTCTCCACCAGTTTTGCAGTTTCATCAGACGGCTTGGATATCGTAATTTTGACTTGTATATCTTTTAGGTTAACATCCTGGCCAAATTGTTTGGATATATCGTTGATATTAATTTGCTGTGCCGGCAAGGTATATGTGGCATTCGCTGTCTTAACCTCCAAAATCGCCTCTTTGCCTTCCAATTGCTGAATCATCTGACCGCTAAACTCACAATTGACCACCTCGGAATTCGAAGTTACAGTTAATACCGGATTCGGACTACTACTGTCAAGTATCTTCCTGATATCCTGTTCAGTGGGAGTAAGGTCTGTTACAGGACTGCTTCCGGTATTGGAAGTGACGCCGGTATTGGTACCCGTATCGCCGGTGACGCCTCCGTCGCTTAATACTTCAGTAAATGTAATTGCTGCAGCAGTCGAAGTTACCGCCTTTATGTCATCATAATACAGGACGGAGTCAAGTGTGTAAGTAGCAGAATCCTCACCCTCAGGCACAATTGTGTTGCACCACAGGCCAAAGCTTTGAATGTTGCCTGGATCAAACACGGCTGCGGCATTATCCCTTCCTGCAAAGCTTGAGAAGGGAATCGTTGCAAGCACAGGATTCTTTGAATCATTATACGCCGCATACTGGTTCAGATATACTTCGAATACATTGGTACCTGAGGTAATCTGCACAACCACTTTCTGCTTCTTTCCGTCGGGAACAGTCCACATGTGTAATGCATTTGCAGCGGACCAATCGGCGCCGTTCATACTTTTCGTCACTCCGACATATCCGCCGGAGATCAGCGAATAGCTGAACATCATGCTGTAATTGCCTTCATAGCTCTTACCGGATAATGCCGGTGTTATACTGCAACCGGTTCCCTTCCCCGTACTCCAGCTGGTATTGAGGATAGCATCATCGCCATCATAGTTTTCAAATGTATCGACTACCATCGGGTCAACGGCCGGCTCAGGCATATTGTACTTAAGATTGATTGTATTGTATACTGTTCCATCTACAACAAGTGACATGGTTCCTGCCGAAGCACCCAGTAATGCAAGCTTGTCGGCTGTCAGGGTTCCTTTGTATATACCATCTGCATCTTCAGTCGCCGGTATTTCCTGCACTTTGTCACCCGCTTTGTTTTTCGCTGTAAATTTGACTACCGAATTTTCCGCAGCATTTTTTACACTTGCTGCCAAGACAGCTGTATCAAGTATGCGGCTGCCGGAAACAGGCGCGGTGATATATCCGGTTACATTCGTATTTTCAATCGCAGTTGCGGAGATTTGTGAAATGTCTCCCATCTGGGAGGCAAACACTGATCTGGGATCATTATAATAGTCAATGAAGTTGTCGATCATCTCCTGGCCCTTCACAGCTGTTGCCGTCTTGCTTATCACATATGGTGTATAGAAGGAAGTGTTCTCCCCGAAGTTCGCCCATACCATGAAGTATGATGCATTGGTAGGCGCAACGGCGTCCAGCACTTCATTGAACCAATCCTTCCTTTCATTGCCTGTCTTCAGGAATGCCTGGCTGTTCGGATTGGCAACACCCGTCTCAGTTACTGCAAACAGCTTGCTGTGTTCTGTGGCAAACTGCTGAACAATACCCATTTCTGTTGTCAACTGAGCTATAAAATTATCGCCTGCGGCAGGATTCTGATGATACATGTCAAAACCAACCATATCCACATAATCATCACCGGGGTAACGAAGCGCATAATCAGCTGTGCTTTCCGCATCACTGCTCGGCCCGTATACATACAGGAAGTTATGTACTCCCTTGACATCACGCAGATATTCGACCGTATATTTGTAAATATTTTTGTAGGATTCCTGGTCACAGAAAGCGCGGCCCCACCAGAACCAGCTGCCCGTGCCTTCATGGAACGGCCTGAACATTACACTGATATTATCATCCTCCAGTGATTTCCCATAAGCTGCGATCATATCCAGATAATCCGTGTACAGGTAATTCAGATCCTGACCCGGCATGATCCTTTTGACAATATCTCCGGTTAAGGTTCCCGGCGTATAGCCTGAGAAATTGTAATGCCCGTCAGAGAGTATACCCACACTGCCGGAATCTGAAGGATCAGCCGTACCCGCCTGACTGTTCTTCACCCTCTGGTCAATGATTTCAAAGTTGGGCATGTGCGCAGATAGTGTAACGATGGCACCCTGACCGGCCGCTTCTTTTGTAACAGCTTCAACTGCAGCTACACGATTCGCAAGAGTATCATTCCAGGCTGCAGCTTCAAGCTCGTTACCTGTAAGCGAAAGCGCATCAATACCCATTACCGCTGCGATAGAGCCTGTCATATCTTTTGTATCTGAATTTGACAATGGTGCTTCTGCACTCCCTGATTTGTGAGTGATATCGTTCTGATGCCCGAACAAGACACTATCAGTCTTTCCAATTGCATCCAGATATGCGGCAAGCTTCACGGTATAATTCATGGCATTGTCATCTGCCAGCTTAATATTGCTCAATGTTGCCTGCGTCTGCCCGCAAGCAACTACGGAATTGGAATTCACCTGAACAGGTGTTTGTGCTTCAGGGCTTAACGTTGCAGTTACGTATATATCATCTTCAACAACCTGGCTGAAGGTGACATTATCGATATAGACTGACCCTTTATAATCAGTACTGTTTCCGACTAATCCAATCGTAAAACTATTTACGGAATTAGCAGCACCCGTAAGCGATAACACAACTGCAGCTTTTTTCAATCCACTTCCAAAATCTTCTGCATTGCTGATAGCTGTGTTAATATCAATAGTACCTGAAAATAGCTTGGCTAAAAAAGTACCCTTTGTCATCTTTGCCGGATCATAGATGAAGTCGAATGAAAATTGATTATATCCCTCAAATTCCTGCGCTTGTGCAAAGGTGTATTTTACCTTTGCCTCGCTCCATGAGGTGGAACTGTCACCTGAATAGTCAACATTCAGTTTCATTGCTGCAAAGTCCACGTCATAATTGATTGTCAATCCACCGCTGTATTGGTAGCTTCCGTCATCAGACCATGAGGCAATGCTGTCGGCGCTGTCAAATGTATATTTTATAGGATCTACTGCAGGCAGCTCAGGCTCACCCTGGGGAGCTGCATTTTCAAACTTCACGTTGTCAAGATATATATTCCCGCTATAGTCGCAGTTACTTGCAGCAAGACATGGTATGATCACTTTCAGCCCTTGTTCAGTTTCTATTTCAGTACCGAATGAAATGGAAACCGTCGCCTTTTTAAAACCATTGCCCTGGTCTGTAAAGTTGCTGATTAGAATTTCAGGAATCGCCGAAGCTTGGGTCCAGACCCAGTCGTCCCCCATCTTGACAACTGCCTGAGCTTTCAGCGAACCTGTATAGACAGCCGCCTCCGGCAATAACAAGTCAAAGCTCATTGTAGCTCCTGAGTTTATATTGTCTGCATATTCAAACGCCAATTCTTTCTGGAAAATACTATTCCAGCTGTTGGATACATCGCCTGCCACTACAAATTCCAAAGCTTTATCCGTAGTAGTCACAAATACTGCCGTTGCATCTGAATTGAAGTCATTTTCATAAATAGTGGTCATAACAGGCTCCACTGAAACTGCCAAACCATTAATAAGCTTGACATTGTCAAGATAAATCAAACCGTTGTAGTTGCAATTACTTTCCGCCAGACAGGGTATAATGGCTTTCAGCCCCTGTACGGCTTCAATTTCGGTTCCGAACGTTATGGATACCTGTGCCTTTTTGTAACCGTTAACAGAATCACCAAAGTCTCCAATAGCAATTTCAGGAATCGCCGAAGCCTGGGTCCAGGTCCAGCTTTCTCCCATCTTGGTTACGGCCTGTGCTTTTAGCAATCCTGAATATGTAGCAGTTGCCGGTAGAAACAGATCAAAGCTCAATGTAGCACCTGAGTTTATTTTATCAGTGTAACTAAATACCAGTTCCTGCTGGAATACGCTCAGCCAGCCGTTGCTTATATCTCCTGCCGCATTGAATTCCAATGCTTTGTTCCCGCCGATGTCCACCGCTGTCGATACCGCTTCAAAGTTATTCTCATAGATGATCTGGGTATCCGCTGCAAATACCGGAGCAACGGGCAGCAGTGTTGCAAGCAGTACTAATGTGAGAATGACCGCCAGGATTTTTTGAAACCTTTGTCTTAACATTTCAGAAGCCCTCCCTACTATTTTATTTTTGATATGAGATTTTAGTGTTTTGAAAATTCCTCATTTGTTGGTGTAATAACTGAATTTAGAAGTATATCTTTTGTTTATGTTTACTTAATTTATAGCTTACGTTAACTTAATTATTTTATTAACGTTTACTTTATTATGTCATGACATTTAAAGCATGTCAATAGTAATATAGCAAATATATACAAACAAAAAGCACTATAAAACGGAATATTAATTGAATATGCCGGTATATAAGTGCTAGTTTGAATATTACCAATAATTATTATTATGAAATTTACTTAATTTTAACTAAATCATTGCGTAAAATATTAGTACTTAACGCCATCTCCATCGACAATATTGTGTGTTTAGAAAGTCTTCTTAATGCACCCGGATTGGCGAAGGTTTTTTCGGCGACTCTTTTACGCCGAAAAGCGTGTCAAGGGTCGATCCCTTGACACGCTTGGTTTCCTCTCAATTCGCATACTTTTTATGTTGCGCAACTTTTCTAATATTGCGAAACCTCTGAATAGTAACTTTAATTTCTTATTTTTTTGCTAGAAGTTATTGGATTTTAAAGTTTTTTATTTCTTCATCTAGTTTATTCGCGTCATCGGCTAATTCGTTGATTGCCTGACTCAAATATTCAACCGATACAATCTGGTTACTGGCTTTTCCGCCTACCATCTCTGCTGATGCCGCTGTTTGCTGTGATACGGATGAAATATTACGAATGGCTTCAAGCGTATCCTCTTTGGCTTTTTCGATTCCCTGTATTCCAAAAGTGATATTATTCAGGTTATTGATCAATTTGCCAACATGCTGATTAATGCTTTCAAATACATGAATAGTGTTATTCAAAGCCGACGCCTGTACTCCTACAATTCTCTCTGCATTTTTAGCCGATTCTACCATACCCGAGGTCTTCAGACTTATCTCCGATACGACATTCTTAATCTTCTTTGCAGCTTCGCTTGAGTGTTCAGCCAAAGCCCTGATTTCATTGGCCACCACCGCAAAACCCCTGCCTGCTTCGCCAGCCCTTGCCGCTTCTATAGATGCATTTAGGTAATTGCATAACGATTTTAAAAACGTAAACAAATGTTTTGCAAATAAGAGCAGGAAAATCAGAACAAGCCACAACGGGGTTGCGGCATGAACATTGTAAA
>WSSedL1CaDRAFT_10000498_pt1 | contig 27737 bp, 22 predicted proteins | sample WetSurSL1Cattail_FD_9464 | JGI IMG/M metagenome (IMG submission 9464)
ATTGTCCTGGCTTGCGGTCCAGGGATACCTGCCTCATTCCGGAGCGCTTGCGGCGATGAAACAATGTAATATGGCGATATTGGCGGAAGCCAATCCGGCGGCTTTTACCGGCAAGGTATTTGAATATCTCGGCTTACAAAAACCGATCCTGGGCCTGGTACATCCGGAAAGTCCGGCTGCCCGCTTGATTAGAGAAGCACAGGCCGGTTGGGTAGTCGGGTTGGAAGCTAATCAGGAATTAGCGGAGGCTTTATGTCAATCCTATCAAGACTGGCGCAATGGAGAGAACCATATCAGACCCCGGCCGGAAGTGATCGCTCGCTTCAACCGGGAGCGGCAAGCCGCCGAACTTGCCCGAATTATTACGGAGCATCTGCAGCATGAAGAATAAAACCAAGCGTGTTTTAGTAATAGCCTATCATTACCCGCCCTTAGCCGGGGCGGGTGTGTTAAAAACGTTACGCACTACTCGCTATTTATTGCAATTTGGCTGGCAGCCGTTGGTTTTGACGGTACAAAATCCGGAGCCCTATCACCGGGCAGCCAATCCGGTTCCGGAAGGAGTTAAGGTTTACCGAACCTGGCGGATTCCCGGCGGCAATTTATTGGCCCGCATTTTACGTAGGCTTGGTTTGGATGAACGGTGGTTATTACTGCCGGATCAACATATTTTATGGTTTCCCGGTGCTGTTATCGCCGGATTATATTTGATCATCCGCCGGAAAGTCGATCTAATCTATGTAACCGGACCGCCTTATTCAGCATTAATGGCCGGGGCTGCTTTACGTAGGATTACAGGTAAACCATTGGTCGTTGAGGTAAGAGACCCTTGGAGTTTCAATGCCGGTAGGCAAGGGTACCCAAGCCGCTTTCACCGTTTTCTTGATCGAAGGTATGAGCGATGGGTGCTGCGGGCGGCAGCGTTGATTACCTGTATTTATCAGATAACCGCCAAAGGGTACCTGGAACTCTATCCCTGGACCAAAGACAAATTGAAGGTTTTTTACGATACGGTGGATCTTCAGGATCTGCCTCCGACTTATGAATATTATCCGGTTTTTACATTAACATATCTGGGAACGTTTTATCCGCCATTTGCAACGTTAGATGCAACTTTAAAGGCGATTAAGGGATTGCTGGATGAAGGGATAATTAGTCCGGACACGTTTCGTTTTAACTATGTGGGCCCTCTTGATAAAACCTTTGAAGCCAGGGTTGATTCGTTTGGACTAACTTCCATTGTCGACTTTAGCGGATATAAACCTTTGAGAGAAGCTCAGCTGGAGGTCTTTAAAAGCCAGGCGCTCTTGCTTTTATTGGAGTTTGCTACGATCAACACCAAACTCTTTGATTATTTGGCCGGCGGGCGGATGATTCTGGCTGTGGTACCGGAGTTCCCGGAACTTCGCGGCTTACTGGAACGCTATGCTGCCAATTACACATTGGTCTCAGATTTAGACCACCAAAAAATAGCTGGAACTTTGAAACAATGGTATAATGATTTTTATCAAGGAAAATTGGCGAATAATGCCGCCAAAGTTGATCTCTTTAAGGCAGAACTCAATATAGAAGCCGAAACCCGTGAGTTGGTAAAGAAATTTGATGAGGTTTGTCAGGCGAGGTTGAGACGGATTAGGGCCTAGGGGCACCTAACCCTTGCCCTTCCCCTTTGATGTAATTTTGAATGAGGTTCAAGTGGAAGGGTAACCTTGGCTTTTGCAGGCTTTTAAAAACCAAATTATTTATCCATCATAAAAATTGTATTTAGACGTCAAAGGTTAAGGTTACCCTTCCACCTGAGACACCTATCAAAACAGCTTCTTGGGGAAGGACAAGGGTTAGGTCATAGACACCATGATAACTCATTTCAATGCCTACCAAAAAGAAGGTTCGTAATCAATTGCCCAAAATTTGTTTTCTGGCCGACGCCAGTAGTCCACATACTGTAAAATGGGTTTCCGGATGCGCGGATTTACATTGGGAGATTATCGTGATATCGCATTGGCCCGGTGAGGTACCCGGCGCCAAGGTTATTGTTCATCCTCTGTCGTTGACAGGGTTCCCCCGGTATTGTTGGAGCCTGCGACGTTTAGTGCGGGGCTTTAAGCCGGATATTATCCATGCGCATCAATTGGGAGCTCATGCCTTGTATGCCTGGTTTTGCGGGATTACACCTTTGGTGATCACCGCCTGGGGTTCCGATGTTTTGGTGAAACCGAAACACTCCTGGCTTATTCGAAGATTGGTTAAGTTTTTGATTCCCAAAGCTGCTCTGCTTACCTCGGATAGCGCTCAGATTAACAACCAATTAATCGCCTATGGGGCCAAACCGGGACAGATTTTAACGCTGCTCTTCGGATTAAATCAACAGCGTTATCAAGAATTGGCCCTGGCTACCAAAGATGCTACCCGAGTTATCATCTGTTCACCCCGGTTGCATGAACCGATTTATAACATTGAAGAAATTATTAAAGCCTTTTGTCAACTTCATTTGGAACAGCCCCAGCTTGAACTATGGTTGCTTGGTTCCGGCAGTTTAACCGCAAAGTTGCAACAAATTGTGACAGATAGCGCTTTATCTGCAAGTATTCGTTTTTGGGGTAGGGTTACGCCGACGGAGTTTTCGAAGTACTTGGCCGCCAGCCATTTGATGGTTAGTATTCCCAAAAGTGACGGCACTCCGGTTAGCCTGTTGGAAGCGATGGCCGCCGGATGTTTGCCTGTCCTCGCCGACCTGCCGGTGTATCATGATTGGATCACCGATGGAGTGAACGGGTTGTTTGTGAAAACAGATTTCAGTGATTTGACCAATGTATTGCGCCGGGGTATTTACGACCATAGGCTGCGTCAACAGGCGGCGCTGATTAACCGCCGGCTTATACAGGAACGGGCCATCTGGGAGGAGCAATTTTACCCCATGCTCCAATATTACCGGGCTCTGGTAAACGGAGGAGAAACATGCGGATCGTAATGTTGCTTTCGAATGGATTTGCCCCTGATCCAAGGGTAGCGGTTGAAGCATTGGCTTTAAAAGAAGCAGGCCATCAAATAACCATTTTTGCCTGGGATCGCACCGGAAAATTGCCCCCTTCGGAAAATTATGAGGGAATTCAGATCGTGCGCTCCCGGATTCAAACCATGTATAGTAGAGGGCCGCTCCAAATATTTAAGTTTCGGCAATTCTGGAAGGCAGCGGTTTGTTTTTTAATGGAGCATCCGCTAGACGGGATTCATTGCCATGATTTGGATACCTTACAACCCGGTTTAAAGGCCGGTCGTAAAAAGAAGATTCCCGTGATATTCGATGCACATGAATCTTATCCGGATATGGTGGCTCATCTCTTCCCAGGTTGGCTGGTTTCAATTATTAGGAAAATGGAAGGTTCAATGGTACCACGGGCTGCCGGGGTAATTACCGTGGGAGAGATCTTGGCTGACCATTACCGAGAGATGAAGGCACGCCAAGTTGTAATCGTCGGCAATTATAAAACTGTAAACTCCACCAAACCGGCCCTGCCGGAGGAACAATCGCCTTTAAAGATTATCTACGTCGGGGGACTAAACCGGGATCGCTTACTTGCTCCCGTGATCCAGGCGGTTGCCGGAGATTTTCGTTACCAGTTTCAGATTGTAGGAGATGGTGCGGAAATGCCTAAATTACGGGAATTGGCCGGTACCAACGCCAATATTGTATTTAGAGGATTTTTGCCGCAACAACAAGCGCGGAAATTGATTACCGAGTGCCATTTAGTCTATTACGGGATCGATAATCGTTTTGCCAATAACCAGTTTAGTGCTCCGAATCTGCTTTTTTTGGCCTTAGCTTCCGCCAGGCCGATCCTCACGACGGATGTCGGAGAGATCGCCGCCATTGTTCGCCGCCATCAATGCGGCACCATTTTGGCGGATCTTGAAGTTACCACGATTCAAAGAGCCTTAAGTGGATACCTTCAGGGCGATCTTTGGCAACGGCAATCGGAACAAAGTTTTCAGGCCGCTACCATCCGGTATAATTGGGATAGTGCTAAGCAAAACCTGGTAAATTTATATCGTCGTCTGGAGAGGGAGGTCGGGACATGAACAAGCCACGGTTAATCTTGATCAATCATTATGCCTCCATTCCCAGATGGCCCGGGCCAACCCGGAACTTTGACTTTGCCGCCAGTCTGGTAAACAGGGGCTGGCAAGTCCAGCTGTTAAGCTGTCGGTTCAATCATTATCTGCGCGGTTATTTGAAAGAACCGCCTGCAAAAGAAGCGGGAGTATGCCTAAAATGGGTATGGAGCACTCCTTATCAAGGGAATTCTATTTTACGAGAATTGAATATCTTGATTTTTTCCTTTACTAGTTTCTGGCGCGGCTTGTTTTTGTCGGCTGGGGCCGTGGTCACTGTAACGCCGCCTTTAGAATCGGCTTTTTGCGGTTGGTTGTTGGCCAGGGTTAAGCGAGTGCCGTTTGTCTTGGATGTGGAGGACTTATGGCCCGATTCCATAATCGGCATGGGTTTTCAAAATAAATTCGTCATTGGCTGGTTACGGTTTTTAGAGCGATTTCTGTATCGACACGCCGATCACATTCTGGCGGTTGCCGCCGAGATGGAGGAGTATCTTATCAGACATGGGGTTCCTGCTTCCAAAATTACGATGATCCCGTTGGGAGCAAATTTACCGGCTGAGATTAGTAATCAAAAACGAAATGAGATTCGCGCCCGGTATGGTTGGTCGGCAACGGAGGTTGTCGCGGTTTATGTAGGCGCCCATGGACCGGCTAACGCTTTGGAGACTTTGCTTAAGGCCGCCCAGGTCCTTCCGGAAGAAAGCCCGCTCAAAATTGTGTTATTTGGAGATGGGTCAGACAAGCCCCGGCTCTGTAAACTATTGAGTGCATTAAAATTAAGCAATATTTGCATCGAGGATCCGGTCGCACCGGAGAAGGTGCCGGAGATACTTCAGGCGGCGGATATCGGGATCGCTTCACTTAAAAATACTGATGTTTTTAAGACGGTTCGCCCCAATAAGTTATATGAATACATGGCGGTTGGATTGCCGGTGGTTTGTTGCATCGCCGGAGAAGCCGGAAGGCTGGTGGAAGAGGCCGGTTCGGGTATTCAAGTGAGGCCGGAAGACTATACCGATCTGGCGAAGGTCTTGCAAAAACTGACGGCTGATGGCAGCTACCGCCGGGAGTTGGGAGCGAACGGCTGCCACTATGTAAGAGCATTTGGAGATCGGGTCCAATTGGCCGCCCGGATGGGCGAGGTTTTAGAACAGGTAATTTACGACCATGAAAAATAAGCCGAGCTATCAATGGATAATTAAATATGGTTGCGATTTTGTGCTGGCACTAATTTTATTGATACCGGTTTCGATAGTGATTGGCTTGTTGGGGATTGTACTATATCTGGACTCACCGGGTCCCGTCTTTTTTCGGCAACTGCGTCCCGGACGTGGCGGCAAGCTCTTTTATATCCTTAAATTACGGACGATGACTCCCGGCGATCATACCGGTAGTATACCGCGGAATCCTGATGGTTCACTGGCATTAACCCAAAATCTGGGGGGATATACCGGGTTCGGCAAATGGTTACGCCGTTTGAGCCTTGATGAGTTGCCCCAACTTTTGAACATTATTAAGGGTGAGATGAGTTTTATCGGTCCGCGTCCGGATTTGCCGGAACATTTGCAAATGTATACCGGGGATGAGAGTTTAAAATTATTGGCAAGACCGGGCCTGACTGGACTGGCTCAGGTAAAAGGGAGAAATGAATTGCCCTGGAAGGAACGTTTGCAATTGGATGTTCAATATGTCCGGGAGTACTCCTTGTTACTGGATGTGAAGATTTTGATCGCTACTATGGGCCGGTTGATCTCCGGCAAAGGAGTTTATCAATAAAGGTTTTGAGGTGAAGCAAATTGCCGACTGCCGCTTATCAAGTAGGTGAATTGGATTGGGACACCAAGTTTTTTGGGATCAAGATGGGTCGGGTGATCCTACCCGTTCTTTCTGAAAACCGGGAATTTTCGGAGATAGCCTGGCGACGCACGCTGGAAACAGCCCGTGCTCAAAACTATCAATTTTTATACTGCCCTTTTGATGTCTCTCATCAAGAGATTGCCAATAGCATCGCCGCTCTGGGCGGAGAGATCGGTGATATTTTGCTCACCTTTTGGTTTGATTCCGCTAAACATAAAAAACACCCTCTACAGTACCGGGTAACCGAGGCTAAGCAATGCGATCTAGCTGAAATATTGGAAATAGCCCGGATTGCTTTTCGAAATTCCCGTTTTTTTCAAGACCCCCATTTTGATCGGGTCAAGGCCGGACAGTTTTATCCAAGTTGGCTGCAGGAATCGTTCCTAAGTTCCGAAAAAATTTTAATTATTAAGCAAGCGGGGCAAGTATTGGGATTTATCTCACTCAAACCCCAATCTGAGGCCGAGACTGGAACAGAAACACTGGTCATCCGTTTGATTGCTGTGGCTGAATCCTGGCAAGGGAAAGGAATTGGGCAAACCCTAATTGATGAAGCGATTAATGAGGCACTTGCCCAAAAGTATCGTTATCTTCAGGTAGGGACCCAGATCACCAATTACGCCGCCATCAATCTGTATGAAAAGAATGGATTTCGGGTGACGAGCGCCAAATATCGTTTTCATGTATGGCTCAATCGGCTTTCGTTAATTCAGACCGTGTAGGGATTGATCGAGTATAAAACTTCTATTAAATTAGATACACCAAGGAGGAGTCGGATTGCAGGTTCCCGCGTTTGATATTACCAGACAAAATGGGTCATTAGAACCTTCTTTAACCAATGCCTTTCAAAAAGTTTTGCAAGATGGCCATTTTATTTTAGGCGATGAGGTAAAGGAATTTGAGGCCAAGATGGCCGCTTATTTAGGCGTTCAGTATGCTATCACTGTTGCCAATGGTAGCGATGCCCTCGTCCTTAGTTTATTGGCTTTGGGAATCGGACCGGGCGATGAAGTAATCGTCCCCAGCTTTACTTTTTTTGCGACAGCCAGTGCGGTCGGTAGGGTGGGAGCGGTGCCGGTATTTGCCGATGTGAAGGAGAACGATTATAACATTGATCCGGAGCAAGTTCGCAAAAAAATTACCGCTAAGACCCGCGCGGTTATTCCGGTACATCTCTTTGGATTTCCCGCCGATATGTTGAAATTAACCGAGATTGCCAAGGAATACAAGTTGGCAATTGTTGAGGATGCCGCCCAGGCTTTGGGGAGTACGATTGAAAACCGGTTGGTTGGCTCAATCGGAACATTGGGCTGTTTTAGCTTTTTTCCGACCAAAAATCTGGGTTGTTTTGGCGATGGCGGAATGATAACCGCCAATCGGGCGGATCTGGCTGAAAAGATACGGATGCTACGGATCCATGGCGCCAGCCGCAAGTATTATCATGAATTATTGGGATTCAATAGTCGTTTGGATACTTTGCAGGCGGCTTTCTTAAATGTCAAATTCCCCTTTTTGGGGCGTTTTCTGGAAGAACGGAAACGGATTTGCAAGCGGTATCGGCAAGAGCTGGCGGACATACCCGGGCTTGCGCTTTCGATTGACAATGGCGGCCACAGTTATAATCAATTTACCATTCAAACGGAGCGGCGGGACGGATTACGAGATTTCTTAGCCCAAAACGGTATTGGAACAACCATCTATTATCCGTTGGCATTACACCGGCAGCCGGTTTTTCAATCATTAGCAGATCCGGGAGTTCTTCCGGTTAGTGAAGCCTTGACCGGTAAAGTATTGTCATTACCGTTATTTCCGGAGTTGACTCCTGAAGAACAGTCCTATGTCATAGCCAAGATACGTCAGTTTTATGGAGAGAACCGCCAATGAAAGTTTTAACGATTGTCGGAGCCAGGCCGCAGTTTGTAAAAGCGGCGGTGGTTTCGGAACAAATTCGCCAAAATGCCCGGGAGGTGTTGGTCCATACCGGTCAACATTATGATCTGAACATGTCCGATATTTTCTTTCAGGAGCTTGGAATTCCCACTCCGGATTACCATTTGGGAATCGGTTCCGGCCCGCATGGCGCCCAAACCGGTAAGATGCTGGAAGCCATTGAACAGGTTATTAACGAAGAACAGCCGGATCGATTATTAATATACGGCGATACTAATTCTACCCTGGCCGGAGCCTTGGCCGCCGCAAAGCTGCATGTTCCAATAGCCCATGTGGAGGCGGGTCTCCGCAGTTTTAACCGACGGATGCCGGAAGAGGTTAATCGGGTGGTAGCCGATCATTTGGCAAGTTGGCTATTTGCGCCTACCCAGACCGCAATCACCAATTTGGCTGCTGAAGGAATAACGAAGGGAGTATACCGGACCGGTGATGTAATGTATGATGCGTTCTTGCGTATGTCAAAGCGGGTGTCGTCCCGGTCGCGGATTTTGGATACATTACGGCTTAGGCCCAAAGAATATTATTTATTAACGCTGCATCGGGCGGAGAACACCGATGACCGGGAGAAGTTACAGGCGATCCTCGGCACTTTGGCTGAGGTGAAGCGGCCGGTGATATTCCCCATCCATCCCCGGACCCGGTCTAAACTCTCGGAGTACGGCCTTTCATTCTTAAATCAATCGATTCAGTTCGTTGAACCGGTCGGCTATTTTGATATGCTAAATCTGGAATTGAATGCCGAAATCATTTTAACGGATTCGGGCGGGGTCCAAAAGGAAGCGTATATGGCAAAGACTCCATGCATAACCCTACGGGATGAGACTGAATGGGTTGAAACCGTAACTGCTCATTGGAATTGTTTGGTGGGTTCCGATCCGGTGAAGATCCGGGAGGCTCTTGCCCTCGGTTGGTTAGGTTCGGATTATCCGGACTTGTTTGGTGATGGGGCTGCCGCAGCTCAGATCGCAAAGATAGTAGATGATTCTTTCTCAAAGTGAGAGTTTTTTAGAAGGTAAACTTTTTTAAAAAAATACCGAATTATTAAGAAGGTTGATAACAAAAAATCCTGCTCTGCGTGACAAAAATTATCAAAAGATTGCAAAACCAATTCTTTTTAAGGAGGAAGACTATTGAATTGGTACGGTACATCCTATACAATCCCCTTAATGATTGGAACGGTTATTTGTGTTATCTTGATATTTTTTACCTGGATTCGCCGTCCTAACCCCGGAGCAGGTTTATTTACTTGGGCAATGTTGGCTATCGGCGAATGGTCTTTGGCCTATGCCTTAGAGTTAAACGCCAATAGTTTTGCGGTAAAACTATATTGGGCCAAGGTTGAGTATTTCGGGATTGCGACTTTACCGGTAGCCTGGACGGCTTTTGTGACTTATTATAACGGTTGGAGGCATTGGATAAAGGCAAGATATATTGCTTTGTTATTAGTTATTCCGGTACTATCGATTGCTTTAGTATGGACCAACAATTTGCATCATTTGATGTGGAAGAATACTTTTCTGACGCAGGGCATTTTTTTTAAGGTTCTTCATTTTACATACGGTTGGTGGTTTTGGCTTCTTACCGGATATTCCTATTTATTGTTGCTTGGCGGCATGATCTCGTTTATTTTCGGGTCGTTTGGTTCTCCCAGCCGAAATAAAACCAAAGCCGCATTATTGTTGTTCAGCATTTCGCTGCCTTTTATTGCTAATCTGGTGTATGTTTTCAATTTTTTTAGATTAATCAATTTTGATCTTACGCCGTTCGCCTTTGTTATCACCGGTTTAATCTTATCCGGAGAGCTAATGCATTTTAATTTACTCGAAGTGGTACCGGTGGCCCGCTACGCAGTGGTTGAAAATATGAGCGACCTGGTTATGGTGCTCAATCTGCAAAACCGACTGGTCGATTTAAATCCGGCCGCTTTGCGATTTATCAGTCACTCCACTGTGGAGGTAATCGGCCAACCGGTAGAGAAAGTCTTAGCAGCTTGGCCGGATTTAATTTCGTATTTTGCAGCGGAAAAAGAAACCGAGATTGTGTTGGTTGAAGATACTGCGGAACATTTCTTCGATTGTCGTATTTCTTCCTTATGTAACCGCCGCGGTCGTTTAACCGGGCGGCTTATTATTTTAAGAGATATCACCGAGCAAAAACGGGTCGATAAACTCGAATCGATTTTGGGTAAGCTTCAAAAAACGATGACCGGGATTATTCAGACAATGGCCCTGATGGTCGAGATGAAGGACCCATATACTGCGGGGCATCAAAGACGGGTAGCTAAAATCGCTCATGCAATTGCCATTCGGATGGCGCTTCCGGATTTAGAGATTGAGACTATTTCCATGGCTGCAGTCATTCATGATATCGGTAAAATTAACATTCCGGCTGAGATCTTNAATAAACCGGGCTATTTGACGGATGCGGAGTTNGCAACCATTCAGACCCATCCCGAAGTGGGTTTTAATATTTTAAAAACCATTGATTTTCCGTGGCCGATTGCCAAAATTGTCCGACAGCATCATGAAAAAATGAATGGTTCGGGTTATCCTAAGGGTTTAATGGGACCGGATATTTTACTGGCTGCCAAAATCATAGTAGTTGCGGATGTAGTGGAATCGATGTCGAATGAACGACCTTATCGTCCGGCTCTGGGGATTGAAAAAGCCCTGGAGGAAATCGCGCGCAATCGTGGTATATTATACGATGAGCATGTGGTGGATGTCTGCTTGGCGGTGCTTGCCTGTAAGGATTTTGATTTTGAATTAACTGATTTGAATGAAGCTTGATAAAACACGATAAATCATATAGAAAGCTGGGTCACGAAATGAAATTAACCAAAAATTTTGCCAGTGATAATCACGCCGGTACTCATCCGGAAATTATGAAAGCTTTGGGACGAGCCAATACAGGATATTCATTGGCTTATGGCGATGATGAATATACCGCATCGGCAGTGCGGAAAATCCGGGAACATTTGGGAGCGGATGTGGATGTCTATTTCGTTTTTATTGGAACTGCGGCCAATGTCTTGGGACTCAAGGCAATCACGGAGTCGTTTCATGCGATTATTTGCCCGGAAACCGCCCATATCAATGTTGATGAATGCGGCGCGCTAGAAAAGTTCACCGGTTGTAAACTGGTGACTGTTCCGACGGTGGATGGGAAATTAACCCCGAAACAGCTCGCCGGCAAACTGCAAGAGATCGGCAATCCGCATCATAATCAACCAAAAGTGATCTCCATCAGTCAGTCCACCGAGTACGGCACGGTTTATACTCCCGATGAGGTTAAGGCTTTGGCCGATTTCGCCCATCAACATGAATTATATTTGCATATGGATGGAGCTCGAATTGCAAATGCCGCGGCCGGTTTGAACTGTACGTTAGGTGAGGTCAGTATTGCATCTGGTGTGGATGTACTTTCATTGGGGGGGACTAAAAACGGCTTAATGTTTGGAGAAGCTGTGGTTTTTTCCAATCGGGAGCTTGGAAAAAACTTTAAATACTTTCGTAAACAAGGGCTGCAGCTAATGTCCAAGATGCGTTTTTTGGCAGTTCAATTTGAAGCATTGTTGACCCATGACTTATGGCTGAGAAATGCCCGTCATGCCAATGAAATGGCTCAATTACTCGCGCATGAGCTTGCAACTATCCCCCAGATTAAAATCACTCAGAAAGTTGAATCCGATGGTGTTTTTGCCATTATCCCGCCTCAATATATTCCGGCAATCCAAGCCAAGTATGAATTTGGTGTTTGGAATGAGGCTACCTCGGAGGTGCGGCTAATGACGTCTTTCGATATTGAGGAAAGTGATGTTTTGGACTTGGTAAGGGTCATTAAAGACTGCATCCGCTAAGAAGTTTTAGGAAGCCCTTTTTTCAAGAATTAATAATTCATTAAAATTTAAACAGATTTGTATTGTGAGTTTGCCAAAGATTCGTTACAATATAGCGTAATAATTCTATCAATACAAAGTTATTAAATAAGTTATTAAATTTGTTGGAGGTATTGCTATGTCTGCCAGGACACTGCCCTTTTCCAAAGCCCAAATTGAAAAGATTATCGAGAAGTATCCCACTCCGTTTCATATCTATGATGAACAGGGGATTCGGAAAAATGCCCGCCATATGCTCGAAACTTTCAAATGGGCCTCTGGTTTTAAGGAATATTTTGCGGTGAAAGCGACTCCTAATCCTTCGATTTTGAAGGCTGTTCGTGAAGAAGGGTTTGGGGTTGACTGTAGTTCGTTGACTGAACTCCTTTTGGCAGAAAAAGCAGGCTTTACCGGCACTGAGATTATGTTTTCCTCAAACGATACTCCGGCCGAAGAATTCCAAAAAGCACGCCAACTGGGAGCAATTATCAATTTGGATGATATCAGCCATATTGCTTTTTTGGAGGAGCAAGCCGGACTTCCGGAACTGATAAGTTTCCGTTATAATCCGGGACCGTTACGTAAAGGCAATGCGATTATCGGCGTACCGGAGGAAGCCAAGTACGGCTTTACTAAAGCTCAACTTTTTGAAGGTTACCGGATTTTAAAAGAAAAAGGCGTTAAACGATTTGGCCTTCATACCATGGTGGCTTCCAACGAACTTCATCCCCATTACTTTATCGAGACCGCTAAAATGTTATTTGAATTGGTTGTAGAGCTTTCAGAGCAATTGGGTATCCATTTTGAACTCATTAACCTGGGGGGCGGGATCGGCATTCCCTATAAACCTGATCAAAAACCGATTGATTTGGCTATGATTTCTCATGGCATACAAAAAGAATACGATCAAAAAATTAAAGCAAGCGGTCTGCAGCCATTACGGATTACCATGGAATGCGGTCGTTATATAACAGGTCCTTTCGGTTATCTAGTGGCAACAGCGTTGCATAAGAAAGAAATTTATAAGAATTATGTCGGTTTGGACGCCTGTATGGCTAATTTGATGCGACCTGCCCTTTACGGCGCTTATCATCATATTACGGTACTGGGAAAAGAGGACTGGCCGCTCGATCATATGTATGATGTAACCGGTTCCTTATGTGAAAACAATGATAAGTTTGCAATTAACCGTCAGTTGCCGTTGATTGAAAGGGGCGATTTGCTGGTCATTCATGATGCCGGCGCGCATGGACATGCCATGGGATTTAATTACAACGGAAAATTGCGTTCCGCCGAGTTAATGCTGAAGGCCGGCGGCGAAGTGGAACTGATCCGCAGAGCTGAAACCAACGAAGATTATTTCGCGACCTTGGATTTTTCCGGTTTTACGGAAAACAAGATAAGTAAGGTAGCGGCAAGGTAACAGGTGGATAAAGGTTTTATTTCTTTTTTGATAATCCCAACTCCACGATGCTTTTGCCGCTTTGAACGATTAAGGTGACAACAATTGCAGCAGAGAAGCCTCTTATTCAATACCTATTATCCAATCACCCACGCTCTATGGCTTTATTTATTGGCAATCACTGTCCTGGGAGCCATGGCGCTTTATACCCTGCAATACCGAAAAATAAAAGGGGCCTTCGCAATATCCCTGATCCAGCTATGTAAAGCTTGCTGGTTGATTGGATTGATTTCGATCGGGTTGGGTACCGGCTTAAAGACCAAACTGGTTTGGGCATCTTTCGAACAAATGATGGGGCTGATGCTTCCTTTGGTTTGGTTCATCGCGATGCTGCAACTTTCCCAGCTTGATCGGAAGATTCCCAAAGTTATAATCCATATTATGGGTATGTTTATCGCATTTCTCTGGTTTTCGATCTGGACCACAAGCTGGCTTGGCTTATACTGGAAAAAGGCCTGGTTAGATGGTTCGGCGCTGATAGTTGCGCGAGGACCTTTAATTAATCTGGCTTTATTAAGCAATTATCTTTTCGCCGGCGTCAACGCGGTCCTGATAGTCTATTGGATTATCAAGTCGGTTGGGTTGCGTCGGATACAAGCGATATGGTTTTTGGTAGCATCCCTATTTACTTTGGCCGGCCATATTCTAACTTTCATTCCCGCTTTGGAGTTTCTAGCCCCGCAAGCATCCGGATTTTTACTCACCGGTATTTTAGTAACGTGGATCTATTATCAAGGAAACGTATCCAGCATTTTGCCGCGAGCCCAAAATACCGTGATTCATAATATGTTTGACGGTCTATTAGTCATTGATAAAGAAAATAACATTGTCGATATGAATCCTGCCGCTGAAAGGATATTTCATGATTTGCCCGCCGAAATCGGAGCCAAATTTGAGCCGCTGGCGGTATCCTGGCCTGATTTGGCAAGACTCGATGAAAAGCTGCCATCGCAAACTATGGAAGTGGTCCGGGCGAATTCCGGAGGATGCCGCTATTATCAGTTGAATACGACCATGCTGTATGCTGCAAAGGGCTATTTACTCGGTAAAGTGATGGTACTGAAAGATATTACCGTGCAGAAACAGGAGCAGCTCCAAAAGTTGGAAGAGCAAAAGGCATTGTCGATCCTGGCCGAACGGAACCGGCTGGGGAGGGAATTGCATGATGATCAAGGCCAGATCTGGAGTTATCTAAAGTTGAAGTTGGAAACCATCCGGACCTTACTTCGCGGGGATCAGATCGCGGCCGCCGGGGAACAGGTGGAGCAACTGATCGGGATTACCCGGGATCTGAATACCGATGTCCGGGAGTCCATTGCGGGCCTCAAAAATTTTCCGGATAGGCTAAATTTTGGCACTGCTTTACAGGAGTATCTGGATTTGTTTCAAAAAAATTATCATATCGCTACCGAGCTCGTTCTTTCGGATGGACCGATCGACCGATTATTCAGTCCCACGGCTCAAGTGCAAATCCTGCGGATTATCCAAGAGGCTTTGACCAATATCCGAAAACACGCCAAAGCCGGCCGGGCGGAGGTTTCAATCCGGAAAACGGCTGAAATGACAGTGATTACGGTAACAGATGACGGTTGCGGATTTGATGTCTTGACGGCTCATGAAGGGGAAAAAAGTTACGGGATCCAAGTGATGAAAGAAAGGGCACTGGAAGCAGGGGGCTCTTTCCGGATTGAGTCCCAAATAGGCCAGGGAACGAAGATCATCATCCAATTCGCCTCAGGGAAGGGAACTACCTATGAAAATATTACTGGTCGATGATCATCCTTTGTTTTTGGAAGGGATGCAAAGTTTTCTGCTGGCGCATGGTGTTGAAGTATCAGGGACCGCCCGTAATGGACTGGAAGCTATCTTAAAATATGAAGCGCATTATCCGGATGTGGTATTGATGGATCTCCAAATGGCCGGTTGCGACGGCATTGAGACCACCCGGATGATCCGCAAGGAATACCCGGAGGCCCGTATCGTGATCCTTACTGCCTGTGAGGATGAAACGAGTTTGTCCGCTGCGGTGGGGGCTGGAGCTGTCGGCTATTTGCTAAAGGGGATGGAGCCGGATGAATTTCTTCGTAAACTCGAGGGGATTGGCCGGGGTGAAGCCCCTCTGGCCGACGCATTAGCCGGCAAGGTACTGCAGCAACTGGCTCATCCTGAAATGGCCGAAAAACCGAACAAACTGGAATTAAGCGAGCGTCAGCTTTGTATTATCCAATCCTTGGCCAAGGGATTGTCGTATAAGGAGATTGCCGATCTTCTGAATTTAAGAGAGACCACCATCAAATACCATTTTCATGAAATTCTCGCTAAACTCCAATTGAATAATAAAGCCCAGCTCATTGCCTATGCGGTAAAAAACAAGCTGATTGAATAGGGATTCCAAGGGTTTCCCGGCGTTGAGCCAATCAATCGACTATCCAAAAGTACAGTCCCGGACTGTACTTTTTTTATTGACCTGACTGTCCGTATAGAGAGTGACAACGGCTGATGGAACATTTATACTATGGAGCAGGGCGGACAGCACTGTCCCCAAGGATAGATACCAATGTTCAGGATATGGAGGTACGTTGAATGAAACGATCTGCTTTGTTTTCTCTGGCGGCCATAATACTTTTGACAATTCTGCTCTCCGGTTGCGGCGGTGGCAGCAGTGGCGGTGGTTCGATCCATAAATATTTTGCCTATGTTGCCAATAATGGAGATAGTACGGTATCGATCTATACTATCAATAGCACGGGAGCGTTGACCTACAGCAGTTCAATTCCGACCGATTCAGGCCCTCTGGGTATAGCCGTAGACCCGACCGGTAAATTTGCTTATGTGGTCACGGAAACTACGATAACGGCCTATACCATCAATAGCAGTACGGGAGATTTGAAGGAGGTGGAGGGGGGCAGCCCGCTCTCGACTAGTGGTACACATGTAACCATGGACCCGACCGGTAAATTTGTTTATGTAGCGGGTTCAGGCGTATACGCCTATCGCATCGACAGCAGTACGGGAGCGTTGACGGGGGTGAGTAGCAACCCGGTGGTGGCAAGTTCCAGCACTACCAGCGTGGCCGTTGACCTGGCCGGTAACTACGCTTATGTCACCGACGGAAATGACAGCACTGTAACGGTTTATACCATCGAAAGCTCGGGAGCGTTGACCTCGAAGAGCACTATCGATAGCGGATCGAGAGCGACTCCCTATTTTATAACCGTAACCCCGAACGGCAAATTCGCTTATATGGTCGATGTTGATTCTGTATTTACTTATACTGTCAATAGCGGTACGGGAGGGTTGAAAAGCGGTGATACGCTTAGCGGCCTTGGTGGACCGGTGGCCGCAGCCGTGGACCCGAAAAGTAAGTTTGTTTATGTCATCAACCAATTGGGCGGTACTATATCGGCCTATGCCATCGACAACAATTCGGGAGGGTTGAAGGAGATGAGCGACAGTCCATATGCCACCGGTGGCGAATACCCGGTTTCGATAACCATGGACCCAACCGGTCAATTTCTCTATGTCGCCAATGGCAGGGGTAATAGTGTATCAGCCTATATCATCAATAGCAATACAGGAGCATTAGAGTCGATGGGCCCATTCAATACAAGGCTTAACAACCCTCAATGTATTGTCACGGCAAAGGAGTAAGGCCCAAAGAGTTACGGCAGGTTCTGAAAGAAATTTTTAAGGGAAGTGCGTTTTATCAATAATGAATATCCAAAAGGGGTTGTCTCGATTTATTGTGAGACAGCTCTGTTTTTGTCTTTTTTGGCTATACCGCGGCCGGTATAAAGCCAATCAATTTATTAGTCCTTATTATGGTTATTAGTGGTTATTGGCGTAATTCGTGGTTGAAAAAAGCATTAAAAGAAATTTCGAACCGCGAATGGCCATGAATGGCCGCTAATAGGGTAGGGGCGGGAACCCAATGTTTTCAAGCGATGAATACATGTTCTGGAAGAAATGAAATCGAAAATTTGGCCCCAGACCCCTCTTTTTTCTTACCCGCGTCAATCAGTTCTCTTATTTCTTTATTTGTCCAATATATAATGATATAATAAAAGTGGCAAAATTCGGTAAAATTAAGCAAAATTCGGGAGAAAGTATCCCTATGAAACAACCCGTTTTAAAACGGAAGTTCATTCATGAAGAGCTTAAAAAGATATTTGATTACCGTCTGACTATCGTCGTGGCGGCGATGGGTTATGGCAAAACCACGGCGGTGAAAGGTTTTCTCGATGAAGTGAAGGCTGAGTATATATGGTTTGCTGTGGATAATGAGGAAGCTTCACCTGAGCATATCTGGGATTTATTTACCCGGCAACTGGCTAAAACCGAGTCAGACCTTGGGAAACGGCTTAATGATTTAGGCTTTCCTGTTGACGCGCAGCAAAGAGACAGGGTCGTCGGGATGATCGGGGATTATTTATATTCGGCCAATATCGTGCTGGTTATTGACGATTATCATTTGGCGCATGCTCCGGAGTTGGACCGGCTGCTAGAAAGAATTGTCCGATCGGAAATCGGCGGGTTACACATTGTGATTAGCTCCCGGACTAGACCGGAGCTGAATATTGAAGAGTTACGGCTTAAAGGATATGGTTATCTCTTGCCGAGTAAGCTTTTTGAGTTATCAACCCGGGAAATCAAAGAGTACTTTCAACTGTTTGGACAAGCTATTTCAGATGATATGTCCGGGCAGGTGGGGAAAATCTCGGAAGGATGGATTACAGCCGTTTATTTAATAGCTCAACGGTATTGCGAAATCGGTCGATTGGAGCCGGGAAAAAGTATTGAGGATTTGATTGAAACAGCGATCATGTCCCGGTATACCGCTGAAGAAACTAAGATTCTAAATTCTCTCTGCATACTCGATAGTTTTACTCCACCCCAAGCGATTTATATTACAGAAAATCCAAAGAGCGCCGGAATCATCCGCAAATTAAGCAAGGATAACTCTTTGATCCGGTATGACGAACGGACGGACACCTACAAATTGCACCATATCTTCAGCGGTTATTTGCATCAATTACTTGAAGAACATTTTGACGGCGCGGCACTTCAAAAATTATACAAGCGAGCCGGAGAATGGCACATTCAAAACGGCGATGTTCTTTCCGGCTTGGCGGCATTTTTTAAGTCCGGGGAATTTGATCTGATATTAGTGGAGTTTGAAAAACCCGGGATTACCAAAATCGTCCACCGGGACCCCCGGTTCATCGTCAAGTTATTTGAACAAATCCCCTCTGAGGTTAAATACTTTCACCCCATCGGTTATCTGAACTATGCCAATTTTTATATTACCAATATCGACATGAAGGGCGGGGTAGAACTGCTCGCCCGGATCGAAAAGTATGCCATGGAGGACGAGGCTCTGCCCCCTGACTTGCAAAGGCGCATCAGTGGTGAGGTTGAGTTTTTTCGAAGTTTCATGTTTTTTAACGATATGGAAAAGATGCATCAATGTCATTTACGGGCTTATGATTTACTTGACGGTAATTCTATAGTAGCCAGTAAGGATATGATCATTACTTACGGCTCGCCTCATGCAATTTATCTCTACTATCGGGAAAAAGGCAAGTTCCGGTGGGTTCCGGAATATTTGGAGAGGGAGTTTCGTTATTACCGGGAGGTTGCCGGAGGCTCCGGTACGGGATTTGAAGAGCTAGTATGGGCCGAATATTATCTCGAAACCGGCGATCATGCCGCAGCCGAACATTATGCCCGAAAAGCAATCTATAAAGCAGAAACGATGGAACAATTTGCCGTGATCATCTCCGCCGATTTCACTTTGGCCCGATTATATCTGGCGCTGGGTAAATTTGCCGAGGCGGTGGAGTTAATCGATAATCTTAACGCCGGGGTGGCTGAGGAGAACAGTCCGGTTTTAAACAGCGCCGTTGATTTATGTGCAGGATATATCGGCGCTATTTTAAACGAACCGCGGTTGATTGCCGGATGGCTTAAAGCGGGGGATATAGAGCAGAGCCGGATATTGTACCAGGGGATGGGGTTTAATTTCATCGTCCATGCCAAAGCGGTTTTACAGGCCGGAAACTACCTGAAAGTAGAAGTTCTCTGTGAACAGATGCAGAAAGTGTTTGCTAAATTCAATAACATTTATGGCTATTTACACACTTACATCATGGACGCCGCTGCCCGCTATAAACTTTACGGGATGGAAAAGGCAAAGAAAGCATTGGAACCGGCCCTAGAAATCGGTCGGGCCGACGGGTTCGTGCTCCCTTTTGCCGAATATGGTCTTTATATCCTGGATATTTTGAAAGTGTTGCAAGAGAAATCCGGAAATGATGCTTATTTGGACGGATTGATAACGGAAGCGGCCCGGTACACTGAAAACGTAAAACTCCTTGCTTGTGAGAAAACGACTTTCGAAGAATTGACCGAGCGTGAAAGGGAAGTATTGCGGCTGGTTGTAGAAGGCCAAACCAACCGGGAAATCGCCGCCGGGCTTTATATCGCCGAGATTACCGTCAGGAAGAACATCACCTCCATTTACCGGAAACTGGAGGTTGAGGGGCGGGCGGCGGCGGTAAAAAAGACGGTGGAGATGAAACTGACGTAGGAACTCAACCCCTAGCCCCTTCTTTTTCGAACGCGCAAGATGAGTTGCTGGAAAATAATTCCATTAATATTGTCCGAGTAGCGAATCAGGAAGTATCGGATATTGATAAAATAATAGAAAAATTAAGACTATTTCTGGCATAATTGCCGGCAACTCAACCCCTAACCCCTTCTCTTCCGAACGCGCAAGAGAAGGGGAAAAGGCTGTGCCGAGGAAGCTTTAGCGGCGAAGTATGATGGTTACCTTCTCTTGTAGGCAAGAGAAGGCAAGGATGAGTTGCGAAGAATTCCATTGATGTTGTCCGAGTAGCGAATCAGGAAGTATCGGATATTGATAAATTAATAGAAAAATTAAGACTGTTTCTGGCATAATTGCCGTCAACTCAACCCCTAACCCCTTCTCTTCCGAAAAGCGCAAGAGAAGGGGAAAAGGCTGTATCGAAGAAGAATTGGCAGCGAAGCATACGGGTTACCTTCTCTTGTAGGCAAGAGAAGGCAAGGATGAGTTGCAAAGAATTCCATTGATTGGAGAATAATATGCCTGACAAATCCACCGAAATCGCCAGGATATTACGAAAAAACCAAACGGAATCAGAAGAAATATTTTGGAAACTGACACGGAAACGGGGGTTATTGGGAAAAAGAATTCTCCGACAACACCCAATCCTTTTTTCATATTTTGGGCGGAAAAGGTTTTTTGTAGCCGATTTTTATTGTCCCGAAAAAAGGCTTATTATTGAACTTGACGGAAAAATACATGAATTTCAGAAAGACTATGATGAATTGAGAACATATATTATCCAACAATTAGGCTACCGAGTTGTCCGAGTAGCGAATCAGGAAGTATCGGATATTGATAAATTAATAGAAAATTTAAGACTATATTTGGAATAACTGCGGCAACTCAACCCCTAGCCCCTTCTCTTCCGAAAAGCGCAAGAGAAGGGGAAAAGGCTGTATCGAAGAAGAATTGGCAGCGAAGCATACGGGTTACCTTCTCTTGCGGTCAAGAGAAGGCGAGGATGAGTTTACTGACGTAGGAACTCAACCCCTAGCCCCTTCTCTTCCAAGCGTGCAAGAGAAGGCAAGGTTGAGTTCCTGCTGACTCCTGTCTCCTGTCTCCTGAATTCTAAGCCTTTAAAAAATGTATCGCATGCGATAATATCAAAATTTGTAAAATCCTGCTATGATTTTTTTATAGCGGGGTTTTTATTTTTGAACAAGAGTCGTAATTTCAAACACTCATTTTAAACCGGAGAAAATTTAAGGAGGTCAACATATGGATAATTTAACAGGCGAGGTCGAATTATTTGCAGTCGATTATGCGCCGGACGGCTGGGTCGCTTGTGAAGGACAGTATCTGTCGGTCATCCAGTTTCCAGAATTATTTGGAGTGTTGGGTACCAAATTCGGCGGAGATGGTAGGGTCACATTTGGTCTGCCGGATTTACGAAAAGCCATACCGACAAATGGTATGCACTACTATATCGCGGTGGTAGGAATTACTCCCGTCGTTAAGTGAAAAGCGGCTGTTTTCAAAGTGACCTATAAGGAGGATTAAATCATGGACTATGAGGTTGGACAAATCGTTTTATTTCCGTATACGTTGTTTCCGGATAATTTCCCGTATAATTGGCTTCTTTGCAACGGCCAACAACTTTCCATCCAGGAGTACAAGGCTGTATTCTCGGTGATTGGCAACAAATTCGGCGGTGACGGCGTAACCACTTTTGCCTTACCCAATTTGACGCAGGCTGCACCAGGTTTCAAGATGAGTTATTATATTTGCATTTCGGAAAAATAATCATATGGGTGATCTACATAAACGATCCTATTTAAAAAGAATCTGTCTAGGAGGATGAAATAATGCCTGATGATTTTTATTATTACGGACAAATCGTATTGTTTCCCAATAATTCAGTTCCCCAGGGATGGCTGCCTTGTGACGGCCGACAGCTTCCCCTCCAACAGTATTCGCCTTTGTTTTCATTAATCAGTACCAAATTCGGCGGTGACGGGAAAACTACTTTTGCTTTACCCAATTTAAAGGGTGTGGAACCGCAACCCGGTATGGAGTACTACATATACAACTCCGGCCTTTATCCAGGTAAATGGGAAGATAAATGATTAAGTTTTGGAAAGGGTGATCAACCAATGTCTATCAATATTGCTTTAAATAAAAATGCCAAGGCCAGCCGTTACATCGAACCGTATGTACCATCTAAAGCGGTTGACGGAGTTTTGGCGCCAATCAGCCGCTGGGTGGGCTCATCACCCGTCCCGTCATATGGCGTGCCTTCGCCCGTTTGGCTCGTGGTGGATTTGGGGGCCGAATTTTGGGTTAACCGCTGGGTGGTCAAGCAGATGGGTTCGGTGGGCTGGACGGCCGACTATAACCTGTGTGATTACAAATTACAGGGCTGCAATTATTATGAATGGGAAGATGATGATTTTTTGCATCGGGAAGATCATTGGTGGGATATGGATTCGGTGGCAGACAATTCGGTAAACCATACCGATCGGACGCTTCAGAAACCTTGCAAAACTAGGTTTGTCAGGATCTATGTGACAAAAGGCATACGGTGCAACCCCCTTTTAGCGTCCATTGTCGATCTTGAGGTTTATGCAGCCGACCCAACCAGCGCTAGATTAACCAGTCTTTCATTAAGCGCCGGAACACTGGATCAGGCTTTTGGAAGCACGAATTACAATTATACGGCGAATGTGGAATATGCTTCATCGTCTATTACAGTAACGGCTACCGCCGAGGACAGCCGGGCCACAATTAAGGTTAACGGCACCCCCGCAACTAGCGGATATCCATCGGGACAGATAAGTCTAGAACCGGGAAGCGATAATCTGGTTACCGTGGAAGTCACTCCATATGTTGGTGATCCCCAGAATTATGTGATTAGGGTGAATCGGGACGGCAGTCCGTATTTGAGTAATCTTACCGGCTTTGAAGAACTCAATCCGAAGTTCCAAAAAGACGTTTTCATTTATGTTGTATACGTGCCACGTGATATCAGTACTGTACGAGTAACCCCGGTTGCCGAAGATCCAAAGGCAAAGATAACGGTAAAAACATTAAATAATGAGGAAGTCGTCCCATCAGGCGCAAAATCGTCACCGATAGAAATAACGACCGGCAATAATAAAATACATATCAAAGTTAACTCGGCATTTGGGCCGGAGTCTAAGAATTATACGATTGACGTTTATCGAGAAAACTAAAGATAAATATGTAATTGTCTTTAAAAAGTTTGTTTTTTTTTAGCAAACTTTTGGGACAATTTTCAATTCTAGCTTGCTGCAATATGTAATATTCGCAATAAGGTCTAGAGAGATACAAAGCGCAGAGTTGTTACCTAATAAATGGAGTTCGTAGGCCACCTATTAATGAGACCAAAGCGCAGTTTTTTTAGTTTTGGTTTGATGGAGTTTTAGGGGGGATATTCGTGCGGAAGGGTTTTATTATCGGTTGGGTTTTTATCAGTTTTGTCCTCGCTTTTTTAGCATCCGGGAGTGTTTGCCGGGCGGCTGTAACCGGCGGCACGTCTACCGCCAATGCACCGCAAATTACCAGCTCAGGAACGGAGATTGCGGTATCCGTAACTCCACTGTATTTTAAAATTATTCCTTCAACAAGCGGTACCTATACTATAACGACTTCCCCGCCCAGTGTGGATACAGAAGCAATAATTCGTTATTATGATGGTAATGATTTGAAGGGTCAACAAGCTCAAGTTGATGACTATGACACCAAAAATGGTCAATATCAATTTGTTCTGACTTTTGATCTTGCTGAAGGTAAAGCTTATTATCTCTATATACGTAAATATGATGGTGATCCAGCTACATGTACTCTTATCATAACCGGCGGAGGCTTGCAGGGAACGGATCACGCTCCAACCATTTCCATTACCAATCCCGCCGCTAACCTGCGATACAAAGATGCACAGACATTAAGCATTTCCGGGACTGTAAATGATTCCGACAGGGACAATGTCACGGTTTCGGCCGTAATCAATGAGCAAACAGCTTCGACAACTGTCACCGGCGGCAGTGGAACCTGGACCTTAACCTGGGATACTACAAGTATTATCGAAAATAGCTATAATAATATCCTAATTACAGCAGATGACGGTCTGGGGGCAACTGGTACAGCTACATATTCGGGAAATATTGTAATTGATAAGACTCTTCCCAGGATATATACCTTGAGTCCGGCGGATAATGCCGGAAATGTAGCGGCAACCGCTAACCTGGTGATCGCATTCAGTGAAAACATAGCGATTGGGACCGGCAATATCACCCTAAAAAACTCAGGCGGCACTACGGTTGAGACCATTTCCGTTACTGATTCCAGCACAGTAACCGGTGGCGGGACCGATACGATAACTATCAATCCGTCGACTACATTGGCCGGAGATTACTATGTGTTAATCGATGCTACTGCCTTTAAAGATCTGGCCGGGAATAGCTATCCCGGCATCAACGATAGCGCCGTCTGGAATTTCACTACTGCCATGGTTTCCGGGCCGACAATAACCAATTTAAGCCCGGCGAATAATGCTGTCAAAGTGGGAGTAAATGATAATCTGGTGCTGAACTTTAGTAAAAACGTAGTGGTCGGAACCGGATACATTACCATCAAGAAAACTTCCGACAATACTACAGTGGAGGCTATTGACGTTGCTGATTCTACAAAAGTAACCGGAGGCGGCACCGATATAATAACTATCAATCCGGTAGCTGCTTTAGCCGGAGAGACCGGATACTACGTACTGATTGACGCCACCGCATTTAAAGACACCCTAGGGAACAGCTATACCGGAATCACAAGCAACACTGACTGGAATTTTATGACCATCGAGATGACCGCGCCGACGGTAAACAGTTTTAGCCCGGCGGATAATGCCACTGATGCAAAATGGTCTGACAATCTGGTGATTAACTTCAGTGAGGTCGTAAGGGTTGGCAAAGGCAACATTATCATCAAGAAAACCGTGGGTGATTCTGTAGTGGAGGCAATCTCCGTAACTGACAGTATTAAAGTAACTGGTGACGGAACCAGTACCATAACCATTGATCCGGCTGCTTATTTACTTAGTGAGACTGAATACTATGTAGAGATTGAAAGGGGCGCTTTTAAAGATATCGCAGGGAACGAGTATAACGGAATTAGTGGCGGCACCGGGTGGAACTTCACAACCGCTGATACAAGCAGCCCTATGGTATTAGATTTTAGTCCTATGAATAAAGCTGAAAATGTGGAGGTAAACACGAATCTGATAATTCACTTCGCCGAGAATGTAGTGGTAGGAGCAGGAAACATCACTATCAAGAAAACTTCCGACAATACTACAGTGGAGGCCATAGCCGCTGATTCCTACAAAGTAAAGGGGGGCGGGACCGACACAATAACCATTGATCCGGCAACGATCTTGGAAGAAAATACCCAATATTATGTATTGATTGACGCAACCGCCTTTGCAGATCAAGCAGGCAATAAATTCCCCGGAATCACTACCACTAGCAATTGGAACTTTACCACCTCGGCAGTTCCGGCGATAAGCGGCCTAACTCCGGCGGATGGAGCTGTTGATGTGGGCGTAAACAGCAAGTTAGTCATCGCCTTCAGCGAGAAAGTCGTTGTGGAGTCCGGAAATATAACTATTAAGAACTCCGCCGGGGATACAATAGCAACGATAAATGTCACCGATGCCACTAAAGTTACTGGAAGCGGGACCGATAGGATAACCATTAATCCGGCCACTACCTTGGACGGAGGGACCGAATATTATGTGCTAATTGATGTGGGGGCCTTTAAAGACACCGCCGGGAATAGTTTTCCCGGAATCAGCAGCCCATTTACCTGGAATTTTACCACCGCAGCTTCTTCATCTCCAACCATTAACTTTATCAGACCTTGGAATGGCGCTCAACTTAATATTAATACCGGCTCAATGATAATTGCTGAGTTGACATGCAAAGAGGCCACTATTGAAAAAGATAGTATCACCATCCAAATTGACGACGGTACTCCGGTAAAACCTACCCAATTGGTGGATATCGATAAAGGTTATAAATTGTACTATGTGATAACCAATATTAACTACAGTACCACCGATAATTCTCATAGGATCACCATTTCGTTCAAAGATTCTTCGATGACGGAGTATAGTAGATCAGTGGACTTTACCATGATACCGAAACGGAAAGGCTTTGGGTTCGGGAGGCTGAGGTTTGAATAAAAAGAAAAGGGAAAAGTGAAAGGGTAAAGGGAGAAAAGTAAACCAATCCTGTAAGGAGTGGCTGTAATGATTAATAAAATAAGCATTTTTGTTGTTTTTATCATATTGATTACTTTGGTTTTAGGTTGCGGCGGTGGTAGCGGCTCCTCCGGCGGCAGCGACGATAAAGTCGTTACGAATCCGGAGATTAATAACTTGCTCAAGGATTTTACAGATTCAGTAGATGCATATATTGTGGACGATATGCTGGAACATCTGGATGACAGCGCTAGTTTTACGCTAACCATTCATGAAGGCAGTTACACCGACACGAAGAAATATATACGATTGAAAATGGAGTTGACTGAGAATGACGAGGAAAACGTACAACAAACATGGCGGGAGTCACCTCCTGACGGCAACGGTTATGTTTTAGAGTTGATACTCGGCACTGCCACTTCCGGTAATGAGAGTCCCAGTGGGGCTGTTGTTAAACAAACCTTTGAAGTTTATGAAAGAGCTGTTAGCCCCGAGATTCCCCGTACAAAGACCGACAGCGGCAGTATTGTCTGGACTTTGGCCCAGACCACCGGAGAATGGAAAGCTACGGCGATGGTGATAAACTATAACACAAGCAGCATGAATTCATCCAGTATGGCGGTAAAATCAGATGGGTTTACTCAAGCCAGAGGGTTTGGGTTCGGCGGTAAAATTGGACTTTAACTTTAAACATATTTTGGAAAGACAAAATGAAACAAATAAATTTTTACTGGGTCATCTGATTCGGCTAAACGCCATAATGGTTTGCTTATTGTTTCTACCAATCGTAACCTACGCCGCCGGAACGGCTGAGTATGCCTCCGATGTAGCACCGCCGCAAATTAACATTATATCACCGCTGAAAAACAGCCAGGTAGAAACCGGCACACTCCGAATCGAGGTTACCTTCGCCGATGTTTTATCGGGAATCAATAGTGACACCATCCATTTGTTTGTAGATCGGATGGAGGTAACCGCCAAAGCCGTTATTGAGCAAGAGGATGTGACCGGACAAATGGCTAATGCTCCCTGGCGTATCGGTTATCAGCCGGATATAGCTCTGGCCCGGGGCAAGCATGAGCTCCGCTTCAGCGTCCAAGACTTGGCCGGCAATCCGGCGGAGCTACGTTGGAATTTTGAAGTTACGGTCGGGGAAGGAAGATTGGATATAGGTGGCAGTAATTCTTTAAGATACGATGCCAGTCCTGTTAAGAAAACTATGGATACATTGGATCTGACAGCCCAGGGGCGTTACCGGGAGACCGATATCCGCCTGAATGTTACGAGCCGGGTCAGTGATTATCCAGGTACACCACCTGATTATTATTATAACGATTATAATTTTTACTATGATGACTACTCGCTGGGCTTTTATCATCAACAATCCTCGCTGGTCCTGGGATGTGTTAACGCCAGCTTAGACTCGGAGCTTCTCCAAGTAGGGCTGGTGATGAAAGGCGGAGTGGCCGAAGACACCCTGGGTGGATCGGGCGGAGAATATCATTGGGCGGCCTTTAGCGGTGAATCGGGCAGTTCATATGGGATTGGTTCTCCCTATTTATACAACATGACCGGCATCGGCGGAGACTGGCGGGCAAATTCGGGACTGCTG
>WSSedL1CaDRAFT_10000499_pt1 | contig 27717 bp, 32 predicted proteins | sample WetSurSL1Cattail_FD_9464 | JGI IMG/M metagenome (IMG submission 9464)
TATTAAACTCCCGATAAGAACAAAGCTTATATTAATGGAAGCCTATCTGATGTTAAGCTTGGCCGGGCTATTGCTATGGGCTTTTAAATTCAAGAAAATTGCACGCTTATTAGGTCGGTCAAATCGTGAGACCGCCGTTTCTAATGTGGGCATCGATCCCTATCTTGTGAGACAGGTTGCTAACGCTATACGAACAATGAGTCCGTATACCTTACGAAAGAGTAAATGTTTGGTACAAGCATTTGCAGCAAAATTAATGTTACGAAGAAGAAAGCAAAGAAGCACACTATATCTGGGTGTCGCAAAAGCAGAGGACAAAAAAATGATTGCTCATGCCTGGTTAAGGTGCGGGAAGCTGTATGTAACCGGCGGAGACGGAAGTATCACTTACGCGATAACCGGTAAATTCGCCAGCTGATTATCAGTAGAATAACTGCTGTGAGTACTCCGGTCTCTCCGGCATAATAAGCACTATTATCAGCCTTTGTTAATGGTCCGCATATTAACATATCTATGTAATTATGACTTGCATGAAGCAAAATAACAGGCCACAAATTATCTGAATGCATTCTTAAATACGCCAAGATTACGGTCATCAACACTGTTTGTAGCGTAAACATGGGGATTTGATAATAGATTGGCGTTCCTGCCTGATACAGACCGCTAATCATTAACGGATAATGCCATACAGACCAGATGAATCCACATATGATTACAGTAGGCCAATAACTTAACAATTCATTCATTTTTGGCAGCAAAAATCCGCGCCATCCGATTTCTTCTCCCATTGCAGTTATGATTGTAAAAAGAATACCGAAAAGCATAAATCCGATTGAATTACTATACACTTGTCCGGTAAATGCCGATGGGTTAATCGCCCAGTATACCCCGTAAGACACCCCCAAATATGCTGCCGGGATAAGAATTCCCATTACTATGTATTTTACTTTACATTTACCAAATCTAAATAGTTTTTCTTTCTTATCAAATATTTGCTTTGTAATAATTGCAGACAGGCCCGGACACCACATAAGCAATGCTCCTACACTCAAATCCGCTGTCCCCATTGAAAGCATAATAAAGTAACAAACACTGCTGAGTGAAACGGTCAGGATGAAAAACACTATAATTGATTTTTTCGTCTTAGTCATCTCTTACTCCCCAATAAAGTTAGGCAAAATATAGTATCGTCACTATCTAAAATTTGCTTCTTCATAAGCTGTTCCCAAGTATATCGGGCTATCTGAATTTAATATTTCGGCGAAATTAATCTTAAGCTGCTTCGGTATTAAATATATTTCTGAGATCTTATATTCTTTTCCCTCCAAAGGCATGCATCGTTCTTGTTCCCGCTATACATCTGCCCCATTGAACTGTTCCTGCCGGGACAAACAATTCATCCCCGGGATTAAGAACCATTTCCTTATCCTCAAAGCAAGCGGTATATTGACCTGACACGATGATTGTATACTCATCGAAATCGTGCGTATGCTTTTTGGATTCCCTGTCGGAATAGCAAGTCCAAAAAGCCATCTGACCGCCTCCCGGCCCTTCATAATAATATCCTTCAATATCTGCAGTGTTTTGTGCGGTAGTGGGTATGCGGTTCTTTTCGTTTTTCATAAAATCCGGAAAATCCTTCATGATACTTACCACTCCTTCTTATTTTGATTTAATTTAAGAATATCTTATCATTTCCATTTTTATCCGTCAATTCAAAGTCAATATAAAATCATTTTCGTAATACCATTCTAAGGACGATTGCTAACATAATCCCACAAAAAAGGTTACTAAGGTAAACTAAGGGTTTGATTTTCTAGTTGATGATATAAAAATCACTTCCAATTTTGTCTAAATAAATCCAGGTTTAGCTTTCATGAAAAACCTTGTTACATTCCATTACTGGGATTCCTGTCAGCAAACGTCCCTAGAATGATACTGCAAAATAATTTCATCAATTATCCTCTTGACTGTAATCTTCATGCGTGATAAGATACATTTGTTTCGTATCCGTAATATTCGATTCGGTTATATACTCTTACGAAATATAAAGGATAGGAGGTGACTTATTGTTTGAATTGGTAGAATTGCTAAGTCAGGTAAATACAAAGATCTTTCGAATATTATCACCCATAGTAAAGGTATATCATATCTCCCTTACGGAATTAGTATTACTTTGGAAGGTCAATAAAAATGGAACTTACAGAATAACAGACCTTGCGAAAGAGGTAGGGGTTCCCTTCAGCACGCTGACCGGAGTATTCGACAGATTGGAAAACAAGGAGTATTTAGTAAGGATTCATGACAGCAAGGATCGTAGAAGTATATTGATTCAAGGTACACCAAAATTAAAGGAACTGATTGACACCGTAATTATGAATGCAGACAGTGAACTTACCGGATTACTGGACACATTACCACCTGGATTTATTGATCGTTTCCTGGTGGATCTGACACAATTACACACACATTTATTACAGAAAGAGACTGATATTAAAAATGGATAATTCAAAAAACAAACAACACTGGGTACTCCCCGTATTAATCGTTATGATAGGCGGTTTCATGTCTATTCTTGATTCAAGTATTGTAAACGTAGCTATCTCTACAATGATGGATGTATTTCACGCAAGCGCAAGCCAAATCGAATGGGTTGTAACCGTGTATATGCTTGCCCTTGGTGTTGTGATACCTTTCTCCGGATGGGCTGGCGATAAATTCGGGTATAAGAACTTATATATATTTTCCTTAATCATGTTTACGTTTGGATCTTTATTATGTACCCTAAGCTGGAGTGTCGGTACCCTAATTATAGCCCGTATTATTCAAGCCTTGGGCGGTGGATTATTGATGCCTATCCTGATGACCGTGGTTAAGAAAATTGTACCGGAAGGAAGCTTTGGTACTGCCATGGGCATCGTCGGTGTAGCCCTGCTGATTGCTCCCGCACTCGGGCCGACGGTTGGAGGATATCTAGTGGAATATGTAGGTTGGAAATGGATTTTCACCATCAATATTCCCATTGGAATTATTGGACTTGTTTTGGCTTTCTTTTTTCTTCCAAAGTTTGAGAAAACCACAGTAAATCGACTTGATATCGGAGGGGCTGCCACGATTGTCGTCATGCTCTTCAGTCTGCTATTAGCCTTAAGCAAGGGTGGTGATTGGGGATGGACCTCTCTACTAACCCTTTCACTATTGTTATTGAGCTTACTTACTTTCTGTATCTTTATAATTTTAGAATTAAGAATAAGCTCTCCTTTACTTAATCTGAGAATTTTTAAACACAGAAATTTTTCCTTTGCTAATATCACGACAATGATAACAACGGTTGGCTTATTCTCCGGTATCTTTTTCGTGCCCCTGTTCTTACAAAATATTAAGGGCCTAGGCGCTCTTGAGACAGGTCTGATCATGCTTCCCGGTGCCCTAGCTTCCGGTCTGCTGATGCCGATTGTCGGTAAGCTTTTTGATCGCTTCGGCGCGAAGCCGCTAGCTATCTTTGGTATCCTCAGTCTTTCAATCACAACTTATCTTTTACACAACATTGATGTAACTACAAGCAATACGCAGATCATATTCTGGATGATTATAAGAGGCGTCGGCATGTCTTTTGCAGCTGTATCGGCTCAGGCAGCCTCACTTGATTCTGTCTCAAAACGAGAAGTTGGCGATGCCTCGGCTATCTCCAATATTATCTCGAGGGTCTCGGGTTCCTTGGGTATTGCGATACTTACCACTATCTTGACCAGCCGAATCACCAGTCATGCAAAAACCATCTCCGTCCAGCTTGCCTCAGCCGGAGCTGATATTGCAAGTCAAACCTCTCAAATACAGGCGATGGCTTTTGTAAAAGGCCTCGATGACATCTTCATGATAGCATCCATATTAACCCTTGTAGGCTTAATACCGGCAATGTTTTTGAAAAAGAGAGTCATTACGAAGGCTGTTGTAAAAGAATTGTCGGAAGCATAAGAATTATCAGAAGCATAAGCATTGTCGGAAGTATAAGAATTGTACTTACCTAAGAACCGTTATTAAATCGCTGTTAAGAATACAAGAAGCTTCACAGCTCCCTATACCACACAGTTGGATATACATGTGTATAAGGGGAGCTTGTGAAGCCTTTTTATTACATAAGCTATATCTGTACCATGTTACAGTTCAGCCTTCAAGGAGGTTCATCCAGACTGGGAAAAAATGATTTCCATATAGGAGTATTTGCATACGTCGGTACTTAGGCTCTGTCCTATAGAGCCTTATGTACCGCTACGTAATGCAACTTAGCGAAAGCGGCTCCTATATGGAAACATTTCTTTCCCTGTCTTATCACTATCCTTGCTGGGCTGAACTGTAACATTCCCTTTGAACCTATCCTTTATTTTTTATGAAACTCTGACACCTTTAATCCCTTACCGCAGATTGTTATGCCCGCCAACGCCTTTAAGACCTTTGGGCCTTTGCCATTTAGGATCTCAATAAATGTAAGCGAATCAGTGACTGTGATGATACCAATGTCCTCTGCTGTTACCCCTTCGATGTTGGATATCACTCCAACGAAATTGGTGGCTCTGAGCTTTTTCTTCTTACCCCCATTGAAACGCAGTGTCATGATTTGTTTATTCAATGCATCACTTTTCGGCTTCTTTATCACCGGCTTCTCTAATAATTTTGCTGAAAAATCAGACCTTTTATTCGAAATTTCTTCCTGTCCGGGTAATTCCATCCGTGGAATTTCAATTCCTAAATATTCAATAATTTCATCCATATAATGTTCTTCCCTTGCTGTCACAAAGGTAACTGCTTTCCCCCCAAGGCCTGCCCGGCCTGTCCTACCCGTACGATGTACATAACCTTCTTTCTTAAGCGGAATATCATAATTGATAATAAGCGTTATATTCTCTATATCAATTCCTCTGGCTGCGACATCGGTTGCAATCAAATAACGAAAGGATCCTCTTTTAAAAGCATTCATCGTTTTAGTCCTGTCCTCTTGTTCCATGTTTCCATGTATTTTGTTACAAGGATAGCCCAAAGCCGATAGCTCATGATGCAAGGTGTCAACGCGTTCCCTCGTTCCGCAGAAAATAATACAGCTATCCGGATTCTCTATCATACTTACATTCGTTAACAAAGAAAACTTTTGATCCTCTGTAACCCTATATTGGATGTGTTCGATCTTATCTACCGAAATGCCCTCCGATTTCATCTCAATATCAATCGGCGTCTTCATAAACTTAAGCGACAAATTTTTTACTGCCTTCGGTAACGTAGCCGAAAATAGCATTGTCACTCGTTCCTTTGGCAATTCCCTAATAATTGCTTCTACCTGATCAATAAAGCCCATATTTAGCATTTCATCCGCTTCATCTATCACTAGATAACTGATCTTCTTCAAAGAAAGTGTACCTTTTTCAATATGATCAAATACACGCCCGGGAGTTCCCACTACCACATGCGTTTTTTGTTTCAAATCAGTTTTCTGAAGTGAAAAGGGATGCTTACCATATAGCGCAGTTGCCTTGATACGCTTTAACCTGCCTATATTGGTAATCTCCTCTTGCACTTGAACCGCAAGCTCTCTTGTTGGTGTTAAAATTAATACTTGTGGTTTATTCTCCAGCCAGTCAACCAATTCACAGATTGGTATTCCATACGAAGCCGTCTTGCCGCTTCCGGTTTGCGATCTCACGACAAGATCCTTCTTCTCCAAAGCGTACGGGATAACCCTGCTCTGCACTTCTGTCGGTATATCATATCCCAAACTATGAATGGCTTGTAATATTTCATCACTCAGCCCATACTTATCAAAACTATCATTGTCCATCTTTGTCCTCATTCCTACGCTGTCTTTCGTCTCGCTTAGCAAGACTATTCCAAAAGTATTATATGTCATAAACAAAAATACATCTACTTTATTCTTCCTCAAACCCTTTCCAAACATGGTAATCTCCTTTATGCTTACGATAAATAGCCGGTGAGCATCCGATAAGCTTAACAAAAGTGTAAGTAAAATGCTGGCGATTATTAAATCCAACACTAACAGCTATATCTGTGATTGGTAGACGACTGGTTTCAAGATAAAATTTTGCTTTTTCAATTCTTAGCTCATTCATTTTATCTACCAAAGTCTTTTCCGTCTGTTCCTTAAATAATCGCTGCAAATAGGCTACCGATATCCCAACTTCTTCTGCCATATCCTTTATCTTAACATCCTGATCAAAATGATCGGATAGATAAGAAAGTGCCTTTCGTACATATTTACTGCCACCCTCAGCACGATACTTTTTGCTTCTTTTCCTTCCTATTTCTATTAAGAGCTGTGCCAGAATAAGATTTTGCAGAACACGATGTTCTGTTTCATCGGTAGTGCTTTGTAACTGTTTATGAAGCTCTGTTATAATCGTATGAAGATTGCCGGCATCATCAAACCCTTTCAATACCGGGACCGAGAGCCTCAAAAAATCTTGATAGGATTTTGATAGTTCATATAATTGCTGTAAACAGATTGCTTCTTCTTGAGGTTGAATTGATATTTCCAAATTCAAGATACGGCACTGTGTCCCTCTTACCACTTCCAACTGATGAATCGTATTACAATCAATCAATACATATTCACCTTCTCTTAAAATCCATTCCTCTTTTTGATTTTCATTCACCCAACAAAATATTTTACAACTACCACTGGCTACATACATTATTTCAAATTCCCTATGTTTGTGAGGCTCCATTTCAAAAAAATCAAAATTCATTGCGTAATAACGTTTTATTCGAAACCACCCCGTTGTATTCCTGCTATCATAAAGGCTCTCGTTTATGGGCTCTTTATCATTCTTGTAATCAGTCATCCTTCCTCCTGCCAATCTGCTATCAATTAATTCATTAGTTATTTAACTCTATCGATTTATTTTAACAATGACCGTAGACATTTATTTGAAATATAATTCGAAAATATATCTTTCAAATTATATCATAATATCTTGCATTATTATATAGAGTGCAGAATTCTTTCCTCATAACATTCTAGTATGAATTATACTATATCCAGCTGATCATTATATAGATCAGCTGGATAGCAATAAATATTAGGAGGATATAATTTATGTCATTCAAAATAGCTTTTATCGGAGCCGGAAGCGTAGGCTTTACACGAACATTATTTTCAGATCTAATGGCGGTCCCGGAATTTCATGATATCGAGGTAGCTTTTACCGATATCAATCAGCACAATCTGGATATGGTAACAGCATTATGTCAACGAGACTTAGAGGAAAATGGAATAGGCATCAAAATACATTCCACCCTTAGCCGCAGAGAAGCATTTCAGGATGCCCGTTATATTATCAATTGCGTTCGTATCGGAATGCTTGAAGCCTTTGAAACTGATATTGAAATTCCCCTCAAATACGGAATAGATCAATGCGTCGGTGATACCCTATGTGCCGGAGGAATTATGTATGGTCAACGTGGTGTAGCGGCAATTTTGGATTTCTGTAAAGATATTCGTGAAGTCTCCGCTCCCGGTGCCATTATGCTTAACTATTCCAACCCGAACGCTATGTTAACATGGGCAGCCAATAAATATGGTAAGGTACAGACCATTGGCCTTTGCCACGGCGTTCAAGGTGGTCACATTCAAATAGCTAAAGCTCTTGGCCTTCCAACGGATGAAGTTGATATTATCTGCGCCGGTATCAATCATCAGACTTGGTATATCTCAGTCAAACACAATGGTGAGGACCTGCTACCTAAAATCCAGCCAGCCTTCCAAGCTGACGAAGAGCTTTCCAGAACTGAAAAGGTAAGAATTGATGTACTTAAGAACTTTGGTTATTATTCAACCGAATCGAATGGACATTTATCCGAATATGTAGCTTGGTATCGAAAACGCCCTGAGGAATTAGAGAAATGGATTGATCTTGGTATTTGGATTAACGGAGAAACAGGTGGTTATCTCCGTGTATGCAGAGAAGGCCGCAACTGGTTCGAGGAGGATTTCCCTAACTGGATGACGGAACCAGCCAAGATATACGCATCGGAGAATCGTAGCATTGAGCATGGTTCCTTTATCATTGAAGGTTTAGAAACCGGCCGAATCTATCGTGGTCATTTTAATGTTATGAATGAAGGCTGTATCACTAATCTTCCTGATGAAAGCATTGTTGAGGTACCCGGCTATGTTGATGCCAATGGTATTAATATTCCGAAGGTAGGCGATCTGCCTTTAGGTTGTGCTGCTGTCTGTTCTCAAAGCATCTGGGTGCAACGTCTCGCGGTGGAAGCTGCCGTTACAGGAGATATCAAATTACTCCGCCAGGCAATGTTAATGGATCCACTTACCGGAGCGGTTTGTGCCCCTGCAGAGATCTATCAGATGGTTGATGAGATGTTAATTGCCTGTGAGGATTGGTTACCTCAGTATCAAAAGGAAATTGTAGCAGCTAAGATCAGAATATCGTCCAATAGTCTAATCCCTGCTAAAGAATATAAGGGAATTCGCGTAAATGAGAAATCGATAGAAGAAATGCGAAAAAACAAAGAAGAAGCGAAAGAGAATGCTGCCGAAACAGATAAAGCAAAGAAAAGACCGTCTGTGAAGTAACGCAATATACCTTAAGGGGACATTAATTATGAGTTAATGTCCCCTTAATAACCAATTTAGAGAAATATGCCAGTAAATTCGGATTGTCGATTTTACCACTCCCGAATAAGCTCTTATGGAAATTTATAAACAAGATTGATCCTCATATATAATATTTTTGCTATATCTACACCGAACTCAATCTTATTAACTTTTTATAGATTGTCTTTATATTATTCTTTATGTTGTCATTTATACTACCGGAATTCTTCTTTTCCATACTGTCCACTACTTCGATAATCGCTTCCATCAATTCGGATTCTATCATCTTACTTCTGTTTAGTCGGTTAACGATAGTATCTCTGGAATTAGCCTTAAGGTTAATATCAAAACAATACTTCATCATGTCATTAAAAATGTTATATATCTCGTTTTGATCATTTGTCTTGATTAATTGCTTATAATAAGTCAGTAAAGTCTTATCCTTTCTACTTCTGAGCTTAATATATAATAGAATTGTAAGAAGCAAAATTATTAGTCCGACAAATACTATCCCTCCGAGGTAGACCGCTTTCTTATTTAACTGAATGATAATGATCCCATCTTTATGAGCTGCTTCGTAGCCTACCTGACTGATTTCTATCGTGCTATAAGTGGGTGTCTTTTCCTGAGTAGTAACTTGAGGCATCTCACCCTTAACCGATATTTTCGTGCCTGAGATTTCTGTATTATCGTATTTGCCTGTCTCCGGGTCAAAGTAAGGGATTGTAATCGGATCAATCGTTAAGTCACCCGTCTTTTCCGGTACCAGAATGATATTAAATACTTTCTTGGCGTAATATTTATTATCCTTAATACTTTCTTCACTGCTTTTTTCAGTTTCATATACAGAGAATCCGGGTAACTCACCTTGAATCACTTTACTGAGATTATCAAGGTTGCAATTACCTGAGGCAGTTACGTTAAGTATAATTGAGTCTCCATAATTAACCTCCTGTTTATCATAGGTGGCTTCCATTTTCACTTTACCTACAATTCCGGAAAAATCATCGGGCTTATTATCCGTTGGTAATGGCTTTACTGTGATCTCTTTGGAATCTGTTTTCAAATAATACGCTTGACTTGAGCTAAAGAAATCTCCGTTACTGGCATTTGCCTGAAAATTAAAAGCAGGTATGGTGTAGGTACCTGTCTTTATTGGTGACAGAAACATCTGCTTCAACTCATAATGAGCATATTTTTTACCATCAACCGTTACATAACCCGAAGTTAATTTATCATCTGATATTACATTACTAACAAAACCGTCAATATTCACATCATCTAAAAATCCATAGTTCTCCAGGTTGTAACCGGAATATAACTCATAGGACAGTGCTGTCTTCTGACCCAGATAAATCTCCTTATCCGACAAATTGGTCTTGATGTATAGAGCAGAATCCGATGCCTCGCCGCTATCTGTTTGTCCTGCGGATTTTTTTACACTTACTTTCAATTCATTGGTCTGATAGGTTTTTCCGTTATATTCTATGGTCGCCTGCAAGGTATAGTCCCCGATACTCTTTGGCATAATTGCATAATTGATATCTGTTTCAGTCGTGGAAGCTCCATTGACAATTTGAGTTGACTGCGACTGGTTATTGGATAATACATCAAAGTTATCTATCCCTTCGATTTCATTCACTGTGGCATTGGGGGCATTCATTATGGAGAGCGTCAAATTACCACTGACACCTGTTTCCAAATTCTCATTGTCAATCGACAGGAGAAACTGAGCATCTTCTGCCCGAACAATTCTTTGATTCAAAAATAGTCCGGTAGTTATAACACCTATAAAAAGTAAAGTTTTCATGAAAAATCTTTTACCAACCATTTCCTTCCTCCGTTCCCTGCCCATTGACTTCCTGATTATTCTTTAAACTGCTTTCTTCTTGTTTTTCAAGCGCAGCCAGTGCCTGTTCAATCTGACTGTCTGCCAGAGCTGCCGGTGATGGGTTAGCTCCGCTTGCATCGGAGGAGTCCTTACTATCCTTCTGCTCACCCTGTGAGGAATTTTGTCCTGATTGTGCTGATTGCTGATCCTTATTCTGGTCTTGACTCTGGTTCTGGTCCTGACTCTGGTCCTGGTCCTGACTCTGGTTCTGATCTTGATTCTGGTTCTGGTCTTGGTCCTTATTCTGGTCCTGATCCTTATTCTGGTCTTGGCTCTGATCCTGGTTCTGATCCTGGCTCTGATCCTGGTTCTGACTCTGGTCTTGGTTCTGATTTTTGTCTTGATTCTTATCCTGATTCTTGTCTTGATTCTTGTCTTGATCACTGCTTTGTGATTGATCTAGTTTCTTTTTTACAAATTCATAATTATATTTTAGATCAACGTTTTCCGGAAACTTCAGAATTCCTTGTTTATATGCTTCTAACGCTTGTTGGTAATTCTGACTTTGCTGAGTCGTGTCACTCGCGCTGTCGCCGAGCTTCAAGTAGGAATTTCCTTGATTCATATATTTATCCACTAAGTCAGAAGCATTCGTATAATAGGCGGCGGCCTTTTGATAATCTCCGGTGAGGTAAGCAGACTGCCCACAATTATAATTCAATATGAGATCCTTGGGATTCTCATTCAGACCCTTCTCATAGATCTTCAGTGCCCCGGCATAATCACCCGAAGCATATAAATTATTCCCTTTCTTTATTATCTTGACTTCCTCATTATGAAAAGGAATAATTCCCACAAGAAATAATACTACTAAAACAACTGATAAAAATCCGGATATAATAGCTGCCTTCTTCATTGTTTCGTCCTTTCCGGCAATAGGAATGTTAAGATAAGGAGTAACATTCCTGCACCCAAAAAGTATTGATAAAGCTGACGATATTGACTCACTCTGTCCGTCTTAATCGTATCAGTTTTTAATGTGGATATATCCTTCGTTAGCTGAGTAATCTCATCACCGGTTACGGTTGATTCATAATAAGCGCCGTTTCCTTCCGATGCCAAATTCTTAAGAACCTCCGGCATCAGCTTTGAATTAACATACTGCCCGCTATCATCTTTCATATAATCGGTAACCTGAGTGCCTGATGTATCATAGACCGGAATCAGTCCTCCCTTTTCCGTTCCTATACCGATGGTAAATACATGTAGATTTTTCGACTCTGTCTTTTTTAGAGCGTCAACACTTTTGGAATCCTGCTCTTCCCCATCGCTCAAAATGATAATTACGCTGTCCGCACTGGAAGTCCTCTCAAAGGAATTGGCTGCTAAGTTAATTGCTGTACCGATATTGGTTCCGTTTCCACTGATCATATCCGTATCCACAACATCCAGAAACATTTTAGCCAACTGATAGTCATCCGTAAGGGGCATCTGAATATAGGCAGAGGAAGTAAATGGAATATATCCCACTCTGTCTCCGTTCAGGCTATTAAGAATAGTTTCTATCACTTTTTTCGCTCTGCTCATCCTATCCGGCTTAATATCTTCCACCAGCATACTTTTGGAGGTGTCAATCAGAAAATAGATATCTAAGCCTTTTCGTTCAACCTCAGTATACCCCTGTAATACCTGGGGACCCAACAAGGCAAATACAATGAATAGCAGGCCTGAAAATGTTATTATGATTCGTAAAGTTTTATTTCTAATATCTATGTTTCGTTTTAATAAACTCAATATCTTTTCTTTTTTCTTGAATCCCAGAACAAGCAGGACAAGACACAAGATCGGAATCATGATATATATTAAGTTATTTATATTTTTAAACTCAAGATTTCTCAATCGTTAATCCTCCCTTACCGTTTTATGGTATCCTGACAAAACAATAGCGGTCGAAGAATATTCCCATCAGCAAAAGTATGAGTGCTCCCTTCATCAGTGGGAAAGCCAGTTCCTCATACTGCTGCCTGTTATCTTTGTTATACTCCGTTTTTTCTAATTGATTAATATCTGCAAATATTCCCGACAAAGCTTTCGCATCTTTCGCACGAAAATATTTACCTCCCGTCGTATCTGCGATTGATTTGAGCAAGTCCTCATTCAGCCCACCATCCACCTGCTGATACTGTGTTTGACCGAATACTTGTACCGGCATAATCGTCTTATCCGTCCCTACGCCAATTGTATATACTTTAATGTTGAGATCCTTGGCCATATCGGCTGCAGTATTCGGATTGATCGTCCCTGCATTGTTATCACCATCTGTAACCAGAATCATTATTTTGGAAGCCGCATCACTCTTCTTTAGTCGGTTCATCCCCACTGAAAGAGCCATTCCGATTGCCGTCCCGTCTTCATCCACAGATTCCGAGGTAACCTTCTGCAACGACTCCGTTAAAATATCATGATCAAGTGTTAAGGGTACTCTGGTATATGCCGTTCCGGCGAATATAATTAAGGACATTCTGTCACTTGCTCTTTCCTTAATGAAATCAGCCATTGTGCTGCGTGCTACTTCAAGGCGATTCGGCTTGAAATCTACAGAACCCATAGAACCGGAGATATCCAGAATCATAGCAATATCAATTCCCTCTTGCTTTATCGGTGCGGCCTTAACAGGCATCTGTGGCCTTGCCCATGCGATATCCAGAAGAATAACGCTAAGTACAATCAGATATATCCCGACCTTATGCTTCCAGGTCTTTTTCATTCCTGAATTCTTAAGAAGCTGAACACTGGAGAATTTAATAGTCGCTTTTCTTTTCTTTCTTAGCATTATAAAAAGGATAAAGGGGATTAAAATCAGAAAATACCAATTGGCTAATCGAATCATGCTTCTACCTCTTCCGTCATTTCCAAGCTAGCTACTATTCCCTTTAGCTCCTCTAATATTGCCTGTTTAAGCTCCATCGATGCCACCGCATTAGTGAATTTATAATAGTCACATTTTTCAAACCAAGTATGTAATGCTTGGCGATTTGTTTGTAACTTAGGCATCGTACCCAACTCCATTATTATTTCGTCCGAGGTTTTTCCTTTTATTTTACAAGAATAGCTGGATTCCATGTATTCTTTTAGGCAAGAATTCATTTGAACCAGACAGCCATCCTCCTTGAGTAATAGAAGATCTGCCTGCTTAAGAAATTGCTGATAAGGAGTTAAGACTATCCTTTTCTTTCTTCTCAATCGGAATAGTGTAATTCCACCGGTCACCAAAAATATCACTATTGCCAGATATAGCAGGTACTGCCAGTTTATAGAAAATCCGGCTTTTTGCGAATTTTTGGCTCCCTCAAAGACATCCTTACGATCTATCTCCTCCAAGGTTGATTTGACTGTAATCTTCAACTCATCATTACCGAGTTGTATGGTTGTCGTTCCTGGCTGAAAGCTTCGAACAGTAAGCAAATACCCATCTGCCTCTTCTTTTAAATCAACAATTTCAAAGTCAGAAAACTTATCTCTGATATCCTTCTCGGTAATATCTTGTGTTGATATTTTTAAATTGATAAGATCCCCAATGTAAATATTTCGCTCTTTGGCATAAACCTTGCCAAACGGTAACAGCAGCAGGAAGGAAAATATCATAAGAACTAACAATATCTTTATTTTTCTCATGCACGGCCTCTTTTACGAAAGAATTGTATTAAGGGTTTTACATAATCTTCATCCGAATGAATCGTAATCAGATTGTTTTTGTAGGGTAACAGCTTTTGATCTGATCGGAAGTTGTTTTTGTGGTTATCTAACACCACGACTTCTCCTGTTTCCAAGTCCTCAAAGGTAAAGATAGCCCCGGCCGGAATTATTTCTTCGGATCTGTCAATCACACGTATCATAACCAAATCATTACGGCTCAAGGTTATCTTCAGTTCCTTATGAAAGCCATCATCCAAAAAATCAGATATTAGGAATACGATACTTCTTTTCTTCTCGATATGATTAAAATATTGCATTGCTTTCGTCAAGTCTGTTCCTGTGTTCTCGGGTGAAAAGTCAAGGATACTTTCAATTGCGGACAAGACATGCTTCTTACCCGTTTTGGAGGGAATGAATTTTTCTACCCTATCCGTGAACAGGATAAGACCCACCTTATCGTTGTTTTTACAAGCCGAGAAAGCTAATGTTGCTCCAACTTCGGCAATCAATTCCTTCTTCCTACCAAAGCTGTTCGACCCCGACATATCAATCAAAAGGAACATATTCAATTCACGTTCTTCACAAAACTGTTTCACATAGGCTTTGTTATGTCGTGCCGTAACATTCCAGTCGATATTTCTTACATCATCTCCGGGATAATATTGCCTTATATCCTCAAATTCCATGCCTTTTCCTTTAAAGCCGGAACGGTATTCACCGGAAAATAATTCCTCTACCACTCTATTTGATTTTATTTCAATTTGCCTGATCTTACTGATCATTTCCTTAGAAAGCATATCGCATCCTCCGTAATCCGTATAAATTAGCTCGTATATGTTTACGGCAGATTAACTTTGTCTAAAATATCTTCAATGATTTTCTCAGAGGTGATCTCTTCTGCCTCAGCTTCATAGGTGAGAAGAATTCTGTGTCTTAAGATATCATAGACCATGGCTTTAATGTCATCCGGTACAACATAATCACGTCCCTTAAGGAAGGCTCTTCCCTTTGCCGCTTTAATCAGATTAATGGAGGCACGAGGGGATGCCCCACAAGCAATAAATTCAGAACTTTCCCTGGTTTTTAATACTATATCCAGGATATAGTTCTTTACGTTTTCATCTATATAAATATTTTCAATTTGCTTTCTTAACTCAATAACTTTTTCACCGGTAAGAATCACATCTACCGGATTGGGTGCCTGCTTTACAGAAAAGCGGTCAATAATCAGGCTCTCTTCCGAACGGTCAGGATACTGTACCTTTAGTTTCATCATAAAACGATCCTGTTGAGCTTCCGGAAGCGGATAGGTGCCCTGTTGCTCCAATGGATTCTGAGTTGCAATTACCAAAAAAGGATGATCCAGCGGATAGGTTGTCTCACCGATGGATACCTGTTGTTCCTGCATTGCTTCCAATAAGGCTGACTGTACTTTAGCGGGCGCACGGTTAATCTCATCTGCAAGAATTAGATTACTAAAAACCGGTCCTTTCTTAATAATGAATTCACCCGTCTTCTGATTGTAAATCTCCGTACCCAGAATATCCGCCGGCAGAAGATCCGGAGTAAATTGAATTCTTTTGAAATCCACTCCGATAATCTGGGCGATTGTACTCGCCGTCAGTGATTTTGCAAGCCCCGGTACTCCTTCGAGTAAAATATGTCCGCCGGTAAAAAGTCCGATTAAAATTCGGTCAATCATATAATCCTGACCAATGATTACTTTTCCGATTTCTTCTTTCAAGGTTTTTACTATATCGTATTTACTGCGATCGTTACCATCTGTCATCTGTCTATCCCCCAAATAATTTAATTTTATTATGTAACTATTCAGTCACTTTATTGTGAGCATTTATTTCCCTTAATTGAATATAGAAAGAAAATGTGATTTTTTTGTGTAAACATTGTTAATATTCTATGTTCTGGTAAAATCCAGGGGAATATTCTGAACAAAAAGAGCAAGGGCCTCAAAGTTTAAACCCTTTGAAGCCCTTGTTCTATAATACTTTGTGTTTTACATGAGGGTACTAATCATCCTCATCTTCGTCCTCATCTGTTAACGGCATAATTATTCTTTGCGTCCCGGATGATATTTGGAGCAGCGGAATATATAGCAGTTTTATGTTTACGTTACTGTGTTCCTGCATAAATTCTCCCGGATATCGTTGATAATGAACTTTTCTATGGTGCTTTACTTGATTTGATTCCATGCTTCCTGCCTTTGATGCTTCCACCTTATTTTTAACCAATTTCTTGGTTATTTCTTCCGCAAACTTTTCAGGAGAACATAAGCTGTTTTTAACTTCATCCATGCTAGTATTTTCAGAGGCTTCCATAATATTTCTGATAAGTTCATTCTCTATCTGAGCTTTCAGCTCCTTAGAAGCTTCAATCTGAGACATGACCCTATCAACATAATCCAGGATGCTTTGATCCGACATTTCGATTCCCCCTATTATCTATATTAAGACTAAAATCAAAATAGAAAGAAATTTCGGATCTATTATGAAAATATTTAGTCTTTCATAATATAATATGTCGAATACCAAAATAATGTGTCTGACCGGTTGTATCTCTGTTTGATTTAGCTATATATAAGATTTTATTCACAAAAGCTGAAGGGTGGCCACGGTCCTGATAGTTCAATCATAAACCCGTTGCTTTCATAATATCCTTTCAGCTCATCTATTTTTGTAGCAAATTGTTCCTGCTTATCGATATCAACCAAAAAAGCACAGTTTAAAATCATCGGAGTTGATATCTCTGTAATTTCTTTCGCTAGAATTTTGTTTGATCTCATTTCAGCGGCAAAACTTTTTAGATTCTCAGCGAATTCATTTGCCAAATCACAAATTCTGCTTTGTATCTTATCCTCCAGCTCCCCATCAAATTTCTTTTTCAAGAAAAATGCTGCTCCTTTGGGTTTTCCTACTAAACTTTTTTCAAAATTAACAATTTCATCTCCCATTACTTTTTCTTTATATTTTTTTTCATCACAATACATTTTAACGCTAAGTTCTTCTCTCTTATTGATCTTTTCAAAATTATGTACAAACAGTTCATAGTTTTCCGTAATAATATTTTTAACCCGTTCTTCCGCAGTAAATATCGTTAAAAACTTCATTGGAATCATGCTTGATAATGAATTGATTTTTAAAATTATATCCATAAACATCACTGCTTTGGCTTTCAACCACTCAATATCTTCTCCTTTTTCGGCCATGGCCTCTTCTCCGTATTGCGCCAAGTCAACATTGCCTACGATAGCAAAAAGTCCGGAATTTTCAATACTATATAGCTTACCTAATCCATCCATTCCATGAATGAGAAATATATCATTATTTAATTCGTTCGTTATACAGAAAAGTAGTATACCGTCATTTTCCACAATATCAGCCTCTCTCTTTATAGTTTTTCTTCTAATTTACTAAGTCTCTCCATTAGTAATTTATTTTGTTCCAGAAGCATTCTTGTATGTACTTCTTCCTCTTTTTGCTGTGCATCTTTTAGTTCCTTTTCAGCCTTCGCTTTACTGGACAAATTCGGATCTGATTCCCACCAGTCTATTCCCATTTCCTTCGCTTTATCAATAGAAGCAACAACCAATCTTATTTTTATTGTAAGGAGCTCAACGTCCGCTAAAGCAATACTGATATCTCCGGCAATAACTACTCCTTTATCAAGAATTTTTTCTAAGATTTCTCCCAGACTTGAGCCTGAAGTAGACTGGTTTAAAGAGCTTGATCCCATAATATACCTCCTATACCGATTGATAAATTACATTAAGTCCCCTAATGGACCAAGATTTAAATTCAAATCCTCTTCCGTTAAATCGAACGCATCTCTTAGTTCTATCATCTTCAGTTCCAGATTCATAAATGCTTCGCCCAGTTTTTCTATGTCTGTATCATCCACTGTACCATTTTCAATTCGTCTCATAGCTTGATTTTCCATTAGTCTTCTTAACAGTTCAATTAATGTTAATACTAACTTTGCTAATCCCTGCTGAACTCCCTCAGGATCGGCATTCAGTCTGTTCTTGAAGCTGTCATTTAATGAATTAATATCCTCTGTGAAATCTCCGGTATTATCTATATTGTCTAAATCTTTTATATCACTCATTCTCTTCACCTTCTCGGACTATATTAACAAAATGATATGCCGGCCATGGACCGCTGTACAAGATCTTATATGCCGGATTATTTTTCTGCATCTCTTCGACCGCAAGATCAAAACACTCTTTTTTATCTTTGAGCACTAAATAGGAGGCGTTAAAGATTAAATTATTTTTTAGTGGCTTTGTATAACAGCTGTCGGCAGCAATTTCGACTAATACTTTATGGCTCGTTTCTATCGGTAATAATATTTCATTGATTTGCTTTTGCCTATTACAATATCTTTCATATCGCTTCAACATATAGTCCTTTGGGATCTTCAATAATTCCTTGTCCTTTTTATCTTCCTCCTCAAAATCGATTTTATAAAACGCTTTAATACCCAGCTCGACTTTTCCTGCAACATCCTCAAGGTTTTGAATAAACTGATCATAATATTTTTGAAGCATTTCTATTACGCTTTCCTTTGATTTACAAATTGTCGAAAAACACATAGGCAGCACACCGGTATTCTTCATCAACTCAGAAATCACCTTTTCATGACACTGAAGATTATCATAACTGGTCTCAAAATAGGTTAAAGCTGTTCTACTTACATAGGCTGCGAGGTCCTTATATACCACCTTAAAAATTATTTGATGGTTATGACCTATGACCTCCTCCTCGATATCAAATGCGTTTAATGCAATACAATAAATATAATAATTATTTTCGTCCATCATTTTTATTAACCTTCCTATCTCCTCTGATGGTATCGACAGATCCGATAACCAATCTAAGCCCTAAATAGATGAGATCAATGTCAGCAATTGAAATCATTAAGTCACCATGTATAACAATTCCCTTGTCTAAAAGTCTGTCAAGGAGTTCAAGAAGAGTCATTTCTTTTTGTTCTTCGGATAAATTGCTCATCTGGGCCCCGTTCCTCCGCTACCTATATTTTCACTAAACCATAAGACGTTTTGTAGCGGTAAATCGTCTTATCATCCATTATCTTTTTTGTAATTTCGTACTTCTTTGAGCTGTGCCAGTATTATAGCTTCCTCCTCATCATATTCGTCTTCTGTAATTTCACCGCTTATCAATTTTGAATACAATTCCTCTAATGCTTCCATATATTTAGTTTCATCCAACCATTCTTTTATTCCTTCATCATATATGAGTTCGAATATATTGAATGCTGATTTAATTAGACCCATTTCATCACTTTCCTTTTTGTTTTATCACTTTTCCTCTGCCCTCTTACAAATCATCAATGAATAAATGGAATTATTAAAATTCTCCTTGATTGAATCTCTTTCCGGAATGAAATCCAGCTCTACCTTTTTCGAGTAGCAAATATCCTTCTTTGTAGCTGTGATAGTTATCGTATTCCTATCCAAATAAAATTCAATATCTTCCCTTTTAACACCGGGTAGCTCTGAAACTACAGTTATCTTATCCTCCTCCTCAAAAACATCGGTAACCGGTACTACTATTTTCGGACCGTTTTCTTTTCTGTTTGTTGTATCATCAAACCTAATATTACTGAAGCCGTCCAACTTATCAGGCGCAAGCTTTATATTTATTCCATATTTTCCTGTGATCTTTCTTTGATTATCCGGTTTGATATCTCCGTTAATATGTACTTCCTCTTTATCTTTTTCCACCATATCAGCAACAACGTTAATAAGTTTATCTATCCCTGTAAACATTGAAAAGAAGCCGCCCCGATCCTCATCATTATTTTTCATCTTTGTCCACTCCTTAATTCCATAGCCAATGTAAGATTTTTCGCAAAACAATCTCGATTTGTGCATTTACTAAAAACTATATTTACACATTATATTCGGTACATACTAAGTTATGTGGCAATCCTTGAAAACTTTTCGGAACCTTTTATTGTTAAAATTCTTTGCACAAATTAGCAACGACCGCAATATAATGTATAAAATCTCATCAACTTATTATTGCGCTATGAGGAGGTAATATGGACAGTTATCACTATTCAAAAAAAACATCTTATCATTACAATCCAAATGAACAGCCCGCTCAAAACGAAAAGGGCATTAACGATTCTGTATATTCCAGAGTCCCCAGCATACCGACTTTTTCTATGAAACCTGTAATATTACAGAAAACTAAAATACCACCTCCGTTTGCCTACCCCAAACATACAGAGACCTCTTTCTCACAGCCTTTTTCTTCCAGTCTTAAGGCTCCGCAAAATTTAAATTATAAAGACTCACCTTCACTTGCAGATGTGAAAAATGATATTCAAAAACTCCCTCCCAAAAAAGCAATTCACCCAACGGTAAATCCACCAAAAGTTGATTCTCCAAAAATAGCTTCTCCAAAAACCAATCCCACAAAAGCTGTACACAGGGATCAATGGTGGATGGAATATGATGAATATTTGGGGCGATACCTAAAATAATATAGTTTCATAAATGGTACTTATTATGGAATACATATTTTGCTTATTGATAATAAAACGCTGCTCCAAACTATGAAGTGATGATTAAAAATAGTCGGTTACCGTAAGAGAGCTACTTATTTATTTCGATGAATCAAAGTTTACTTTCTCGAAAAAATAAGTAGCTATATCTTATGGCAACTTATTTTTTTGTAATACCGAATCTAAACCGTATCTCTTATTCCTTGTTTTCTAAATCAAAATTGATTCGAATATCCACAAAGTTATAGGGAGGCCAGGGACCCGTATAATTGAATACCAATTTGTTTTCAAATACCCGGCTCAATTTTTCCACTTCCTTGTCAAACTTCTCACTCTCGGAATTCTTTACCAGGAAATAGGAATTAAAAACGGTCTTAATCGGTATTTCATCCTTTAACTTACTGTCAACTGCTAATTCACTGAGCGGAGCATATATTTTATCCGAGTACTCCACCTTCTTATTCTCAATTACCGCCTGTACCAATTTACCCAGCTGTATTTTATCAAGTAGAACCTCGTCTTCCTCTTTACCGAACACCTTGCTTTTCAGCACTTTTATTTCATCATTCTCGACATCCTGATTAAAATAATTGCTATCCCATGTGACTTTAAGGCCTACTTCTGATTTATCCTCCAGTATTTCTATCTGTTTTCGAAGTTGTTCATAATTTGAGGTAATAATGCTTTCAATATCCTTTTTATTGTTGCTCACCGTTCCAAAAGCAACCGGAACTACTGTATATTTTTCCATCACCTTAGTTATTATCCTCTGGTGATTAAGTACATTCTTTCGTGTCGGATCAAATTCATAGACATCCGTATTGCTGATGACAGCCGAAATATCCTTATATGGCAGGGTATATACCGGAGATATTATGTTTGCAAAAGAAGAACTGCAAATATTGATAGCATCCTTTTCTTTGATAAAACAATATATGTACTTACCCGGCATTGACATTTAATCACCTTCCTCAATAGCACTCAAAAAATCCTTCCTATTTATCTTATTCCTATTCGTTTCGCTCTGATTCTGTTCCTGATTATCTATATACTCCGTTAATGCATTCATTGCTGCCTTATGACATATTTCCATAATATCTGCACCGGTGCGACCATTGGTGATTGTAGCCAATTCATGCAGATCTACATCCTCAGCTAATGGCTTACCTGCTATGTGAATCTTGAATATTTCAACTCTACCAACGTAATCGGGAGATTTAAATTCCAATAGCATGTTAAACCTACCCGGCCTTAAAAGAGCCGGATCAACAATATCAAGACGATTGGTAGCACCTATGACTATAACACCCTTAAGCTCTTCAATACCGTCTATTTCCGTAAGCATTTGGCAGATCATTCTTTCCGTAGCATTACTATCATTATTTCTTCCTCTGAGTGGTACGATGGAATCAATTTCATCAAAAAAAATAATACAAGGCGCTGCTTGTTTTGCTTTTTTAAATATCTCCCTCAACCCTTTTTCTGATTCGCCTACATATTTTGATAACAGCTCAGGTCCTTTCACTGATATAAAATTTGCATTGTTCAAGGAAGCAATCGCTTTTGCAAATAATGTCTTTCCGGTACCCGGCGCTCCATAAAACAATATGCCCTTCGGTGCTTTGCATCCATAATAATTATATGCTTCTTTATACTGTTCCGGCCATACGATGCTTTTAATTATCTTTTCCTTGATTTCATCCAAGCCACCTATATCATTAAAATCAACATTCGGAATCTCTACGAAAACCTCTCGGATTGCGGAAGGTTCAATTTCGTTCAAGGAATTCCGGTAGTCCTCCATTGTAACCTTTAGTTTTTCAATCACCGGATATGGTATATCGGAAGCTGTAAAGTCAATCTGAGGGAAAAATTTACGTAGTGCCGACATTGCAGCTTCACGACACAGTGATTGCAAATCCGCTCCTACATATCCATGCGTAAGCTCAGCCAATCGTTCCAAATCCACACTGTCATCCAGAGGCATATCTCTGGTATAAACCTGAAGTATTTGAAGCCTTCCCTTCTGGTCAGGAATTCCAATCTCTATTTCCCGGTCAAATCTGCCGGGTCTTCGTAAGGCCGGATCAATAGCATTTGGTATATTAGTCGCCCCTATAACAATTACCTGACCCCGATCCTTCAGTCCATCCATCAGGGCTAAAAGTTGCGCTACCACTCTCTTTTCAACATCACCGTTTACACTTTCTCTTTTCGGCGATATCGCATCAATTTCATCCAGAAAAATGATACTGGGAGCATTATTACTTGCTGTATCAAAAATCTCTCTCAGTCTTGCTTCACTTTCTCCATAAAATTTATTAATTATTTCAGGCCCATTAATATGCGTAAAATATGCGTCGGTTTCGTTGGCGACTGCTCTGGCTATTAAAGTTTTTCCGGTTCCCGGAGGGCCAAATAAAAGTAGCCCTTTCGGGGCTTCAATTCCCAGACGACGAAAGACTTCAGGGTATTTGAGTGGCATCTCAATCATTTCTCGTATACGCTGAATTTGCTTTTCCAGACCACCGATGTCTTCATAAGTAACCCTGTTGTCCTTTTTAAATGCACCTTCATTTTTTAATTTAATTATACTATCCTTCGTGATTCGGACTGCACCTTCGGGCTTGGTGTCTGTAATGATATACTCACGGGAGGAATATCCAATTGTTTTGACTCTAAGATAATTTCCTTTAAATACTGCGGTACCTTCAATTGCACTCTTCAGATACTTAATATCCTCATCCGATTCAACATTTTTATCGGCACAGCTTATTACAACAGACTTTGCATCTTCTACATCAACCTTGCCAATCTCAACACTTTCATCGATACCTACTCCTGCATTACGCCTTAATATTCCGTCTATCTGGATTAGATTTTTTCCTTTGTATTCATCGTAAGCAGGTAAAATTTTGGCCAATGCCAAAGTCTTTCCCTTAATCACAATGATATCTCCGATGGATACTCCTAATATCTGTATTTCCTTTTGATCAATTCTTGCAATTGCTTTTCCTACATCTTTACTTAGCGCTTCTGCTACCTTATAAACAAAAAGTTTCTTTTCCTCCATTACAATCTCCCCTGTCAATCAGCACCATATAAGTAGATGCTTCCTATGGAATTCAATTTCATCGATAATAGATTAATGCTCTATTCATTATCTAATGCTGCTTTTCTTTTTGTCTCTTTTAATGTAAAGCTGATTATTTCCATCGTACTATTAAGGATTACATCATAAATCTCAACGATATCACCTATTCCCCTTATGGCAGTATAATTCGGATCTATATTTACCTCACAACGTACCTCCCATTCTTTATCATTCGGTGTCACTGACAATATTCTGCATTTTTGATTTAGTGTTTCCTTAAAAAATCGATTCACGCTGTCCGAAATTTCAGAAATTTTCATAATTAACTCCATTTCTCCAGTTGCTAATAGATCTTTCTAGTCCTTTCATAGCTGCTGGAATGTGATAAGAACTATTTTATCATTAAATTTATGCGTAAAGCCGCGTTAAGTATTAATCATTTGTAATTTGCTTAACAAATAGAATGTCGATTGCTTCATCGATTATCTTATTTAGTTCCTCTTTTTTATCTACCGATAGCCCTGAGGAAATGTTAATAGAACTGAAGATATCCTTACAAATCTGTCGGAAAGTAGCATTTGACGATACCATTTTAATTTTAGCGGATTTTGCTATTTTCGCTAACATAATACCACCTCTGATTGATACATAGTCCGCATCATTGAATTTGACTTTTATAAGTCTGGTTAAGTTGACTATTCTTTGTGACTCCTCAAGACTCATACCCGATCTGGACATAATAATGTGATTTTGGGTATCTTCATCCAAATTAACCATGTCAACTGTAATCATTCGATCGGTAAGTGCATTAGGTGACCGATATACACCAATATATTCTTCCGGATTGCTTGTAAATATTATTTTAAATTCCGGATGAATTTTTATAAAAGTATTATCATTTCCATATGGAACATCTACTATTTTTTCTTCTAAAATAGACAAAAACACATTGTTAATCTCCGGTGGTGTCCTTGTAAATTCGTCGTAAATAACGGTGTACCCTTCTTTACATGCTGTCAAAAGTCTTCCATCATTCCATGATTTTCGTATCAACTCTTCTTTTTTATAAACCGATGTAATAAAATTATCCTCTAAAAAATATCTTCTGACACCGGAATAACCACCAATTAAATTTTCATTATTAATATCTTCATTTCCACAGATTAGTAAAATCGGTCTGTTTATTTTTTTTGCTATATGATATGCTAATGAGGTTTTACCGACACCTGCAAGCCCTCTTAAATGCACAGGGTAACCATTATTCAAATACAAGATAGCTCTGTTTGTTAAGTTTTTAATATAATTTGTTACAACATATTCACTTGTCTCTAAATCAAGAACCTTTGATTCACTCATTTATTCTGCCTCCATTGTTATCAGCCATTTCGTAGACTTATTTATTTTAATCTACTTAAATGCGAGGGTTTTACGCAATATTTGGTAAAATCCTCGCATCTGTTTTAGCTATTAAGTTCTAAACTACCGCTTTGGGCATCTCTATTATGCCAGTGCAAAAGCTTCTTCTTCATCATGCTCATGATGTTTTTGTAATAAACCTACAGCATTTGCGTAGCAAAGCCAGGTTCTTACACTTGCAATTACAATTCTCGCTTCGATAGATAACAGTTCAATTCCTACCAGGTTTACTCTAGCCCAGATATCAATAACAATACCTTTATCCAATATTCTATCAATTACTTCTACTAGGCTTGCACTATCAGTTGACTTCTTCATAATATATCCTCCTATTTCTTTATATTCTTAAAATAATATATGCATAAGACAAATCTTAAGTGATAAACAAATACTTTATCCATTCTCATAAAATAGTAGTTTCTTTCCGCTTAACGTGCTTAGTTGCTATGCTATGCTAATGCAAACACCTCATCTTCACGGCTATGTTCATGGCTTAACAACCCTACTGCATTTGCATAGCAAAGCCAGGTCCTTACGCTTGCGATAACTATTCTTGCTTCAATGGATAATAACTCAATTCCTACCAAATTAACTCTTGCCCAGATATCGATAACAATTCCTTTATCCAGAATTCTATCAATAACCTCTACCAAGCTGGCGCTATCTGTTGATTTCTTCATAAAATAATCCTCCTTAAATATGTTATTTTTCTATAACAATATATGCAAGGATTAACATTTCGTGTCACTTATTTTTGCTGTTATATACCTTTTTCAATTTTGTTACCGTTTACGAGTACAAAAAAATACCCACACCGCTAATAAATATACGATGAAGGCAAGTAAATCATAGACCATTGCATTTTATATATAGGATAGGCATATATTGTACCAAATACAATTCGAAAGTCGAAAACTATGACACGTGTATTTTTTGCATACAGCGGTTTAGACAGAACTATTCTTGAAACCATTTTGAAGGATTTAAAATTATCAAAGGAACATTATTATATTTGGTACTATCAGCCGGGTATGAACGATGTCCCTATGGAAAAAATCGGTGAAGTAATTGCAACTATGGATATATTTCTCCTACTCTTGACCGAGAATTCTTTAAGTAGTCACAATGTACAGGCAGAGTTAGAAATAGCATTCAGCGAACACCACATAAAAGAAATTTATTCAATCTTAATTGATGACCGATTGATGAAAGATTCCCCGCGAACAATACCGGAATCAATTCAGTGTAAAACCTACTATTCAAATAGCGTCATAAGTGCCGCAGAAATAACAAGAGGTATTCTTTCCGACTATGAAAATTAGAAATAACGACCAACTTGCTATGCAATATTTAAAAAACAGTCTTAAATATTATGACAAGAAATCTATCTCCTGCAAGAGATGGTATACAGTACTGATCCTTGCAGATATTATTCTGTCCTCCTTTATTCCATTTACCATATTATTTATCGACAGTCATAATTATATTAAATTCATAGTTGCCCTTATGGGTTCGTTCATAACCATTGCTTCCTCCATAAGAATAAAATTTAATTTTCAGGAAAACTGGGTTGAATATAGAACGACCACAGAGATATTAAAGTATCATAAATATCTTTATGACACCCTGTCTCCGCCCTATAACGACAATAACAAAGATGAACTGCTCATATCAAAAGTAAACGAAATCTGCATTAATGAGAATAAAAATTGGCGTAATATTAAATTAAGTAATATGAATATTACCGATGAGAATCCGTAGGTATCGGTACAATATTTCGATTACTTATCATTCTCTGGAATATGCTAAAACAAAGTATATGTTTTACGAAATATACCTTGTTTACAAGGATATCTTTCACCATCTACACCTGTAATAATATAGTCGCCTTCACTAATATAATGTTTACCTTCTAAAGTTCGTATGAAAGGTACTTCATCGGATTTCAACGGATTAACATAATTATCCGGCTCCAAGCCTGACTTAATTGCTGTTGTAATGTCATCAAAGCCATCTTCCATACCGCGTCTGTATTCAATTGCATCCACCGGTACCGGTTTTTTTATATATTTTGCCATCATAAACACCTCATTCATATTATTTCTCATTGAAGATGTTTTAAACAAACAACTTATTTTTCTATGATATTATATGAATTTATTGGTGAATTGCGATTTAAGCTGTACTTATTTCATTATCTCTTAGCGAAACCGGTATCGATTCAAATTAGATTTGTGTAACTTTATATCATTTTTTCTTGGTTATTCATGGAATATCCACCTTTTTCTACGTCGTTACTATCGATCAAATTATCTTGTTTTTTTATATTACTTAATTTCTTTACTGCTCCGTAAGGTTCTCTTAGGGAGAGATGATCACCTTGCCCGGAAATGACCCATAAAATCTTATATCCTCTGGGTATTACCTTCAACTTATGTTCACCTTCGCCATCCGTAAAATATACCAGAAGATTTACCTTGTTCTGATTCGCGTATTCAAAGACCG
>WSSedL1CaDRAFT_10000500_pt1 | contig 27628 bp, 23 predicted proteins | sample WetSurSL1Cattail_FD_9464 | JGI IMG/M metagenome (IMG submission 9464)
CGCTGCCGCTGGCGGGCGCTTTCCAGGCCTCCAATGCGTTGGTCGCTGCTGGCCTCGCGATCGGTTTGGGCGANCCCGCCGATGGCGTGTTTGCGGCGCTCGAACATCTGAAAGGCGCGCCGGGACGGCTGGAAAAAGTCGCCGTGGCAGCGGGCGGGGCGCCAGTGTTCGTCGATTACGCCCACACCCCCGATGGATTGGAAAATGTGCTCGCCGCCTTGCGTCCGCACACGGCGCGCAAGCTGGTGGTGGTGTTTGGCTGCGGCGGCGATCGCGACAAGGCCAAGCGCCCGCAAATGGGTGAGATCGCCGCGCGGTTAGCCGATTTTGTCATTGTCACCGATGACAATCCGCGCAGCGAAGAGGCCGCGATGATCCGCAAGGAAATCCTCGCTGGTTGTCGCGACGCGACCGAAATCGGCGATCGCGGTGAAGCGATCCGCACCGCCATTGCCGGTCTTGGCGATGGTGATGTGTTGGTGATCGCCGGCAAGGGCCACGAAAGCGGACAGATCGTTGGAACAGACGTGCATCCGTTCAACGATCGCGACGAAGCGGTTGCGGCGGCGGTGAAGCTGGGCGGGCGGGAATGGAACCGGGCATGAGCGTGTTGTGGACTTCGGAAGAAATCGAACGCGCCACGCTGGGCAAAGCCTCGGCGCCGTTCACGGTCTTGCGCCTGGTGCTGGATTCACGCAAAGCCAAGCCGGGCGACCTCTATCTCGCTGTCAAGGGCGACAGCAAAGACGGTCACGATTTCATCGCCCCGGCATTCGCGAACAAGGCCGCCGCCGTGCTGGTGTCGCGCCCCGTCGAGGCTGCGGGCCCGGTACTGATGGTGGCGCATACCCAGCGCGCCTTGGAAGACCTTGCCCGCGCCGCCAGGGCCCGCGCCAAGGCGAAGGTCGTCGCCGTCACCGGCAGTGCCGGCAAGACCACGACCAAGGAAATGCTGAAACTCGCCTTTGGGGCGTTGGGCAAGACCCATGTATCGGGCGCCTCGTTCAACAATCATTGGGGTGTGCCGTTCTCGGTCGCGTCGTTGCCGCGCGAAGCCGACTATGCCGTGTTCGAAATCGGCATGAACCACTTTGGCGAGATTCGCGGGCTGGTGCCGCTGGCCAAACCCAATATTGTGTTGATCACCACCATCGCGCCGGCGCATCTGGAATTCTTTGGCAATTGTGACGCCATCGCCGACGCCAAGTCGGAAATCTTCGAAGGTCTCGTGTCCGGCGGCCCGGCCCTGTTGCCGGTGGATAGTCCCTATTGCGAACGTTTGCGCACGCGCGCCAAACAGCTCGGCGTGACCAACATTCTCACCTTCGGTTCTGCCGCCTGCGCCGACGGCCGTCTCACCCATTATGAAGAGACGGCAGAGGGTGTGCGCATCCGGGCCGAAATCCTCGGCAAGTCCGTGGAGGCCGTGATCGGTGCGCCGGGCAAGCATATCGCCAGCAACGCGCTCGGGGCTTTGCTCACGGTGGGTGCGGCAGGCGGTGATGTCGCGACGGCGGCGGCGGCCCTGTCCAAGTTTACCGCTCTGAAAGGTCGCGGCGAACGCGTTCATGCGAACGGCGTTGAAATCATCGACGAGAGCTACAATGCCAATCCGGCATCGATGGCGGCGGCATTCAGCCTCCTCGCCAAGGCGCCAGGGCGCAAAATCGCCGTGCTCGGCGATATGCTGGAGATGGGCCCCGAAGGTCCGGCATTGCATGCGGGCCTGGCGCCGCATCTGGCATGCGCCGATCTCGTTTTTCTGTGCGGTCCGCTGATGCAGGCGCTTTACGAAGCGCTGCCGGCTGAGCGGCGCACCGCCTATGCCGCGAATTCGCATGAGCTTGCGCCCGTGGTGGCGGCGGCGGTGAAGGCGGGCGACACGGTGCTGGTGAAAGGTTCGAACAGCACCCGCATGGGTGTGGTCATCGAAGCGATCAAGGCGAGGGTTGGGGGATAAGCGATGTTCCACTTTTTGTTCTATCTGCCCCATGCCGATCAGCTCGCGTTCCTGCGTCTGTTCAAGTACCTGTCGTTCCGTTCCGGCGGCGCGATTCTCACCGCGTTGTTTATCGCCTTTTGGATCGGTCCCAGTCTGATCGCCTGGCTGAAGTTGAAGCAGGGCAAGGGCCAGCCGATCCGCGCCGACGGACCGCAGCGCCACATCGTCGAGAAGAAGGGTACGCCGACCATGGGCGGGCTGCTCATCCTGATCTCGGTGGTAGTTTCGACGCTGCTGTGGGCCGACCTTGCCAATCCTTACGTCTGGATCGTGCTGTTCGTGACGGTCGCTTACGGCTTCTTGGGGTTCGCCGACGATTACATGAAGATCACCAAGCACTCGTCCGATGGCATCAGCGGCAAGCTGCGGCTGCTGGTCGAATTCGGCGTCGGCTTCCTCGCCACTTGGTTCATCATGCAGGCGGAGCCGTCCAGCCTTAGCGGTACTCTGGCAGTGCCGTTCTTCAAGAACATCGTGCTTAGCCTCGGCCTCGGCTTCATTTTCGTCGGCGGCTTTTGGATCACCGGTTTTGCCAATGCGGTGAATTTCACCGACGGCCTTGACGGGCTCGCCATCATGCCGGTGATGATCGCGGCGGCCGCCTTTGTGCTGATCGCCTATCTCGTCGGCAACGAGAAATTCTCCAGCTACCTGCAGCTCGTCTATGTGCGCGACACCGGCGAGCTTGCGGTGTTCCTTTCCGCGCTGATCGGCGGTGGTCTCGGGTTTCTCTGGTACAACGCCCCACCCGCGTCCGTTTTTATGGGCGATACGGGATCGCTGCCGCTCGGCGGCGCGCTCGGCGCGGTAGCGGTGGCGGTCAAGCACGAGGTCGTGCTGGTGGTGATTGGCGGGCTCTTCGTGCTCGAGACCGTGTCGGTCATCGTGCAGGTGATTTCGTTCAAGCTGACGGGCAAGCGAGTGTTCCGCATGGCGCCCATCCATCATCATTTCGAACAGCTCGGCTGGCGCGAACCGACCATCGTAATCCGCTTCTGGATCATCGCGGTGGTGTTGGCGCTGATTGGTCTTTCGACGTTGAAGTTGAGGTAGTGTGGTGATCGCGGTCGAAACCTTTGCAGGCAAAACCGTCGCTGTCTTCGGACTGGCGCGATCGGGATTGGCGTCGGTGCGCGCGCTGAAAGCGGGCGGTGCCGAGGTGCTGGCCTGGGACGACAAGGAGCCCTTGCGCGACGCCGCGCGCGAAGCCGGTGCCAAAGCCATTCCGTGGACCGAATGGCCGTGGGATCGCCTCGCCGCCGTGATCCTGTCGCCTGGTATTCCGCTGACCCATCCCAAACCTCACGACGTCGTCGTCCGTGCCCGCGAATGGGATGTGGAAGTGATCGGCGACATCGAACTGTTCGCCCGCACCGTCACCAGGGTGCCGGTCATCGCCATCACCGGCACCAACGGCAAATCGACCACCACGGCGCTGATCGGCCATATCCTGACCCAGGCCGGATTCGATGCCCAGGTTGGCGGCAATATCGGTCAGCCGGCTCTGGCGCTCAGCGCCCCCGGTCCGAAGACGATCTACGTTCTCGAAATTTCCTCCTATCAGATTGATCTGTCGCCCGGCCTGGCCGCCGATGTGGCGGTGTTGTCGAACATCACGCCCGATCACATTGATCGTCATGGTTCGCTGGAGAATTACGCCGCGGTCAAGATGCGGCTCCTCAAGCAGACCAAGAAGGCCGGGCTTAATGTCGTCGGCGTCGACGATGCGCATTGCGCGTCGATCTTCACGCGGCTGTCCTCCAACGGCGGGGCGCCGAGCGTCGGCGTTTCGGTCGGCAAGGTTCTCGGCCGCGGCATCTTCGTGCTCGACGGTGTGCTTTATGATGCCGAGCACGAACGCACCACCAAGGTGATGGACCTCAAGACCGCGAGCCATCTGCCCGGCGCCCACAACTGGCAGAACGCGGCGCTCGCTTATGCCGCCGTGAAGCCGTTTGTGACGAACACCGGCACCATCGCCAGTGCTATCACCTCCTTTCCGGGGCTAGCCCATCGCATCGAGGATGTTGGCTGTATCGGCAAAGTGCGCTTCGTCAACGACTCGAAAGCGACCAATGCCGACGCGGCCGAACGGGCGCTGGTTTGCTTCGACGATATCTGGTGGATCGCCGGCGGCCGGCCCAAGGCGGGCGGCATTGTTCCGCTGGAGCCTTATTTTTCCCGCATCCGCAAGGCGTATTTGATCGGTGAGGCCGCCGAGGCATTCGCCGAAACCCTGCAGGGCAAAGCCGAGGTCGTGATCAGCGGCACCCTCGACGCCGCCGTCGCTGCTGCCGCTGCTGACGCTGCGAAATCCGAAAGCAATGCGCCGGTGGTGCTGTTGTCGCCTGCGTGTGCTTCGTTCGATCAGTTTCCGGATTTCGAGCGGCGCGGCGATGCGTTCCGCGAAATCGTTGCCAAATTGAGGCTGGAGACCGCATGAACCGCGCCAGCCGCAACGTCCTGTCCGACTGGTGGTGGACCATTGATCGTGCGTCCGCCATCACCGTGTTCTTGCTCCTCGGCATTGGTTTGATGCTGGCGGTGGCGGCGAGCCCGGCGGCGAGCGGCGGTCCGGCCACCGAAGGCAATTTCCATTTCGCGGCGAAGCAGGTGGTCTTTGCGGTCATCGCGATCGCGATTTTGTTCGGCACCTCGCTGCTGAAGCCCGCCGAAGTGATGCGGCTGGCGGTGGTCGTTTATGTGCTGTCGATTCTTGTTTCCGTACTGGTGCTGTTCGTCGGTACGACGACGCTGGGCGCCAAGCGCTGGCTCGATCTCGGCGTCGTCACCTTGCAGCCGTCTGAATTCCTCAAGCCCGCGTTCGCCGTGCTGGCCGCTGCCATTCTTGCAGATCAGGATCCGTGGCGGCTGCCCAAGCCCGCAATCGTGCTGCTTTTGCTGGCGCCGGCGCTGGTGGTGTTGATGTTGGAGCCGGACGTCGGCCAGACCTTCCTGCTGGTGCTGCTTTGCGTTGCGATGCTGTTCTTCGCCGGTCTGTCGGCGAAATGGATGGCAATGGTCGGCGGCGGCACCGCCTGTCTGGCGGTCATTGCATTCTGGAAATTCCAGCATGTGCAGCACCGCGTAATGCAGTTCATTCACCCGACCGATAAAGGCCATCAGGTAAACTTGTCGCTCAAGGCCTTCTCGCATGGCGGGCTATTCGGCGTTGGTCCAGGTGCCGGCACGGTGAAATACCACCTGCCCGATGTCCATTCCGACTTCATCTATGCGGTGGCAGGCGAAGAGTTCGGGCTCGTCGTGTGCGGCGTGATCGTGTTGCTGTTCATGTTTCTGACGGTACGTCTGCTCATCCGCGCGGCGTCGACGCGGGAAGCCTTCCTGCAACTTTCTGGTGCAGGCCTTGCGACGGTGCTGGCGTTGCAGGCGTTCATCAATATGGCGGTGGCGATGAACATGATGCCCGCCAAAGGCATGACACTGCCGTTCATTTCGGCGGGCGGTTCGTCGCTGTTCGCAGTGGCCTTGACGATGGGCTTTGTGCTGGCACTTGGCCGCGAGCGGCCCCAGATCGAACTGCGCGACGTTTCCCAGTTCGCCCTCAGAGGAGCGCGGCCATGACGGTTGTGCTAGCGGCCGGCGGCACCGGCGGACACCTCTTTCCGGCGCAGGCCCTGGCGGGCGAACTGATGGCGCGCGGTCATAAAATCGTGGTGATGACCGACAAGCGCGGCACCGGCTATGGCAACGTGTTTCCCGGCGCCGGTATTGTCATCGTGCCGTCGGCGGCGTTTTCCGACCGTTCGGTGATTGGCCTCATTTCGGCGCCGTTTGAGATCATCGCGGGTGTGGCCGTGTCGTTCTTCAAGCTGAAGGCGCTGAAGCCCGCCGCGGTGGTCGGTTTCGGTGGTTATCCAAGCGTGCCGGTGATGCTGGCGGCGTGCGTTGCGGGTTTGCCGACAGCGATTCTTTCACCCGACGCACTGCTCGGTCGTGCCAACCGGCTGTTGATGAATTACGTCAAGGTAATCGCCGCCAATTTCAAGCTGGTGCGGTTCCTGCCCAAGAACACCAAAAAGATCGTCTACACCGGCAATCCCTTGCGCCCCGATGTGATCGCGCTCGCCGCCGCGCCGTTTGCGGTGCCCGTCAGCGGCCCGATCCGCCTCTTGGTGTTCGGCGGCAGCCAGGGCGCGCGGGTGTTTTCCGAGCGCGTACCGGGTGCCATCGACAGTCTGCCGGACGCGATCAAGTCTCGCATCGAAATCGTGCAGCAGTGCCGCTCCGAAGACCTCGAAGGCGTTCGCCGCGTTTACGACCGGATGGGTGTCAAGTGCGATCTTGCCACCTTCTACAAAGACATGCCGGCCCAGATCGCCAAGGCGCATCTTGTCATCGCGCGCGCCGGGGCGGGAACGGTTTCGGAACTCGCCTGTATCGGGCGGCCCGCGATTCTGGTGCCGCTGCCGCACGCCCTCGACGACAATCAGACGCCCAATGCTGAGGCCTTGGTCGATGCCGGGGGCGGTTGGCGCCTACCGCAAAAGGATTTCACGCCAGAAAAGCTAGCGGCCATGTTGACCGGAGCCTTCAGCGATCCCGAAGGCCTCGCCAAGCGCGCCGCGGCGGCGCTCACGTTGGGCAGACCCGATGCGACATGCGCGCTGGCCGATCTTGTTGAAAAATTGGAGGTCACGCGATGACCGGACCCGTCGGCACCCGCGTTCCGCTTGATATCGGAGCCATTCACTTCATCGGCATCGGCGGTATCGGTATGAGCGGCATCGCCGAGATCATGCACAATCTTGGTTACAAGGTTCAGGGCTCGGACGCGGCCGACAACAACAATGTGAAGCGCCTCAAAGCCATGGGCATTCCGGTTCATGTCGGGCATTCGCCGGAGAACCTCACCGACGCCCATGTGGTGGTCTATTCCTCGGCCGTGAAGCCGGGCAATCCCGAATTCGACGCCGCGCGCCTCAAGGGTCTGCCGCTGGTCCGCCGCGCCGAGATGCTCGCCGAGATCATGCGGCTGAAATCCTGCATCGCCGTCGCCGGTACCAACGGCAAGACCACGACCACCACGATGGTGGCCGCGTTGCTGGATGCGGCGGGTCTCGACCCGACCGTCGTCAACGGCGGTATCATCAATGCTTACGGCACCAATGCGCGGCTTGGTCAGGGCGAGTGGGTGGTGGTGGAAGCTGACGAAAGTGACGGCACCTTCCTGCGCCTGCCGTCCACCATCGCGGTGGTGACCAATGTCGATCCCGATCACATCGATTTCTACAAGTCGTTCGATCATCTGCGCGACGCCTTCCAGCGTTTTGTTGAGAACGTTCCGTTCTACGGTTTTGCCGTGCTCTGCATCGATCATCCCGAAGTGCAGGCAATGGTCGGGCGCATCACCGACCGCCGCATCATCACCTATGGGCTCAGCCCGCAGGCCGACGTGCGCGCGCTCAACATCCGCTTTGCCGAGGGTACGAGCCTTTACGATGTGGTGTTCACCGATCGCCGTGCTGGGGCCGAGCGCCGCCTCGAAAACCTCAAATTGCCGATGCCGGGCGAACACAATGTGCAGAACTCGCTGGCGGCGATCGCGGTGGCGAGCGAGCTTGGTGCCTCCGACGCAACCATTGGGCACGCGCTGGCAACCTTTCGCGGGGTCGGGCGGCGCTTTACCAAAGTCGGCGAATGGAACGGCGTCGCGATCATCGACGATTACGCCCACAATCCATTCAAGATCGCTGCTGCCTTGAAGGCGGCACGCCAAGCTTATTCGGGGCCGGTCGTGGCCGTGGTGCAGCCGCACCGCTACACCCGTTTGCGCGACACCTTCGCGGAATTTTCCAAGTGCCTCAACGATGCCGATGTGGCAGTGATTGCGCCAGTCTATGCCGCGGGTGAGGCGCCGATCGAAGGTTTCGACCGCGATACCTATGCCGACGCCTTGCGCGCCCATGGCCATCGCCATGTCATGACGATCGACGGTGGCGACGATCTCGCGGCCGCGGTGGCGCCGTATCTGAAGCCGGGCGGGGTAGTGATCTGCCTTGGCGCCGGATCGATTTCCGCGTGGGCACATAAACTGCAAGCCGCTTTGGAGGCGCGAGGATGAACGGCGCCTGCGAAAGCCTGCCGCCCGTCCGGGGCACCTATCAATTCGGCGCGGCGCTGAAGGACTTGGTGTGGTTCCGCGCCGGCGGTGCGGCCGAAGTTCTCTATCGTCCGGCCGATGCCGACGATCTCGCCGAGTTTCTGGCCAAGCGGCATCCCGGAACGCCGGTGATGGTGGTTGGCGTCGGCTCGAATTTGCTGGTGCGCGACGGCGGCATTCCCGGTGTGGTGATCCGTTTACCTGCCGCCTTCGGCAAGGTGGAGATCGAAGGCCTTCGCCTCCGCGCCGGGGCGGCGGCACTCGATGCGGCGGTATCGCGGCGTGCGGCCGATGCCGGGATCGCGGGGCTCGAATTCCTGCGCGGCGTGCCGGGCACCATCGGCGGGGCCCTGCGGATGAATGCGGGCTGCTACGGCTCGGAGATCAACGATGTGTTCGTCGAAGCGACGGCAATCGACCTGCACGGCGTCAAGCACACCCTGAAGCCAGCCGAAATGGTTTTTTCGTATCGCAAGTCGAATGTGCCCGACGACCTCATCTTCGTCGAAGCGGTGTTGGAAGGCATCAAGGACGAACCGGCTGCCGTGCGCGCGCGCATGGACGAGTTGCTCGCCCGGCGTGAGGCAAGCCAGCCGATCAAATCGAAGACCGGCGGTTCGACCTTCAAGAATCCGCCGAACGCCAAAGCTTGGCAACTGATCGAAGACGCCGGCTGCCGCGGTTTGAAGGTCGGTGACGCGCAAGTGTCGGACGTGCACTGCAACTTCCTCATCAATCTTGGCGGTGCTAGCGCGGCCGAGATTGAGGCGCTGGGCGAACAGGTCCGTGCCCGCGTCAAGGAAAAATCCGGCATCGAGCTGGAATGGGAAATCAAAAGGGTGGGCGTACCATGACGAAGGTTGCAGTTCTGTTGGGCGGGCGTTCCTCCGAACGTGACGTGAGCCTCATTTCCGGCAGCAATTGCGCCAAGGCTCTGCGTGAGGAAGGCTTTGAGGTCGTCGAGATCGATCCCAGCGTCGGCGATTTCCCCGCTATTTTGCAGGCCGCCAAACCCGACGTTGTGTTCAACGCGCTGCACGGCCGTTTCGGCGAAGACGGCACCGTTCAAGGCCTGCTCGAACTGCTCTGCATCCCCTATACCCATTCGGGCGTGCTGGCCTCGGCGCTCGCCATGCACAAGCAGCGCAGCAAGGACATTTACGCAGCGGCGGGCGTGCCGATCGTCAAATCCATTGTGGTCGACCGCAAGGCCGCGGCAGCCGCGCACCTGATGGAACCGCCCTATGTCGTGAAGCCGGTCAACGAAGGCTCCTCGGTCGGTGTCTTCATCGTCAGGAAGGGCGACAACCGCCCGCCGGAAGCGCTCTCTGCCGACAAATGGTCCGACAGCGTTCTGTGGATGGTCGAAGAATATGTTCCGGGGCGCGAACTGACCGTCGCCGTGATGGGGGCTCAAGCGCTTGCTGTGACCGAGATCGTCACCAGCCTTGAATTTTATGACTACCAAGCCAAATACGCCGCGGGTGGCTCGCGCCATATTCTGCCGGCGCCAATTCCGGATCATGTCGCCAAAGAGGCGATGCAGCTTGCCGAACGCGCCCATGCCGCGCTGGGCTGCCGGGGCGTGTCGCGCACCGATTTCCGCTATGACGACACCGACGGGAAGCATCGCTTGGTTGCGCTCGAAACCAACACCCAACCGGGTATGACGCCGACCTCGCTGGTTCCCGAACAGGCGGCCCTCAAGGGCATCAGCTACCGCGCCTTGTGCCGATGGATCGTGGAGGACGCTTCGTGCGACCGGTAAGCAAGCAACGCCCTTCGGAACGGACCCGCGGCAAATCCAGCCGCAGTCCGGCGCGCGGCATCACCCGCGGGGCTGCCCCGCAGCCGCGCCGTTCGAAGCGCGCGAGCGGATTCTGGGCGGGCGTCGGTCGCGTTGTCGCCGCGATTTTCAGCCCGCGCCGTCCGATGGTGCTGCTCACGATCGTGGTCGTGATCCTCAGCGTCGCGGCTGCTATTGTGACGGGTGGTGTGATCCCTCGCACGCTCAATAAGACCGATGTGGCGGCGAATGCGCTGGTCAGCCACGCCGGTTTTGGCATCGCCCAAGTTCATCTTTACGGCAACGCCCGTACCGCACCAGCCGACATCATGGCTGCGCTTGGGGTCAAAGCGAACCAGTCGATTTTTGGCGTCAACCTGCGCCAAGCCCGCGCCCGCCTGATGACACTGCCCTGGGTTGCCGATGCCGATATCAAACGGCGCTATCCCGACGATCTTACTGTCAAGATCACCGAACGTGTGCCCTATGCGCACTGGCAGACGCCGAACGGCGTTTTGCTGGTCGAGCGCCAGGGCCGCGTCATCACCTCTGACAGCTCGGCCAGATTTGCCGGCTTGCCGCTGCTGCTCGGCGACGGCGCGCCCGAACATGCGCTCGGATTCATCGAGGCGGTCGCGCGTCACCGCGCCATCGTCAAGCGGGTCAAGGCCTATCAATACCAATCGGGCCGCCGCTGGAACCTGATCCTCGACAATGGCGTCATCGTCAAGCTGCCGGAGACTGACTGGGATGCCCAGATCAAGGAGCTCGACCGGCTGATTGTGGACGAGGGCATTCTGGAAACGAATATCCGCGAAATCGACTTGAGACCTACCTCACCCTTCTTCTTCGTTGTCGGCCGCGACGGCGTGCCATCGAAGGAGAAGAAGACCGAAACGGGGAGTGCGATCTGATGGGTGAATCGGTGCGATTGCGAGCCGTCGACGGTATTCCGGCCTACCGCACAGGTCTGGTGGCGGTGCTCGACATCGGCTCGACCAAGACGGTGTGCCTGATTGCTCGCTGCGATCCAGGGCAGGTCAAGGTCGTTGGCGCGTCCTTGCGCGAAAGCCGGGGCTTCAGGTCCGGTACGGTGGTGGAAATGACCGCCGCCGAGGAATCGATCAGCGAATGCGTGGCGGCGGCCGAAAACCTCGCCGATGCGCGCATCCAGAACGTCCTCATCTCGATCAATTGCGGCAATCCGGCCTCGATCACCTCGCGGGCGGTGATGGCGCTCGACGGCGCTGAGGTCACCGACGACATCCTGCGCCAGCTCTTGGCCGAAGGTCGCGCCCGCTGCCAGCTCGACGGCCATGTCGTGATCCAGCCGATGCCGACCTCTTACGTGGTCGACGAGTCCCTCGGCGTGCGCGATCCCTACGGCATGGTCGGCCAGCGGATCGGCGTCTCGATGCATGCCATCGCGGTGAAGCCGACGGCACTCGCCAATCTGCGCATCGCCGTGGAGCGCTGCCATCTGAATGTCGCGGCGGCGTTGTTCGCGCCGTATGCCTCGGGCCTGTCGGTGCTGTCGGACGACGAAAAGCAGCTTGGCGCCACCATCATCGACATGGGTGGCGGTTGCACCTCGATTGCCGTGTTCCTCGAAGGCCATCTCGTCCATGCCGACGTCGTGCCGATCGGCGGGGCGGCGGTCACCTCCGATCTCGCCCGCATGCTGGCGTCGCCGCTGGCGGCGGCCGAGCGGGCCAAGGTGCTCTACGGCGCCGCCCTCGGCGACATCGAATCCGGTGCCGACGTGGTCAGCGTGCCGCAGATGGGCGAGGAGACCGACGAAGGCGATTTGCGCGTTCCCCGCTCGATGCTGACGCGGATTATCCAGGCCCGTCTGGAAGAGACCTTCGGCGAGGTCCAGAAGCGCCTGCGCGACTCCGGTTACGACGTGGCCGCGGGCCGCCGTCTGGTTTTGACCGGTGGTGCCAGCCAGCTTGCCGGGGCGCGCGAACTCGCCGCCCGGGTTTTAAACAAACAAGTACGAATCGGCCGTCCGCGGCCGCAAAGCGGAATGCCTGCATCTTCAGCAGGACCTGATTACGCAACGGCCATCGGACTTCTGATGGCCGGCGCAACGATGCCGCCGGAGGTGCTCAATCCGGAACTCGCAGCCCAACACGAAGAAAATGGAAGCAAAGGATGGCTCTCACGGTTGACCAGAGGGCTCATCGGATGATTCAACGTTAAGGTTGTGATTCGCTTTGAGCTAATGGCGACAAAAAACGCGACAAGCCAAGGAGAGTAAAAACATGGCGATCAGTTTCAAGGCGCCTGAAGCGCAAGAGCTTCGTCCCCGCATTACTGTTCTCGGCGTCGGTGGCGCCGGTGGCAACGCGGTCAACAACATGATCGCCGCCAAGCTGGAAGGCGTCGAGTTCGTCGTCGCGAACACCGATGCCCAGGCGCTTGCCGGCTCCAAGGCCGAGCGGCGGGTCCAACTCGGCGCCCATGTCACCGAAGGCCAGGGCGCCGGCGCTCAGCCCGACATCGGCAAGGCGTCAGCCGAAGAGACGCTCGAAGAAATCATGGAGCATCTCAAGGACTCCCACATGGTGTTCATCACCGCCGGTATGGGCGGCGGCACCGGCACGGGGGCGGCTCCGGTTATCGCCCGGGCAGTGCGCGAGGCGGGGATTCTCACCGTCGGCGTCGTCACCAAGCCATTCGCTTTCGAAGGCGAACGCCGCATGCGGATTGCCGAAAAGGGCATCGCCGAGCTGCAGCAGTTCGTCCACACCCTGATCGTCATTCCCAACCAGAACCTGTTCCGCGTCGCCAACGACCGCACCACCTTCGCCCAGGCCTTTGCCATGGCCGATGATGTGCTGCATGCCGGCGTCCGCGGCGTCACCGACCTGATCGTCAGCCCCGGCCTGATCAACCTCGACTTTGCCGACATCAAGTCGGTGATCACCGAGATGGGCAAGGCGATGATGGGCACCGGCGAGGCCGAGGGCGAAGATCGCGCCCAGAAGGCCGCCGATATGGCCATTTCCAACCCGTTGCTCGACGATGTGTCGATGAAGGGCGCCCGCGGCGTGCTCATCAACATCACCGGCGGTCCCGACCTGGGACTGTTCGAAGTCGAAGCCGCGGCCAACCGCATCCGCGCCGAGGTCGATCCCGACGCCAATATCATTTTCGGCAACACCATCCTCGCCGATATGGAAGGCCGCATCCGCGTTTCGGTGGTTGCGACCGGCATCGAGGCGGCCGAAATGCGCGTCGGCAAGAACATCGAGCAGTTTCCGCGCAACAAGCAGCGGCCGATCGACATGCTGAAGGCGGCCGCCGCCAGCGTGCAGAAGCCGGTCACCCCGCTGCCGACGCCGCAGTCGGTCGTGGCCCAAGCGGCCGCGGCTCAGACGGTCGTGCCGAGCCCGGTGCACCGCCGCCTCGAAGATCTTGAAGCTAGCCTCAATTCCAGCCGTACCGCCACCGAAGCCATGATCCTCGGCGGCGCCGACCTGCCGTCGGCCGATCTGCCGTCGGCTCCGTTGCCGGAAGCTGGGCCGGTGATGCCGCATCCGATGCAGGACGAAGTTATTCCCGTGCGCCATGATCCGGAGAAGAAGCGCCGGGGCATTTTCGGCTGGGGCCGCAAGGAAGAGCCGCGCGTCGAACCGGCGCCACGGATGCAGCCGACGGCCCAGCATTCCATGCGTTCGTCGGCGCCGCAGCCGCGTGCCATGGCCCAGGCCGAGCCGCTGCGTGGGGCACCGACGCCAACCGCGCCGCAAGGCAGTGACCTGTTTGCCGACCAGAAGAGCGGCGACCAGTTCGAAATCCCGGCCTTCCTGCGCAAGCAGACGAACTGACGAGGTCTTAAAACACGCCAAAAGCGGGCTTGCGGGATGCCGCAAGTCCGCTTTTGGTTGGGATTTCCCCCGGAAGCCGGGGCGCCAGCGAACGCCGCCTTCAAGCAGCGAATGACTGGTCACAGTCCGCTTCCTCAACAGACCGCACGAAGCAGAGCCATTCTCGCGTATTTGCCGCCGCCGTGCGCCGCTGCCCGCAGGTCTCACGCGGTGATGCACGGTCTTACGTCGTCCTTTGCCAGGTTCTGCCCGTAACGCGCACGAGCGCGCATGCTGGTCCTATTATATGTCGTGCGTGCGAGGCAGGGCTTCGCTGGGACCCGTTCCCGCGTGTTTCGTCCGGCAATCCTCGTCAAAAACCGCAGACCGGACCATAAAGAACAAAAACAGAACAGTCAAGCGCGGTGCGCCAAACAGGAACCGTCACCTCCCTCGCGGCAGGGCAATCGCATATGAGTTTATTGTCATGGCCCGCGAGGGCGGCCATAACGGAATGTTATGCCGGTTGGTATTCAGTGCCGCTGTCCGAGGCCGGTTGCGGCCCAGTAGATGCCGCCTATGAGGTGGTCCAGATAGTGCTGGTCGCGGTACATTTCGACACTGTGCCCCAGCGTGGTGACGAACACGCGGCCGTTTTCATAAGTGTGATACCAAGCGACCGGATGATCCTTGCCCATTCCTTTTGCGACTTGGCCGGGCCAGATTTTGGTTGGATCGTAACTCGCCTCATCCACATTCAGCACCGGGTTGATGCTGACGTTGTAGGGGTTGGTCGTCGGGTAGAATTCATCGCTCCAAATCCAGCGTTCGGGAACGCCAAAGGTCGCGGGGAAGCTCTTATCCACCACCGTCACCACGCCGGTCTGCAGCATCGGATGGGTGCCGACGGTGCGCCCCACCAGCTTCTCGTACCAGACCCAACCGCCCGCGGGCAGATCGATGGCGGCGCGATGCACGACCACCGCATTACCGCCGTCGCGCATATAAGCCTCGAAATTGGCGCGCTCGGCCGCGGTCAACTCTTCGGTCGGCGTGTTCAGCAACATCACGGCCGCATACGGCTTCAGGTCCTGGTTCAACGCCTCGCCAGTGGTGGCAAAGGTGATCTCAAACGCCTGCAGCTTCGCCATCCGTTCCAGGCTGTCGCGCGCGATCGGAACAAATTCGTAGTGGTACTTGCTGGGCATGGCCACCACCAGCACCTTGTACTGGCCGTCGGCCCAACTGCTGGATGGGATCATCACTACGAGAGCGGCAGCCAGAACCAATGCAATGCGTTTCATCGACGTCCTCACCAAACCTGTGTTTCCGCTGCGCCGCAACAGGCTAGGGCGTGATCGCAGCCCCCGTCAATTGAAGGACCTGGCAACAATCTCGCGTTCCGCCGTGTGAAGGATAGTTACTGCGTGATGGCGCCGCTCGCAAACCGGTCATGCGCAAGCCTTACAATGGGAAGCTTCAGCCGAAGATCATGGCGCCGAGCACCAGGCTCATCACCACGATGATGGCGACCGACAGGATCGGGCGGGCATGCGCCGCGGACCATGCGACCGCCGCAACGCGGCAGCCGTTCTCTTCTTCAAGCTCCATCGCCAGCCAGTCCTCGGTTTCGGCCGCTGTGCAAACGGTGCTGGTGCTGTGGTCCTGCGACATGAATTTTGCCTTTACGCGGCCAATCTAGCGGAGGGGGCGTTAGCGTTCTGTTAGCGCAGCGACAGAATTTGTCCTGGCAGGGCCATTTTCCACGTAACATCCTGGTACGAACCGTGATGTGACGATACTTTTGACGCTTGTATGATCTCAGCTCTGTTTTTACGGGTAGCCTCGCCGCATGACCGCCAGACACACCATCGCCAAGGAAGTTGCCTGTGAAGGCATTGCGCTCCATGCCGGTACCCAGGTCCGCATGATTCTGGCGCCGGCGGCGGCAGGCACTGGCGTGGTCTTTCGGCGTCTGGACATGGACGGGATCGAGGTCCCGGCCCGGTATGATCTGGTCAGCGAAACCACCCTCGGCACCACCCTCGAGAGCGGCCGGGCCAGTGTGGCCGTGGTCGAGCACCTGATGGCGGCGATTTTTGGGGCCGGCATCGACGATCTGGTCGTGATGGTCGATGGCCCCGAGCCGCCGGTGCTGGATGGCGACGCCTTGTCCTTCCTGGAACTTCTCGATGCCGCCGGGGTTAAGGAGCACGACACCCCCCGCCAAGCGGTGAAGATTGTCCGCCGCGTGGAAGTGACGCACAAGGACGCCCATGCTGCTTTGGCCCCGGCGCCGGCCTTACAATTCACCTTCGAGATCGCGTTCGCCTCGACCGCCATCGGCCAGCAGCGCTTCGCCTTCGACTATTCGCCCGCGGCGTTCCGGGGTGAGATCGCGCCGGCGCGGACATTTGGCGACATTTCCCAGCTCGAGGCCTTGAAACAGATGGATCGGGGCCATGGCGCCTCGCTGCACAATACCCTGGCAATTGATGGCGATAAGGTGCTGAACGCCGACATCATGCGGTTTCCCGACGAGTTCGTGCGCCACAAGATCCTGGACGCCGTGGGCGATTTGGCGTTGGCCGGCATGCCCCTGATCGCCCGCTTCGAAGGGGTGCGCTCCGGCCATGCCCTCAATAATGCCTTGCTCCGGGCCTTGTTTTCCGACCCGGCCAATTACCGGTTGGTGGCGGCGCCGTGAACATCACCGCCAAATTACGTCGTCGTAACCGCTAACCGGTTAATACAAAGGCGGTTTTGCCCTCTGGACCGCACCTCACTCCAGATGCGATAAGGCGGACCAGCGCTCGAATGGGGGCGCCAGAACGGAAAACATTGTCCATGCAGCTTCTGTCGCGCGGTTTGGCCGCTGTGCTCGTCGTTAGCTTCGGGATGTCTTTGTCGGGTTGCGCTTGGTTCGATCGCCAGGTCGGCAAAGAAGAAAAGCGCGATGCCGATTACCAGGAACGCCCGATCGAGCAGATCTATGGCGATGCCTGGAAGAAGGTGCGCAACGGCGACTGGGCCGATGCCGCCAAGCAGTTTGCCGAAGTCGAACGCCAGCATCCCTATTCGGTGTGGGCGCGGCGCGCCACGTTGATGAGCGCCTACTGCTATTACCAGGCCAACAAATATACCGAGGCGGTCGGCACCGCCGACAGCTACATCTCGCTGCATCCGGGCTCGAAGGAAGTGGCTTACGCCTTCTATCTCAAGGCGGTGTCGCTTTATGAGCAGATCGTCGATGTCGAGCGCGACCAGTCCAACACCGAGCAGGCGCTGGTCGCCTTGCAGGACGTGGTGCAGCGCTTCCCCGATACCGAATACGCCCGCGACGCCACCCTGAAAATCGATCTCACGCTCGACCATCTGGCCGGCAAGCAGATGGAAATCGGCCGCTATTACCTGCACCAGCACGACTACATCGGCGCCATCAACCGCTTTCGCGTCGTGGTCGAGCAGTACCAGAAGACCACTCAGATCGGCGAAGCGCTGGAGCGCCTGACCGAGGCCTATTACGCCCTCGGGCTGACCCGTGAGGCGCAGACTGCCGCCGCCATCCTCGGCCATAACTATCCCGGCAGCCCCTGGTACGAAGACGCCTACAACCTGCTTCAGAAGAAGAACCTGAAGCCGGAAGAGGACAAGGGTTCCTGGATGTCGCGGGCGTTCAGCAATATTCTGTAGGGGACTTTCCTCTATTTTGTCAGGTGCGGGCTTGACCCGGCCATCCATCTGGACACCATTCGTTCCGAAAGATTCTAGAGTAGGGTGCGATGCTCGCTGCCCTGAGCGTGCGCGACATTGTTCTCATCGAAGCGGCGACCCTGGAATTCGCCGCCGGTTTGAACGTGCTCACTGGCGAGACCGGCGCCGGCAAGTCGATCCTGCTTGATGCGCTGGGATTGGCCACGGGCGGGCGCGGCGGTGGCCGGGCCAGTGTGCGGCCGGGCAGCAGCCAAGGTTCCGCCACGGCGCTGTTCGAGCCGCCCAAGAAACATCCGGCGCGGGCGCTGCTGGCCGATCAGTCGATCCCGGGCGAGGGTGAAATTGTCTTGCGCCGGACGCTGGCTGCTGACGGGCGCACGCGAGCCTTTGTTAACGACGAGCCGGTGGGCGTCGGTTTCCTCAAAGACCTCGGCGCCGCTCTCTTGGAAGTGCACGGCCAGTCGGACGACCGCGGCTTGTTCGATTCCGCCACCCATCGCCTCCTGCTTGATGCCTTCGGCGGCCTTGAAGCGTTGGCGGGCGAGGTGGCCGCGCTGTTCGCCGCTTATGATTCCGCCCGCATCGCGGCCGAGGATTTGAAACGCACCCGGGCGCAGGCCGCAGCCGATGCCGATTTCATCAAACAAGCGGTCGATGAACTGACGGCGCTCGACGCCGAAGCGGGCGAAGAAGAAACCTTGGCGTCCGAACGCGCGCTGCTCATGAACGCCGCCCGCATCGCCGAAGACATCTCTGCCGCCAGCGATCTGCTTTCGGGCGAACGCGGGGCGGAAAGCGCACTGGCCGGCGCTTTGAAACGGCTTAGCCGCATGAGCGAACAAGCCCGCAAAGCTGCCGCGGCCGCCGAAACCGCACTGGAGCAGGCCTTCACCCTCACCGAAGAAGGCCGGCGCGAGTTGGATGCGCTGCTGTCGCGGCTCGAGGTCGACGCCGGGGCGCTGGATAGGAAAGAGGAGCGCCTGTTCGCCATTCGCGCGGCCGCCCGCAAATATGCCGTGAAGCCCGACGGCCTGCCGATCGTGCTCGCCGGTTTCCGCGAAAAGTTGGACGCCCTCGATCTTTCCGGCGGCAAATTGAAAGAGGCCGAAACCGCTGCGGCGCACGCCCGCGCCCAATTTCTTGCCAGTGCGATGCGTCTCACCGAAGCGCGCAAAGCCGCCGCCAAGAATTTGGAAAAAGCCGTGGCCGGGGAATTGACGCCGCTGAAACTCGGCCATGCCCGCTTCCGCGTCGCGTTCGTCGAAGGCGAGCCGAGCGCGCAAGGCTTGGAACGTGTCGCCTTTGAAGTCGCTACCGTGGAAGGCGCCCCCTTCGGGCCGTTGACGAAAATCGCTTCGGGTGGCGAGTTGGCGCGCTTCTCTCTCGCCATCAAAGTGGTGCTGGCGCAAGCCGCGCCTCCCGCTGCACTGGTGTTCGACGAGGTCGATCGCGGCGTCGGTGGGGCGGTGGCTGATGCGGTGGGTCTGCGCTTGCAAAAGCTGGCCCAGACGACGCAAGTGCTGCTGGTCACCCATTCGCCGCAAGTTGCCGCCCGTGCCGAGCGCCATTTCCGCATTAGCCGCAAAGGCTCGAAGACCATCGTGGAACAGCTTGACGGCGACGAGCGTTTGGAAGAAGTCGCGCGCATGCTGTCGGGCGCCGAAGTGACGGCCGAGGCGCGCGCCGCCGCCAAACGGCTAATCGAAGAAGCCAAAGCGGCGCCCAAGAAATCGCGGAAAGCGCGAGTATGAAGAAGAGCGAAGTAAAGAAAAAAGAAACATCGACTCGCTCCAGAGCGGCGCTAGAGAGAGAGGCTAAGGCTCTCTCTGTTGAACTGCGTAGTATTCGCCTGCCATTTGCCTCCGAGGAGGTGGCGAGCAAATATCATGAGATTAATAGGCAGCTAATCGCGATCACAGATGAAATTCGGTCGCTGAAGGAAAAAAATAGAAAAAGGACCCGCGTTGTTCGAGGACTACGTAGCATACCGATCGATGAATTATCTGATACAGAGGCCCGGCTTGAACGCGATTCTCTGAGCGAGGAAATTGGCGAACACAACCGACGTTATCACGACGAAGACTCTCCAATTGTTAGTGACGCAGAATACGACGCTCTTCGCGTCCGGCTTAAGCAAATCGAGCAACGGTTTCCATTTACAAACGATTTGCTCACCCCGTCGCGATCTGTAGGTGCAAAATCTACGAAGGGTTTTGCGAAGGTAATTCACACTGTTCCAATGCTCTCTCTGGAAAACGCATTTACCCCAGTCGATGTTGAAGAGTTTGTTGCACGCATAACGCGCTTTCTTGGCTGGAACGAGCCAAATTTGACCTTTACGGCCGAGCCGAAAATTGACGGCCTGTCCGCATCCTTGAGATATGAGGATGGAGTATTCGTCAAAGGCGCTACACGTGGTGACGGAATCGAAGGTGAGGACGTAACCAAAAATCTCCAGATGATTTCCGATATTCCTCACCGTATAGAAGGGCGAGCCCCACGCGTAATTGAAGTGCGAGGCGAAGTTTACATGACGCTCGCCGGATTTTCTGCTCTCAATGCCGAGCAAGAACGGGCTGGTGCGAAACTCTTTGCCAATCCACGCAACGCTGCCGCTGGATCGGTTCGACAAAACGATCCAAGGGTGACTGCAAAAAGACACTTGTGCTTTTTTGCCTACACATGGGGAGAAGCGTCGGAGGTTCCCGCCGACAACCAGTGGGATATACTTCGCATATTTCGTGATTGGGGCTTTGGTGTAAGTGAATTGGTGGAGCGGTGCAGCACTGTCTCTCAAATGCTGGCCTATTACGCACGACTCGGTGAGTTGCGGCCAACGCTAAGACACGAGATTGATGGCGTAGTTTACAAGGTGGATCGTTTCGACCTTCAAAGGCGCCTGGGCGCGGTGTCTGACCATCCTCGCTGGGCCATCGCCCACAAATTCCCGGCGGAGCAGGCCGAGACGGTGGTGGAGGCGATCGACATCCAGGTCGGCCGCACCGGCAAGCTAACGCCGGTCGCCAAGCTTAGGCCGGTTACGGTCGGCGGCGTTGTCGTGTCGAACGCGACACTGCACAACGAGGATGAAATCGCCCGAAAAGATGTGCGTATCGGCGATACCGTCGTGGTGCAGCGCGCCGGCGATGTCATACCGCAGATAGTTCGCGTGGTGGAAACCAAAGCCAAGCGCGGTCCGACGTTCAAATTTCCCACCAAATGTCCCGTCTGCGGCAGCCATGCCGTGCGCGAAGTCGATGAAAAGACCGGCAAAGAAGATGTCGACCGCCGCTGCACCGGCGGCCTCATCTGCCCGGCGCAAGCGGTGGAGCGTCTTCGCCACTTCGTCAGCCGCAACGCTTTTGATATTGAAGGCATGGGCGAAAAGAACATTCAGGCCTTCTTCGACGACGGTTTGATCAAGGAACCGGCCGACATCTTCTTGCTGTCGGAGAAGCATGCGGACGCCATTCTCACGCGCGAAGGCTGGGGCGAACAAAGCGCCAAGAAGCTGTTTGAAGCGATCGATGCGCGCCGCCAGATTCCGCTTGACCGCTTCATCAATGCGCTTGGCATCCGCCATGTTGGCGAAACCACCGCCAAGCTCTTGGCGCGCCACTTCCACAGCTTGCTCGCCTTCTACGAAGCGTTGAACAGCAAAACCGCCGCCACGGACCTCCAGGCTATCGACGGTGTGGGAGAGACGGTTGCGGAAGCGATTAAGGACTTCTACGACGAGCCGCGCAATCTGGCGGCGCTTTTTCGTCTTGACTCGGAACTGACGGTGCTGGACGTCGCCGCGCCCGCAGCCTCAGGTTCGCCGGTGGAAGGCAAGACCGTCGTCTTCACCGGCAGCCTTGAAAAAATGACCCGTCAGGAGGCCAAGGCGCGCGCCGAAAGCCTGGGCGCCAAGGTGGCGAGTTCGGTGTCGAAGAAAACCGATCTCGTCATTGCCGGTCCCGGGGCGGGCTCCAAACGCGCCGAAGCGGAAAAACTCGGCGTCGAAATCATCGACGAAGACGGCTGGCTGACGCTGATCGGCGGGGCGGGTTGAAGGTCATCGCCATCGATTTCGAAACCGCCAACGAGCAGCGCGCCAGTGCCTGTTCGGTGGGCTTGGCGTGGATCGAAGGTGGCGCCGTAACGCGGGTCGAGGAACACTTGATCCGGCCGCGCGAGATGCGGTTTTCCGGCTTCAACATCGGCATTCACGGCATTCATCCCGAAGATGTCGAGGACGCCCCCGAATTTCCCGAAGTGATGGACGAATTCGCGAGTGATTTTGCTGGCGCTACGTTGATCGCGCACAACGCCGCCTTCGACATGAGCGTCTGGCGTGCGTCACTCGACCTTTATGGCCTGCCGTATCCGAGTTTCGATTATCTCTGCACCGTCAAAATGGCGCAACGCATCTGGCCCGATTTACCGTCGCACAAGCTGAACGAACTCGGCCGCCACCTTTGCATAAAGTTCAACCACCACAACGCGGCGGAGGATGCCAAGGTTTGCGGCGAGGTGGCGCTCGCCGTCGCGGCCGATCTCGGCGCGCCGCACATCACCGCGGTTCCCGCCCTGATCGACATGGTGCCGGGCAAGATGTACCGCGGCGGTTATCAGCCCTGCTCGTGCAGCGGCACGTCGTGGCGCCGGTCACACCGCTAAACCACCCATTCAACCGCGCTTGCGTCCATTTCCACCGGGACGACATCGTGTTTTTCCAACACCGGCATGAAGATGGCGCTGAGCGTGCCCGACCACGCCGCACCGCCGTAGAATTCATTGGTCATTTTCTGGCGCGCCGCCGCATCGGGAAAGCCGCGCATCCAGAAGATTTTCTGTTCGTCCTCGGTGGAAACCCACGGCCCGGCGCATTTGACGCCAATGCGCTTCAGCTCGGCGAAGGTCGGGCCTTTCAGCGCCTCCAGAATCGCGGCCCGGTGGCCGCGTTTGATGGTGTAGGTGCGCATTTCGACGATCATGGTGTGTTCCTCAACGTAAGGCGTTTGCCAGCAGCGGAAGGCTGCGGTCCATCCGGTAATCGACCGAGGAATGGTTGTCGGGAAATTCCTCATACACATGCGCCACGCCGAGCGTTTCCAAACGCTGGTGCATCCGCCGCGCGCCATAGACGAGATTGTACTGGTCCTCGTCGCCGCAATCGATGTAGAGGGCCTTCAATTGCTTCAGCCCCTCGCCGTGCGTCTCGACCAGCGTCAGCGGATCCCATTTGGCGAAGTTGGCCCAGCGCTCCGGGATGATCTCGCAGGTATCAAGCGTCACCGGCAAGCGGATGCCCATGTAGGCGCTCAAATCGGGATCGTAGGTCGCGCACATGGCGAGGACCATCAAGACATGAATGTCGTCGCCGCGCACCTTGGTTTCGGTGGTCGTGAAGAAGCGCTCCAGCCATTTCTGCACCGAGTTTCCGGTCGTCGCGATGGCGCGCAACGCTTTCGGAAAATCGCTCGCGAACAGCAATTCGAAGCCCTTGTCGCCGGAATGATCGGCCGCCGCCGCCCAGAAATCGGGATGCAGCAAGGCGTGCACCATGGCGCCGTAGCCGCCGGAGCTTTTGCCGAAAAGCCCGCGGTGTCCATCGCCGCCGCACGCCAATGTGCGCTCGACCAGCGGCACGGCTTCCTGGCGCAGAAAATCATCCCAACGGCCCATGGCAGCGGAATTGATGTACTGATTGCCGCCGAGCTTGGTGCAGCAATCGGGCAGGGCGACGACGACGGGCGCCATCGCACCACTGGCGATCAAGCGATCCAGCCGCTCCGGTAAATTCTCGCCGAAGTTTTTCCAGTTGGTGTGCGACGGCCCGCCGCCGGTGAAGCCGACGAGATCGACCAGCAGCGGCAAGCCGCGCCCGTCGTGCCCCGCCGGAACATAGACATCAATGCGCCGCTCGGTTGGTTCGCCGATGAAATTGCCTTGCAGCACGTCGCTCGCCAGCCACAAGGTCGAAACTGTGCCGCGCGGGGTGTTCGGATCGCGCTGCATCAGATCATCCGTGTCGCTTGATCGAGCCAGATGCGAGTTTCGTCGTCCACCAGCCGCGACAGGCTCTCGCGCACCCGCTTGTGATACGCGTTGAGCCAGTTGATTTCCGCTTCGGTCAGCAAGAGCGGTTCGATCAATTCGAGATCGATCGGCGCGAGCGTGATGGTTTCGAATTCCAGCATCTCGCGTTCGGCCTTCTCGGCGCAGTCCTGCACCACGACCAAATTCTCGATGCGGATGCCGTATTCGCCCGCTTTGTAATAGCCCGGCTCGTTGGAGATGATCATGCCAGGTTTCAGCACTTGCAGGATCGGGCGCTTACTGATGCTTTGCGGCCCTTCATGCACCGACAGATAGCTGCCGACGCCGTGGCCGGTGCCGTGATCGTAATCGAGCCCGGCCTCCCATAGCGGCCGCCGTGCAAAACTGTCGAGCGCTGCACCGGTGGTGCCTTCGGGAAAGCGCGCCGTGGCGAGCGCAATATGGCCTTTCAACACGCGGGTGAAGCGGTCTTTCATCTCGTTGGTCGGGGTACCGACAATCACCGTGCGAGTGATGTCGGTGGTGCCGTCGGGATACTGACCGCCGGAATCGATCAGATAGATCGAATCCAGCTTGATCGGCAGGTTGGAGGTGCGCGTCACGTGATAATGCGGAATCGCCGCATGCTCGCGCGTCGCCGAAATGGAATCGAACGACAGATCGGTGAGATGCTCCGACGCGCTGCGGAAGGCTTCCAACTTCTCCGCCGCGCCGATTTCATCCAGCCCGCCTTTGGGTGCTTCCTGCGCGAACCAGGCGAGGAATTTCGCCATCGCAATGCCGTCGCGCAGATGCGCCTTGCGCATGCCTTCGACTTCGATGGAATTCTTGCACGCCTTGGCGAGCTGGCAGGGATCGGCGATGCGGAGCGTGGTGGCTCCGGCCGTTTCCAGCGCGGCGAAGATCGCCGCCGCCGCGGTCCCCGGATCAACTGCCACCGTCTTGCCTGTCAAGGCGGCGAGCGACGGCGCGAAGTCGGCGGGCTGGCGGAGGCGCACCGCATTGCCGAGATGCTGAATCAATTCCGGCGAGGTCTTGCGTTGGTCGAGGAACCAGTCGGCGGTGCCGTCGCTGTGCAACACCGCAAAGCTGAGTGCAAACGGGGTGTGGGGAACATCGTCGCCGCGAATATTGAGCAGCCAGGCGAGCGAATCCGGCATGGTCAGTACCAGCGCGTCGGCGCCTTTGGCTTTGACCTCTTCGGCAATGCGGGTGCGTTTGGCCTCGGCGGCTTCACCGGCGAGATTGAAACGGTGCGGTACGGCTTTGGCGGTCGGAGCGCCGGGCTGATCCTGCCACACCGCATCGACGGGATTGGTGGTGCAGGCCACCAGCGTTGCGCCCGCTTTCTGGACGCTGTGCCCCAGCGCATCGATCGCCGCCGCCGTGTGCAGCCAGGGATCGAAGCCGATCTTGGCGCCCTTCGGCGCATTCTTTTCCAGCCACGCGCCCGGCCCTTCGGCGATCAGATCGCGCGGCTCGATCAGGGCGGTGTCGGTCTGGCCGCGCACCATCAGGGTGTAGCGGCCATCAACGAAGATCGCCGCCTTATCGGCCAGCACCACGGCAATACCCGCGGAACCGGTGAAGGCGGTCAGCCAGGCGAGCCGTTCGGCGCGCCTCGGCACATATTCGCCCTGGTGCTCATCGGCGCGCGGCACGATGAAACCATCGAGCCCGCGGCGGGAAAGCTCCTCGCGTAGGAGTTTGAGGCGCGGCGCACAAGTCGCCGGAGCGGAAATCTCGTCGAAGCTTTGGAATCTGGTCATGGCGCGAGAGGTTACTTTCCGCGGGCCGCGGAATCCACCCTCTTAAGCCTTCTTCAGCACCAGCGCGCTCCAGCTTCCGTCGCGCCAGATGTCCTTGAGGACAAGCCCATGCGGCCGGTAGAAACTGAGCACCAGATTCTCCTGCCAGCGCAAGAGGCCCGACAGCACCAGAACGCCGCCTTTGGCCGTGATCGCGGCCACGCTCGGCGCCAGCCGCGTCAATGGCGCGGCCAGGATGTTGGCGAGGATGAGGTCGAAGGGGGCGAGGCGGAACAGCGCCGGGTGGGTCGGCCCATCGGCCATGAAGGCGGCGACCAAAGGCCCGACGCTGTTGGCGACGGCATTCTCGCGGGTGATTTCGACGGCGACCGGATCGATGTCCGACGCCGTCACCTTTTGCCGCCAGATTTTCGCTGCACCGATGGCGAGAAGTCCGGTGCCGCAACCGAGGTCGAGCACGTTGCGGTAGTGCCGCCGCTTGGCGAGATCGGACAATACCGCCAGACACAGCGCCGTGGTCTCGTGATGGCCGGTGCCGAACGCCATGCCCGCCTCGATACGGATCGGAACCACGCAGTCCGGCACCTTGCCCGCGTCATGAGCACCATAAACGAAGAACCGTCCGGCGCGCACCGGCGGCAAGCCTTCCTGCGAAAGCTTGATCCAATCGGCATCGGGCAGAAGCTTAACGTGGACCTCTTTGCCGATGACGCGGGTGAGCAGATCGCCGTCTGGCATCACGTCGTACAGCGCTTCCACCGCGCCGTTGTCCTTGAACGGGTCTTCGACAATCAGCACCGCTTGCGGATGGGGCGGCACCAGCTCCACCGCCGCCATCACATTGGGCGCTTCGGATTTCTTGCACGGAACGGTGATTTTCCACAGCGGAGGATTGGGCATGTCTAGTGACCTCCCCCTTGTGGGGAGGTCGATCCGGCGCAGCGTAGCGCAGACGGATCGGGTGGGGGGAGGTGCTGGTGGCGGACGATGGCCCCCCACCCGGATCGCTTCGCTCTCCGGCCTCCCCACAAGGGGGAGGCGATGAACAGTGTGGCGTTCCAAAGACGGGTGCAGTTATTCACGATGTCGTTCCCAGAAGTGACTCATGCTGACCGATGAACGCGGGACTGCCGATGGGCGTGATCGGGTCCGTCGCCGCATCGTAACGCTGGGTGAAGATAAACGCATTGGGATCACCCCGTTCTCCGGCAATGACCAGGATGGCGTCGAACTCGGTGCCTTCGACGGTCACGAAGCCGTCATAGGCTAAGGCATAGGCCGAGGTCGAGTCCGTAACCTTGGCCAGAAACGCCTTGGCTTCGTCCACCGCCTGCTCGTCAGTTTCGGCCTCAAAGCGCTGAATATAACGCTGGCCATCGCTCTCCATCACCACAAATGGAACCAGCATGGGGCTGTCGCAGCGGCCCGCCATGCCGTAATCGAGCGCCGCCATGGCAAGAGCGGAGACCACTTGGCTGATCGCGATTTTGTTGTCGTCTTCCACCAACCGTAGCCCTATTTTTCGCACGAACCACTGAAACTGGAAAATTTGTAGATAGAGTGATCGGACTTGATGCGGCTTTTGCTAAATTCGAAGATCATGACCCTCGCTATTCCGACTGGGGTCGTCACGCAAGTATGGTGAGGCGCATTCGATCATTTGTTCGATTTTCTCGCGCTCTATCTTGGTCAAATGTTGCGCAGCGCCCAATGAAATGTATAGGGCGTTTAAAGTGTTTTTACGTGTTTCGCTAGAAATTGAAAACTCCCCGCGCGGTATCTCCGAAAGGCCGAATAGACAACGCGCGGCACTCTCGAGTTTGTATCCAAACATATAGCAGTACAGGCGTGTAGCTAGCGAGCTTTCGCGGCTATAGGCCAACAGGCTGTTGCCAATTTCATTCAATGAACTTAGTGCCGTATCGCGTAATTTATCACTCGACGAACCCGTCACGCCCGAATACCTCTGGGCTATTCTTAGCGCCTCGAACCTAGTGGCTCTGAGGGCCAAGATGGGCTTGCCCCAGAAGTTCAAAATGATCCACGCAACGAGTGCTAATATCGCTGGGAAGATAATATTGGAGGCAAGTGAGGACATGCACTTCTCCTAACGACTATAAGGAGCCAACGGCATCTGCACTATATCAAATTACGTCCTCATGTGGGGGCGATCAGGTGAATCATAGCGAAGGCGTGTCAGGTGGGGGCGGTGCCCGTCGCGAACGCTGGTCCCCCACCCAGATCGCTTCGCTCTCCGACCTCCCCGCAAAGGCTACGGCATTCACACATCTCTGAGCGCTTGCGGTGTGGTCAGGAGGCTGATTCCCTATCGGCGTGATTTGGGAGGTGGCTATGGGCTTGTCGCTGGGGCGT